>Ga0065720_1001390_pt1 | contig 23024 bp, 26 predicted proteins | sample Thericmetagenome_FD_59107 | JGI IMG/M metagenome (GOLD analysis project Ga0065720, IMG submission 59107) | Thermophilic microbial communities from the Joint Bioenergy Institute, California, USA of rice/straw/compost enrichment - eDNA_2 v2... | ecosystem: Engineered > Solid waste > Grass >...
TCCTTGCCCGGGCCGCGGTGCACCTGGCCGCAGGAATCGACGCCTGCCGCGCGATTATCCAGCAAGAGGGGTTTGCAGAAACGAGAAAGCTGGTGATACAATTGGGGAAAGACAGCCTGGGCAGATTGTCNGCCGCGATGGTCGGCATCGGACAAGCGTTCAAGAACGGTCTTGCGGCTGACCGGATCGAGACCGTCCTCGCGCTGCTGGCGCTCTGGTACCGGGATTTGCTGAACGTCCAGGTCGGCAGGCGCGAGCAGGTTGTCTTCGCGGACGAGCTCGGCTGGATGGACAAGCATGCGTTTACGCGCAAGCCGCATGAATGGGTCGCATGCATGGAGCATACGCTTGAAGCAGGCAGACGCATCCGCGCCCGCGTATCGCCGCAGCTTGCCCTCGAGCAGCACCTAGTGAAGATACAAGGGGGCTGAGTCCTTGTACAATGTCGTCGGTGTCCGTTTCAAGAAAGCGGGCAAAATTTACTACTTCGACCCGTTGGATTACCCGGTCGAGACGAACCAGCACGTCATTGTCGAGACGGCGCGGGGAATCGAATACGGCAAAGTCGTCATCGGCCGGAGACAGGTGGGCGAATCCGATGTCGTGCTGCCGCTGAAGCGGGTCATCCGCATTGCGGACGAGGCAGACGCCCGGGTCGTCCGCGAGAACGAAGCGGCGGCGAAGCAGGCGTTCGCCGTCTGTCTCGAGAAGATCAAGCAGCATGAGCTGGGCATGAAGCTCGTTGACGTTGAATATACGTTCGATCGGAACAAGATCATCTTCTATTTCACCGCCGAAGGCCGCGTCGACTTCCGCGAGCTGGTCAANGATCTNGCCAGCGTCTTNCGGACNCGGATCGANCTNNGGCAGATCGGCGTGCGCGACGAGGCGAANATGCTNGGCGGCATCGGGCCTTGCGGNCGCATCCTCTGCTGNTCGTCCTGGCTCGGCGACTTCGAGCCGGTNTCGATCAAGATGGCGAAGGATCAGAGCCTGTCGCTCAATCCGACGAAGATCTCGGGCTTGTGCGGCCGGCTGATGTGCTGCCTGAAGTTCGAGCACGACCACTACGAGAGCGTGCGCGAGGAGATGCCCGCCGTCGGCAAGATCGTCATCACTTCGTACGGCGAAGGCAAGGTNACGGCNATCAACGCCGCNGCCCGCACGCTGTTCGTCCAGTTGTTCGAATCGGTCGGCAAGCCGAAGGAACTGCCGTTCGACGATTGTGTCGTGAAAGGATAACGCAAGCCGCGGGTGCCGAGGTGGGACAGTGACGAGAGATCTGTTCGATCAAGTCGAACGAATGGAGGCCGTGCTCGGGCAGATGCTGAGGGAGACGGCCGACATCAAGCGGAACATCAAGTCGCTCATCGAAGAGAACAAAAGGCTCAGCATCGAAAACCAACAGCTTCGGAAGCTGCTGAAGACGAGTGCGGCGACGGTTCGGGCGGAACTGGCGGTTGCGGGACCGGCGCGGGAGACATCCGCCGACCGGCGCGACGAGGAAAGCCATGTTCACGTCGGCGAAGGCTACGATAATCTTGCCCGTCTGTATCACGAAGGATTCCATATCTGCAATGTCTATTACGGTCACCTCCGCACGGAGGGCGACTGTTTGTTCTGTCTGGCCTTTCTTCATAAATAAAATGATGTTACTTGTGGCTGCTTGCCGCCGGCGCGACCTTGAGCGCCGCGGCGGGCAGCCGTCTGCTTGTTGCCGGGCGAAAAATCGGTCGCCTGCATTTGCATGAAGGCGGTTTGTTCATTAAGCTTATGGTGAGAACGTCAATTTCCACCCGGATGGAAACAAGGAGTCGACATCCGACATGAAAAGGCCCGGCGCGCAGCCGATGCTTGAGGCCGGCGAACGGCTTGACCATCTGCTGACGCAAGACTTGAAAATCATCCAGAGCCCGGAAGTGTTCAGCTTCTCGCTGGACGCGGTGCTGCTCGCCCGTTACGCCGGCGTGCCGACGCGGGGCCGCGTGCTCGACCTGTGCACGGGCAACGGCGTCGTGCCGCTCTTGCTCGCGACGCGGACGGCGGCGTCAATCGACGGCGTCGAGATCCAGCCGAAGCTGGCGGACATGGCGCGGCGGAGCGTGGCGCTCAACGGCCTCGAGGATCGGATCACGATCATCGAGGACGATCTGCGCGAATGGTCGAAGCGCTCCGATGTGCGGGGGATCTACGACGCGGTGACGATCAATCCGCCCTATTTGCCCCGCGGGTCCGGCGAGTACAAGGTGAACATCCACAAGGCGATGGCGCGGCACGAGATCGGATGCACGCTCGACGACGCCGCGGCGGCATGCGCGGCGGCGGTGAAGAACGGCGGCCGCGTCGCCATGGTGCATCGCCCGTCCCGGCTGGCGGACATCATCGAGACGCTGCGCCGCCACCGGCTCGAGCCGAAGCGGATGCGGCTCGTCCATCCGAAGCGGGATTCGGAAGCGAACATCGTGCTGATCGAGTCGCTGAAGGACGGCAAGCCCGAGCTTCGGATCGAACCGCCGCTCATCGTCTACGAACCGGATGGACAATATACGGACGAGCTGCTGCATATATTTTATGGAAGAAAAACGGAGCTGGCGGGCGTACCCGCGGCGGCGGAGGAGGAGCGGACGTGAGCGGGAAGCCGGACGGAAAGCCGGATGACCGGCGGCGGGATCGGCCGGCCGTTCAGGTTCAGCGAAGCTTCGACGAACGGGAGCGCCCCGGCACGCTCTATCTCGTGGCAACGCCGATCGGCAACCTCGAAGACATGACGATGCGCGCGATCCGCACGCTCAAGGAGGCCGATCTGATCGCGGCGGAAGATACGCGCCAGACCCGCAAGCTGCTGTCGCATTTCGACATTCATAGCCGGCTCGTCAGCTACCATGAGCATAACCGGGAAGCGAGCGGTCCGGAACTGCTCAGGCTGCTGGAGGAGGGCCTCAGCATCGCGCTGGTCAGCGACGCGGGCACGCCCGCCGTCTCCGATCCCGGAGCGGAGCTGGCGGCCGAAGCGGCGGCGCGCGGCATTCCGGTCGTGCCGATTCCCGGCGCGAACGCGGCGGTGTCCGCGCTGATTATCTCCGGGCTTCCGACGCACCGGTTCCTGTTCGCCGGATTTCCGCCCCGCGACCGCAAGGGGATGCAGCGGTTCCTGGACTGCCTGGATCAAGAGCCGGGCACGCTTATATTATATGAAGCGCCGCATCGCGTGCGGAAGACGCTCGCCGCGCTGGCCGAGCGGTGGGGAAGCCGCCGCATGGCGCTCGTGCGCGAACTGACGAAGCGCCACGAGGAAGCGGTGCGGGGCACGGTCGAATGTGTGCGGGACTACGCCGAAGCGCATCCGCCGGCGGGCGAATGCTGCCTCGTCATCGAAGGGGCGGCGGCGTCCGAAGCCGGGGAGACGGCGGAAAAACAAGCCGCCGCCTGGTGGGCGGACATGACGCCCGCCGAACATGTCGCCCACTACGAGCGGCTGGGGTCGGACCGCAAGGAAGCGATGAAGCGGGCGGCGGCCGACCGCGGGCTGAAGAAGCGCGACATTTACGCGGCCCTGCTGGACGAAGCGGACGGCTCCGCGGCGGACGAGCCTTGAGTCCGGGCAACAACGGCCGGAGCCTCCCATGCAAGAAAAAAACCTTCCCGGCCGGAATTCCGGCGCGGGAAGGCAGCAAGGAGTATAAAAAAGGTTAGAATTATCATGGTGGCTACTTATCTATTATAACCGATTTTTCGCAATTGTGACACTTTTTTTTCACGAGATTTTCACTGTGCGGTCAGAAGCCCGCTGCGATCAGGAATTGGCGGGCACAGGCAGTTCGGCAATGCACTCGTGACAGACGATCTTGCCCTTGAAGTACGTCACATTCTCGGCATTGCCGCAGAAGATGCAGGCAGGTTCATACTTCTTCAACATGATGCGTTCCCCGTCGACATAAATTTCAAGGGCGTCCTTCTCGCCGATGCCAAGCGTGCGGCGCAGTTCGATCGGGATGACGACACGGCCCAGCTCGTCGACTTTGCGTACAATGCCTGTCGATTTCATCATAATGATTCTAGCTCCTCTCAAGCGTTTCAACATTATTCGACATAGTTCAACTTTTTCTGCTATCTATAGTACCAACCATTCCCATAACAGTCAACAGAAAATAACAGGAAATATTCGCCTTCATTTTATAGAAACGGCCAGCAAATCTGACAAAATCCCGATGCAAGGGCCAAAATGGGGCGATCTTCGGCCATCAAGGGATAATTCGACACCAATCGACAATTTCGACAATTTTATGAAGGTTTATGTCGAATATCGAAAGGGGTGAGCGCCGCGTGCATCACGAACTGCCCGAAGAGAAAGTGTTCAAAGATCCGGTTCACAAGTATATCTATGTCAAAGACAGGATCATCTGGAACCTCATCAACACGAAGGAGTTCCAGCGGCTTCGCCGGATCCGCCAGCTCGGCACGTCTTATCTGACGTTCCACGGCGCCGAGCACAGCCGGTTCTCCCACTCCCTCGGCGTCTATGAAATTACGCGCCGGATCGATCTCCCAGTTCGAGCGTCTCGGCGATGCGGGCTGGCCGAAGGAAGAGCGGCTGACCGCGCTGTGCGCTTCCCTGCTGCACGATGTCGGACACGGGCCGTTCTCGCATTCGATCGAGGCGGTNTTCGACACGCATCACGAGGAATGGACATGCCGCCTGCTGCTGGAGGATACGGAGCTGAACCGCATCCTGCGCGAAGTTTCCGATGACTTCCCGGAACGGATCGTTTCGGTCATTCGCAAGACGCACGAAAAGCCGATCGTCGTCAGCCTGGTCACGAGCCAGCTCGATGCCGACCGGATGGATTTTCTGCTGCGCGACGCGTACTACACCGGCACGCACTACGGCACGTTCGACATCGACCGGATTCTGCGCGTCATGCGCCCCCACAAGGATCGCATTGTCGTGAAAGAGAGCGGGATGCACGCGGTCGAGGACTATTTGATGTCGCGTTATCAGATGTACTGGCAAGTCTATTTCCATCCCGTGACGCGCAGTTCGGAAATCGTGCTGCGGCAGATTTTCCGCCGGGCGAAGGAGCTGTACCTGGGCGGCTGGCGCTTCGCTTCCCTGCTTGAGCCGCTCAAGCGGCTGTTCGACGGCGAAATGACGGCCGGCGATTATTTCCGGCTTGACGAGCCGCTGGTCCAGACGCAGTTCATGATGTGGACGGACGAGAAGGACCCGCTGCTTGCGGACCTGTGCCGGCGGTTCCTTCACCGCAGGCTGTATAAATATTCGACGATGGACGAGCCGGACGAAGCGCTCCTGGGCCTGGCCCGGCAGTCGCTTCGGGATGCCGGNCTGAATCCGTCCTACCATCTCGAAATTGATTATCCGTACGATCTTCCGTATCATGTATACCATCCGGGCGGCGAGAGCGGCCCGGGAACACAGCCGATCCTGCTGCTCGGCGAACNCGACGAACTGACGGACATCGCGGACCGCTCCGAGATCGTCCGGTCGATCGCCGGCATTCACAGGGGCAGACACCATCTTTATTACCCGGAAGACTTGCTGCTGAAACACCGTGACCGATTGCCGCCCGATATCAGGCGGCTCTTTGGCATGGCGTGAAGCGGCNCGGGCTTCCCGGAAGGAGATTCGGATATGTTGATCGATTCGCATGCGCACCTGGATTCCCGCAAATTCGACAATGATCGGGAAGAAGCGATCCGGCGCGCCAGGGAAGCCGGCGTCGAACTGATCGTCAACATCGGCTTCAACCGCGAGACGATTCCGACGACGCTCGAGCTGACGGAGCGCCATCCGTTCATCTACGCGGCCATCGGCTGGCATCCGGTGGACAGCATCGACATGCGCGAAGGCGACCTGGAGTGGATCGAATCGCTGGCCGCGCGCGAAAAAGTCGTCGCGATCGGCGAGATCGGCCTCGACTATTACTGGGATACGTCGCCGAAGGAAGTGCAGCACCAGGCGTTCCGCGAGCAGATCCGTCTCGCAAGGCGGCTCGGCCTGCCGATCGTCATCCATAACCGGGACGCGCATGAAGACGTCGTGCGCCTGCTCAAGGAAGAGCGCGCCGCGGAAGTCGGCGGGGTCATGCACTGTTTCTCGGGAAGCTGGGAGATCGCGAAGATGTGCCTGGACATGAACTTCTACATCTCCTTCGGCGGACCGGTCACGTTCAAGAACGCGAGGGTGCCGAAAGAGGTGCTGGCCAAGGTGCCGCTTGACCGGCTCATGATCGAAACCGACTGCCCGTATTTGTCTCCGGAGCCATATCGTGGAAAACGAAATGAGCCCGCCTACGTTTTCCATGTCGCGGAAGCAGCCGCCCAAATTAAGGGAATCGACTTACAGGAAATGGCAATAATAGCCGGACAGAATACTCTGAATTGTTTCCGGATTCGAGATAAGTCGGTCTAAACCGCCGAAACGGTGATTTTGGTCACAAAAAAAGTCGCATTACCCGCGGGAAAATCCCCGATAATGCCCCCTAAACCGAAAATAACGCGAAAATCGCATTTTGAACGTCCTTTACAACGCGGGACCCCAGGGGGTATGATGTCTCACAGAACTTTGCTGAAAGTTGAACATTTCCAGACGCTGAATCTCCCGTAAGCGGGAGAGCGGGGGAACCACAACGCGGCGCGGCGGCCGGCATCCGTAGCGCCGGCGTTGCCGAATGATCCAGGGGTGAATTGACCGGACGCTGTCTTCCGAAGCGGCGAAAGGTTATAGGGCGGCTCTCGGCCCGAACCCGTCAGCTAACCCCGCAGGCGCATCCAGAGAGTGATCGTCTCGTGCTTTGACAGTCCGAAGTTTCTTTATCCTCTTCGAAGCCACGATGGGATCCTCTGTCGGCGGCTTTTATTTTTTGAATATTGCGGCAACCGGCGACATAGGTTTCTCCAGGAAGACGGACAGACGACGGGGCGTGAATCTGGAACGGCAGCACGAAACAAAAGCAAACGGCCGGCGCCATCCTCATATGGAGGCGCGTCCGTTTTGAAAAACCAAAACGTTCGCGTCAATCGTATCATGCATCATCCTAAGGCGGCGAGCAATGTAAGGAGGACCGAAGACATGGGGAAGTTCCTTCCGGAATCCCATGGATCACGATCATCCGGCATGACCTTCGCAATGCGTTGGAAGCATGAGAACGTACGTCTGATTCTTCTGAGCGCAATTCTGTCGATCGCCATGACCTTCATGCTGCTCGTGCTGCTCTACGGCACGGCCGACAAACAGGTGTCGGTCGTCGTGGACGGCGAGGAGCGCATCGTCACAACGAAGCAATGGGTGCTGGAGCGGCTGCTTGCCGAGCTCGACATCGAGGTCGGGTCGAACGACGAGGTGTCGAAGCCGCTGGGCGCGGCGATCCGCGACGGCGACCGGATCGTCATCAACCGGGCGGTGCCGGTCACGGTTGTCGCCGACGGCAAGGCGGTGAAGGTCTGGCCGACCCGCCATACGGTCGAGGCGGCCCTTGACGAAGCGGGCGTCGATGTCCGCAGCGACGACAAGGTGTACCCTTCGCCGAACGCGAAACTTCGGCCGGACATGACGATTGAAGTGGTGCGCGTCGACAAGCACGTGNNGCAATCCGAAGAGGTTGTTCCGTACGACGTCGTCAAGAAGGAAGATCCGAATCTCGAGCAAGGCAAGGAGAAAATCATCCAACCCGGCAAGGATGGCCTCATCATCNATCTCGTCGAGAAGACGTTCGAGAACGGCGTATTCGTCGACAAGCGGTTGCTGACGCAGACGGTGTCGGCGGAGAAGCAGGACCAGATCGTCGCCGTCGGCACGAAGAAGCCGCAGCCGAAGGTGGCCGTGCTGTCGGCCGATTCGGAAACCGCCACGAAGGTTACGCGGGACGGCGTGACNTTCAAGGCGAAGAAGGTGCTCAAGAATGTGACGCTGACGGCCTATTCCGCCGGCTTCGAGTCGACGGGCAAGACCGAGGATCATCCCCAGTACGGCATTACGGCTTCCGGCACGAAAGTGCAGGAAGGCCGGACGATCGCCGTCGATCCGGATGTCATTCCGCTCGGCTGGTGGGTCTATATCGAGGGCATCGGATTCCGGCGCGCGGAAGACAAGGGCAGCGCGGTCAAAGGGAAGAAGATCGACATCTACTACGACAGCGAGACGAAGGCGGACCGCTTCGGCAAGAAGAAGGGCTACACCGTCTACGTGATCGGGCCGAACAAGCCGACGGCAAGCTGAGCCTGCGGCTTGTTGTCCGGAGCCGATCGGTCCCGTGATTCATCCTATGATTCATTACCGCAATTATGCTTAAGCGGCTTGAAACCTCTGTGCGGCATCCCCGCGGATGACGCGCCGGGGTTTTCTTGTCGTTGCGAGGGGTATAGCGCAGCGGCGCCGCGGCCATTATCATGGAGAGGACGAGCCGATTTGACCGGGCTTGGGAAAGGGTTGGAGACATGATACAAGAGATTATCGTCGTCGAGGGCAAGGACGACACCGCCGCCGTGAAGCGCGCGGTCGAGGCGGACACGATCGAGACGGGAGGCTCGGCGATCGGCGAGGACGTGCTTCGCCGGATCGAACTGGCCGCCGCGCGCCGCGGCGTCATCATCTTCACCGACCCCGACCATGCGGGCGAACGGATACGGCGGATCGTGGCCGAGCGCGTGCCGGGCTGCAAGCATGCGTTTCTGCCGCAGGAATTGGCGGAGCGGGGCGGCAAGTTCGGCGTCGAGCACGCGCCGCCCGATGCGATCCGCAAGGCGCTGGCTGCCGTCAGGACCGAGCGGCCGGCTGAGGAAGCCGGAGCGGAAGTCGTCGAATGGGAGGACCTGATGGAAGCGGGGCTCATCGTCCACCCCGAAGCGGCCAAGCGGCGCCGCGAGCTCGGCAGGCGGCTCGGCATCGGCTATGCGAACGGCAAGCAGTTCTTTCGCCGGTGCCGGATGCTCCGCATCTCGAAGCGGGAGATGGCCGAAGCGCTTGCCGCCATGGACGGCGGAGAGGGGGAAGCAGGGCGATGACGGACGGCTTGCAGGGGATCCGGGCCGCCGGAGACATCGGCACGCCGAAGCGGACGCGCGAGATTATCGCGCGCCACGGCTTCACGTTCCGCAAGGCGCTCGGGCAAAATTTTCTCGTCGATGCGAACGTGCTGCGCAAGATCGTGGAGGCGGCGGAGCTGGACCCTTCGAAGGGAGCGCTCGAGATCGGCCCCGGCATCGGGGCGTTGACCGAGCAGCTTGCGTGTGTCGCGGGCAAGGTGGCCGCGATTGAGCTGGACCGCCGGCTCATTCCGATTCTGGAGGAGCTGCTCGCGCCTTGCGGCAACGTGGCGATCGTCCACGGCGACGCGCTGAAGCTCGATCTGAAGCGGCTCATCGGCGAGCAGTTCGCCGGCCTGAACCGCGTCAGCGTCGTCGCCAATCTGCCGTACTACGTGACGACGCCGATCCTCATGAAGCTGCTGGAGGATCGGCTGCCGCTCGAACATATCGTCGTGATGGTGCAGAAGGAAGTGGCCGAACGGATGACGGCGCCGCCCGGGGGCAAGGATTACGGCAGCCTCACCGTCGCGGTCCGCTACTTCGCGGAGCCGACGGTCGTGTGCGCCGTGCCGCGCACCGTCTTCGTGCCGCCGCCGAACGTCGACTCGGCCGTCGTGAAGCTCGCGCTGCGCGCCCGGCCGCCCGTGGACGTCGCGGACGAAGCCATGTTCTTCCGCGTCGTGCACGCGGCGTTCGCCCAGCGCCGGAAGACGCTGGCGAACAACCTGACCGCGCTGCTCGGCAAGGAGCGGCGGCAGGAAGCGGCGGCGCTGCCCGCCGCCTGCGGCATCGATCCCGGCCGCCGGGGGGAGACGCTGTCGCTCGAAGAATTCGCGGCGCTCGCCAACAAGCTGGCCGAACACGAGGCGTAAGCCGGAGAAGCACCGGGCATAACCGGTCGCTTGTCCCGACACCGGGCATTACCGCCCGCATGGCCGAACACCAAACGGGCCGCCCTTCCATAGGATAGACGGAAGAGGTGATCAGCCCATGAAGCAAGGGGATTACGTCGTGCGAAAATCGTACGGCGGAGATATCCTGTTCCGCATCGAAGCCGTCATCCGGCAGACGGCCATTCTGAAAGGCGTCGACTACCGGCTGCTGGCCGACGCTCCGCTCTCCGATCTTGTCGTCGTCCGGCAGCCCGAGAAGAGCAGCGCCGCCGTGGCGGCGAAGATCAAGGAGCACGAGTCGCTGAGACGATTCCGGCACCGGGAGGGGGAGTCGGAGAGCCTCCGCACCGAAGCGGAACCGGCGGACGAGGCGGAGGCGTACCGCGAAAATTCCTCGGGAACGCCGGGCGGATATTTCGAGATGCCCGGCCGCGTCCTGCATCTCGACGGAGACGGCGCATACTTGCGCAAAAGCGCGGCGCTGTACGCCCAGATGAACGTGCCCGCCCACTGCATCCATTGCCACGAATCGGTCATGCCGGAGGTGCTCGGCCGTCTGCTGCCGCAGGTGCGTCCGGACATCGTCGTCATCACGGGCCACGACGGCGTGCTCAAGAACCGGCCGTACGCCAGCCTGCGCCCGCTCAGCAGCTACAAGAACTCCGCCCATTTCGTGCAGGCCGTCAGCGCCGCCCGCGCCTATGAACGGAACAAGGATAACCTGATCATCATCGCCGGCGCGTGCCAGTCGCACTTCGAGGCTTTGCTTGCGGCCGGGGCCAACTTCGCCAGTTCGCCGCGGCGGGTGATGATTCACGCNCTCGATCCGGTCGTCGTCGCGATCAAGGCGAGCCGCACCCCGTTCCGCGAGCCGATCCATCTGACCGACGCGATTCGCGGCACGATCTGCGGCGCGGACGGGATGGGCGGCGTCGAGACGTTCGGCAAGCGCCGGCTCGGCCTGCCGCGGTCGGGCTGGAATCCGAAAGCGGTCGTGCCGGCGTTCGGCGCATAAAATGTTGTCGGATTGCGGANATTCATAAAAAAGGTATAATAGCCTGTTGACAAGCGTTTTGTGGTGTTGCTATAATATTTTCTTCATTTGACACTGCCGCTTCTTTTCATGTATAATGGACAAGGAAAGAGGTGGTAGTGGACGATGGCGAAGAATGCGCTGCTCGAAATCAGACGCAGTCTGGAAGCGCACGTCGGTTCCAGAGTCTGCCTGCGTGCCAACGGAGGACGCCGCAAGACAATCGAGCGGACCGGCGTGTTGGAAGAGACCTACCCTTCTGTTTTCATCGTGAAGCTTGACCAGGAACAACACGCATTCAAACGCGTGTCTTACAGCTATGCCGATATTTTGACGGAGACCGTCGAGGTGACCGTCGTCAGCGACGAAGGACAGGTGCGGATCACCTACATGCAGCATTGACGCGCGCCGCATGATCGGTCCGGACCGGGGCATACTATCCTTCATCACGACGCGGATTCGCGGAAGGAGGACCCCCGTCATGGGCCGCAGAAGGCGAGGCGCGATGTCGCAGCAGCTCAAGGAAGAATTGGCGAAGGATCTCGGGTTTTACAACACCGTCGCCAGGGAAGGCTGGGGCGGCATCCGGGCGAAGGATGCGGGCAACATGGTCAAACGGGCGATCCAGCTCGCGGAACAGGCGCTGGCGGATCGCGGCCGTGGACCGTCGTGACGAATATCGGAGCAGATTCTTAAGCGGCCTGCGGGCGCAACGAGCGCCGAGCGGGCCGCTTTTTCGCTTGGGGCGGGGCGAGGTTTGCGGGCCGAAGGGCGGCGTCGGACGTTTTTCGCATTTGGCGGAAACCGGTGCTATAATTGGGAAGGACTCCAGAACGAGCGGGTGCGACGAACGGTGGTGAATGCGTGAAAGTCTACGAGAAGGCGCCGGCCAAAATCAACCTGCTGCTCGACGTGCTGGGCAAGCGGGAGGACGGCTACCACGAGGTCGAGATGGTCATGACGATGGTGGACCTGGCCGATCGACTCGAGATGGAGGAACTGCCCCGGGACGCCATCGTGCTGTCGAGCCAGGCCGGATACATCCCGCTGGATGAGAAAAATCTGGCGTTTCAGGCGGCGCGGCTCATCAAGGACCGGTACGGCGTGAAGAAAGGGGTCTACATCCATCTGGACAAGCATATCCCGGCGGCCGCGGGACTGGCGGGCGGCAGCAGCGACGCGGCGGCCGCGCTTCGCGGGTTGAACCGGCTCTGGAAGCTGAACCTCCCCGATGAGGAACTGCTTGAACTTGCGGCGGCGCTCGGCTCCGACGTGCCGTACTGCGTGCGCGGCGGCACGGCGATCGCGCGGGGGCGGGGCGAGAAGCTGGAGCGGCTTCCGAGCCCGCCGCAATGCTGGGTCGTGCTGGCGAAGCCGCAGCTCAACGTGTCGACGGCCGACGTGTACGGGCAGTTCCGGATGGAGGAAGTGAAGCGGCATCCGTCGCTCGAGCGAATGGTCAAGGCGATCGAGTCCGGCTCGTTCCGCGACATGTGCGCCGAGCTCGGCAACGTGCTCGAAACGGTGACGCTCGAGCGCCATCCCGAAGTGCGCCGGCTGAAAGACATCATGAAGAGGCTCGGAGCGGACGGCGTGCTCATGTCGGGAAGCGGTCCGACCGTCTTCGGTCTGGTGGCGAAGGAAGCGAAAGTGGCGCGCATCTACAACGGGCTGCGGGGCTTTTGCAAGGACGTGTTTGTGGCAAGAATGCTGACATAAACTTGCGCGGTCACTTGCAAAAAACCGTATGAAAATGATATATTGACAATATATCATTCGGATTTCATGCGGGGGTGCAGGCCGTGAAGAAGTTGAAGCGAAGCGCCAGGCTGGTCGAAATGACACAATATTTATTGGCACGCCCCCACACGTTAATTTCGCTGACAGCATTTGCGGACCGCTATCAATCGGCGAAATCATCGATCAGCGAGGATCTGGCCATCATCAAGGAAGTATTCGAGGAAGAAGGCATCGGGCAGTTGCATACATTGGCCGGCGCCGCCGGCGGTGTCAAGTTTATTCCGACCGTCAGGAAAGAGGCCGCGCTGGCGGTCATCCGCGAGATTTGCCGCCAGCTCGAGCAGCCGGAGCGGGTGCTGGCCGGCGGCTATCTGTACATGACCGACATGATCGGCCAGCCGGCGGTGATGGGCGAGGTCGGCCGCATGTTCGCGACCGCGTTCGCCGGCCGCGAGATCGACGTGATCATGACGGTCGAGACGAAGGGCATCCCGCTGGCCTACGCGACTGCGATGTATCTGAACCTGCCGGTCGTCATCGTGCGGCGCGACAACAAGGTGACCGAAGGATCGGCGGTCAGCATCAACTACGTGTCGGGATCGACGAAGCGGATCCAGACGATGTCGCTCGCCCGCCGCGCGCTGCGCGAACAGTCGCGGGTGCTCATCATCGACGACTTCATGAAGGCGGGCGGCACGGTNCAGGGCATGATCGACCTGCTCGCCGAGTTCAACGCGACGGTTGCCGGCGTCGGCGTGTTCGTCGAATCCGGAGAAGTCGGCGCGGACGAGCGGCTGTTCCATGATTACGTGTCGCTGGCGAAACTGACGCATGTCGACCTGAAGACGAAGCAGACGACCGTCGTGCCGGGGAACTATTTTGATTGACCATCGGGTGTTTTGCAGGACCCGCGGGTGAACGATCAAAGGAGTCGCCGCATCGCCTTGCCGGGCGGTGCCGCTCCCGTACTTATGCAAGGGGTTGCGGCCCGTCCGCCATGCGGAGCGCCGGGCGCATCCTTTTCCATACGCTTTAAGTCCACCATTCCAATAGGGAAACGCATGAAGGAGGAACGCGAACATGTCAGCAAGACCGACCATCATTTCGACCGCCGCGGCCCCCGCCGCCATCGGTCCGTATTCGCAGGCCGTCAGGATCGGCAACCTGCTTTTCACCTCGGGGCAGATTCCGCTTACGCCGGAAGGCGAACTGGCGCAAGGCGGCATCGAGGAACAGACGCATCAGGTCTTCCGCAATCTCAAGGCGGTGCTGGCCGAAGCCGGGTGCGGCCTGTCCGACGTCGTGAAAGCGACCGTTTTCCTCAAGGACATGAACGAATTCGCCGCGTTCAACGCCGTTTACGCCTCGTATTTCGGGGATCACAAGCCGGCGCGCTCGACGGTGGAAGTCGCCCGGCTGCCCCGGGACGTCAAGGTCGAAATCGAGCTGATCGCGGCAGTTCCCGATGGCGAAAAACAGCAGTAATTGTCAGTTGAAAAAAAGTCAGTCAACCCGCTGTAAATTTTCCAGATAAGAGAAGGATTTCGGCGCATTTTGTGGAATATTACACCAAGTCTTTTGGTAGGCAAAGGTGGTGAACAGAATGCAAATTACCGATGTGAGACTCCGCCGCGTGAATTCCGAAGGAAGAATGAAGGCGATTGCCTCGATTACGATCGACAACGAATTCGTCGTTCACGATATTCGGGTCATCGACGGCAACAACGGCATGTTTGTCGCCATGCCGAGCAAGCGTACGCCGGACGGCGAGTTCCGGGATATCGCGCATCCGATTTCCTCACAGACGCGGGAGAAGATCCAATCCGCCGTGCTCGCGGAGTACGAGCGGGCGGCGGCCGAAGAAGAGGCGGCAATCGAAGAAGGCGCATGATGGGCTGAAACGTTTCATTTTGACTATCGGGAGAAGAGGGCCGGCGGCTCTCTTTTCTTTTGTCTGAAGCAAGTGTATAGTCGAGGGAGATACGCTTCACGGCGAAGCGGAGGAACGATCTCGGGAGGAAAACGGACATGAAGAGAATGGCGGTCGTGCTTGCGGCGGGACTCGGGAAACGGATGAAATCGAAGCTTCACAAAGTGCTGCATCCCGTCTGCGGCAAGCCGATGGTCGGACATGTGCTGGACGCCGTGGCCGAGGCCGGCTGCGGACGGACGATTGTCGTCGTCGGACACGGGGCGGATAAGGTGCAAGCCTACGTGGGCGAACGCGCCGAATGCGTGCTGCAGGCCGAGCAGCTCGGAACCGGGCATGCGGTGCNGCAGGCNGANNNGCTGATCGGCGGGGAAGACGGCACGACGGTCGTCGTCTACGGCGATACGCCGCTCATCCGGCCGGAGACGATCCGCGCCATGCTGGAAGCGCACGAAGCGGAGCGGCGCCGCCGCGACGCTGNTGACGGCGGTCGTTCCGGANCCNNCCGGGCTNGGCCGCATCATCCGCGGNGNGNGCGGNNANGTGGAGCGCATCGTCGAGCANAAGGANTGCANTNCGGANGAACTGNNGNTNNNGGANATCAACGCCGGCACCTANTGNTTCGACAANCGGAAACTGTTCGACGCGCTCGGCAAGGTGAAGAACGAGAATGCGCAGAACGAATATTTCCTGACGGATGTGATCGGCATCCTGCACGAAGCGGGCGAGACGATTGCCGCGTACCGGACGCCGGATCCGGCGGAAGCGGCCGGCGTCAACGACCGGATCGCGCTGGCCGAGGCCGAACGGCTGATGCGGGAGCGGATCAACCGCCGGCATATGGCGAACGGTGTGACGATCATCGACCCGGCGGCCACTTACATCGGCGCGGAAGTCGAAATCGGCGCGGACAGCGTCATCTATCCGGGCACGGTGCTGCGGGGGCGGACCGTCATCGGCGAAGACTGCGTCATCGGCCCGCAGGCCGACATCACCGACTCCGCCATCGGCCGCGGCGTCACCGTCCGGCACTCCGTGCTGCTGGAGTCGGAGGTCGGCGACGAATGCGCGATCGGACCGTACGCAAACCTGCGGCCCGGCTCGAAGCTCGCCGCGGGCTGCAAGATCGGCGATTTCGTCGAGCTGAAGAACGCGTCGCTCGGCGAAGGCACGAAGGTGTCGCACCTCAGCTATGTCGGCGACGCGGTCGTCGGCCGGGACGTCAACATCGGCTGCGGCGCCATCACGGTGAACTACGACGGCTACAACAAATCGGTCACCGAGATCGGCGACGGCGCCTTCATCGGCAGCAACGTCAACCTGATCGCGCCGGTGAAGATCGGCAACGGCGCCTACGTCGTCGCCGGGTCGACGATCACCCATGATGTGAAGCCGAACGACATGGCGATCGCGCGCGAGCGGCAGGTCAACAAGGAGGGCTATGCCGAGCGTCTTCGCGCGCGGGCGCGGGCGAAGAAGGAGCGTTCCGGCGGGAACTGACCCGTACCGGTGCATGCCGTCGGCTGGAAAAGGGAACACTATAGGGAAACCTGTGCTAAGGAGGTTTCCCGATGACTCCGTCCATCAGAGCGGAAGAGCGCGCGCTGCGCACGAAGGGCGAGCTGCGCCGGCGTGCGCGATCAGGGGAAAGTGCCCGGCAACGTATACGGCGGCAAGGCGAGCGGGTCGACGCCGATCGCCGTCGAGGAGAAGGAATTGCTGGCGCTGCTCCGCCATCACCCGAACGCGGTGCTCGACCTTGAAATGCCCGGTTCGGACGCCAGACCGGTCATGGTGGCCGGCGTGCAGCGCGATCCGCTGACGCGCGGCGTGCTGCATATCGACCTGCGTGAGATCGACCTGAAGACGCCCGTGCGCACGCAAGCGCCCCTGGAGCCGGTCGGCGAATCGCCGGGCGCGAGGGAAGGCGGCATCGTCCAGATGCTGCTGCACGANCTGGAGATCGAATGTCTGCCCGCCGACATTCCGGAGCAGATTCCCGTGGACGTCTCGGGGCTTCACCTCGGGGACACCCTCGTCGTCCGCGACCTCAAGGCGCCGCCGGGCGTGAGCGTGCGGACCGAACCGTCGCTCGTCGTCGTGACGGTGCTCGCNCCGCNGAANGAGGACGCCGAACCGGGCGANCCGGAGGCGAACGCCGCGGAGGCGGGCCGCAGCGGCGGCGCGGAAAAAACGGAGACCCGCTCCTGACCGTGCGGCGTCAGGCTGCCTGTCCGCTTGCGGCGGCGGGCAGCTTCGTCTTTTCGGCTTCAATAGCCCGGGCGCGAGATGAAGGTGTAGCGGCTCCGGTCGAAGTCGATATTGTTGACGCGGACCGAACGGCTGTTGAACCATTCGACGAATCCGATCTCCTGATGCACGCCTCCCAGATAGATCTGAATCGGCACGCCATGGTCGATGTGGTCCTGGAAATGCTGATCTTCGTGCAGCCTCTGTCCGTTCTCGTANANGACNAGCAGCGCGCTTNTCGACAACATTTCGTTGACCATGCGATCACCTCTCNCTATAATGACAATTTAGACGATCGAATCGTTGCAGGGCGGCCGANANCTTCTGGCCTGNGAAGGGGGATCAGGCNCACGATGAGATGGATCGTCGGNCTCGGCAATCCCGGGCCAGCCTATCAGTCGACCCGGCACAATGTCGGNTTCATGGTCATNGACGAGCTCGCGCGCCGGTGGAANNTCNGCGTNNCGCAGAGCAAGTTCAAGGCGCTTGTCGGGGAAGGGCGCGTCAAGGGCGAGAAGGTGCATCTGCTGAAGCCGATGACCTACATGAACCTGTCCGGAGAATCGCTCCGGGCGTTCGCCGATTTCTACAAGGCGGACATCGCGGATCTGATCGTCATCTACGACGATCTGGACACGCCGCTCGGCAAGATCCGGCTCCGCTATCAGGGCAGCGCGGGCGGCCACAACGGCATCAAATCGATCATCCAGCATATCGGCACGCAGCAATTCAACCGGATTCGCATGGGGATCTCGCGTCCGGCTCCCGGCCGCGATATCGTCGATTACGTGCTTTCGCCGTTCGACAAGACGGAAGCGGAGCAGCTTGAGGCGATGATCGGGAATGCGTGCGACGCGGTCGAGTATGCGCTCGAATATCCTTTTGAAAAGGCGATGGCGAAGTTCAACCGATAGTTCTCCCGAAAACCGGGCATAATGGTGACATACCGGTTCTTCAGGAGGCATACGATGGCTGTGAATTACGTCTGCCGGCATTGCCGGACGCCGCTCGGATCGCTCGACCGGGACGATCTGAGCGAGGCGGCGCTGGGCTTTCATTTCTTGACCCCCGAAGAACGGGGCGATATAATAACGTATGACGCGGCGGGCAATGTAACCGTCAGAGTGATCTGCGATTACTGCCGCGAAGCGCTGGAGGCGAATCCGGAGCTGCTGCTGATCGAGAGCCCGCTGCAATAGCGGGGGCGCGTTCCCCGAATCGAGCTTAAGCAGGAGGGCGGACGATCACCGGCGGCCAGCCGGCCTTAAGGTTGTCCTCCCCAGAGACAGCCTCGGCGAAATGCGCCGAGGCTCTTTTCCTGTTGGACGAACCCGGAAATTGTAAGCGTACCCGGTTCACATGGAAAGCAGGTGCCACAAGTTGGAAAGACTGATCGAGGCTTTCGCCGCCGATCCTGATGTCCGGTTGGTGATGGACGGCATTGGCAGCGGCATGCGCGAACAGATGATATCCGGCCTGGCGGGCTCGTCCCGGCAGGTTATGCTCGCTGCGATCCGGCGCGGGCTGAATCGCCCGATGCTGATCGTCACGCACAATATGTTCGCCGCCCAGAAGGNGGCGGAAGATCTGCAGGAATGNCTGTCCGGGGACGAGGTGCTGCTCTATCCCGGCGAACGANCTCGTCGCCGCGGAAGCGGCCATNTCGAGCCCGGAGACGANGGCGCAGCGGATGGATGTGCTCGTCAAGCTGTCGCAGGGATTCCGCGGCGTCGTCGTCGTGCCGTACAGCGGCCTGCGGCGNTTCCAGCCGGCCCGCGCGTANCTCNCGGAANCGCGCATTCCGCTNGCGGTCGGCGAAGNGCTGCCGATGGACCGGCTTCCTNCGCCGCATGGTCGAGCTCGGCTACGAGCGGACGGACCGCGTCGAGCGCAANGGCGAAATGAGCGTCCGCGGCGGCATCGTCGACTTCTTCCCGCTGACGNGCGAGACGGCCATCCGCGTCGAATGGTTCGACGACGAGATCGATTCGATCCGCTCCTTCGATCCGTCCGACCAGCGGTCGATCGACAAGATGCGGTCGTACGTCGTCGCGCCCTGCCGGGAGATCGTCGCCGACGAGCAGCGCATGAAGAACGCGGCGCAGCATGCGTTCGAGCTGCTCGAGGCGCAGCTTGCGAAGATGACCGACCGGCAGGCGAAGACGCGGCTTGAGGAAGCGATCGGCGAGGAGATCGAGAAGCTCAGGCAGCATGTTTATTTTCCCGAGATCTACAAATATATCGCCCTGCTCTTCCCGGAGCGGGAGACGCTGCGCGATTACATGCCGCAGGATACGATTCTGGTGCTTGACGAGCCGACGCGGCTGATCGAGACNTCGAAGCAGCTGGAGCGGGACGAGGCNGAATGGACGACNGCGCTCCTGTCGAACGGCAAGACGCTGCCGGGCTTCGTCACCGGNCTGGANNCGGANGCCGNGNTGTTCCGGCAGCCGTTCCAGACGCTCTATCTGCAGCTNTTCCTNCGNCAGGTGCCGCANACGCAGCCGCAGAACATCGTCAACATNGTCACCCGNGCGATGCAGNATTTCCACGGCCAGATNAACGTGCTGAAGGCGGAGACGGAGCGCTGGCGCAAGNCGGGNTCGACGATNATGATGCTGGCNGGCAGCGCCGANCGCCTGGCGCGGATGGAGCGGGTGCTGCGCGACTACNGCATCGAGCCGCCGCCGCTCATCGAAGGGAACCTGCAGAGCGGATTCGAGCTGCCTTCCGTGCGGCTGGTCGTCGTCACCGAAGGCGAGATGTTCTCGCAGAAGCAGCGGAAGGCGCGGCGGATCGAACGGAAGATCGACAATGCCGAGCGGATCAAGAGCTACACCGAGCTGAAGGTAGGCGACTACGTCGTCCACCAGAACCACGGCATCGGCAAATACATCGGCATCGGCACGCTCGAGATCGGCGGCGTGCACAAGGACTACCTTCATATTCTGTATGCCGGCGGCGACAAGCTGTCGGTGCCGATCGACCAGATTGACCTGATCCAGAAGTACGTCGGCAGCGAGGACAAGGAGCCGAAGATCTACAAGCTGGGCGGCAGTGAATGGAACCGGGTGAAGCACAAGGTCCGTTCGTCCGTCCAGGACATCGCGGATGATCTGGTGCGGCTGTATGCCGAGCGCCAGGCGACGCCGGGGCACGCGTTCCAGAAGGATACGCCGTACCAGCAGGAGTTCGAGGCGATGTTCCCGTACGAGGAGACGCCCGACCAGCTCCGCGCCATCGAGGAGATCAAACGCGACATGGAATCGCCGCGGCCGATGGACCGGCTGCTCTGCGGCGANGTCGGNTACGGCAAGACGGAGGTGGCGATCCGCGCCGCGTTCAAGGCCGCCATCGAAGGCAAGCAGGTGGCGGTGCTCGTGCCGACGACGATTCTCGCCCAGCAGCATTACGAGACGTTCCGCGAGCGGTTCGCGGGCTTTCCGTTCAACGTGCAGGTGCTCAGCCGTTTCCGCTCGCGCAAGGATCAGACGGAGACGATCAAGGGGCTCAAGGCCGGAACGGTCGACATCGTCATCGGCACGCACCGGCTGCTCTCCAAGGACATCGTCTTCAAGGATCTCGGGCTGCTCATCGTCGACGAGGAGCAGCGCTTCGGCGTCACCCACAAGGAGAAATTGAAACGGCTGAAGACGAACGTCGACGTGCTCACGCTGACGGCGACGCCGATCCCGCGCACCTTGCACATGTCGATGCTCGGCGTCCGCGACCTGTCGCTGATCGAGACGCCGCCCGAGAACCGTTTTCCCGTGCAGACCTATGTCGTCGAATACAGCCCGTCGCTCGTGCGGGTAGGCGATCGAGCGCGAACTTGCGCGGGGCGGGCAGGTGTACTACCTGTACAACCGGGTGCANGGCATCTACCAGATGGCCGAGCAGATCTCGGCGCTCGTGCCGGACGCGCGCGTCGCCGTCGGCCACGGNCAGATGTCCGAGCAGGAGCTCGAGAAGACGATCCTCGATTTCCTCGACGGCGAGTTCGACGTGCTCGTGAGCACCAGCATCATCGAGACGGGCGTCGACATTCCGAACGTGAACACGCTCATCGTNCATGACGCCGACAAGATGGGGCTGTCGCAGCTCTATCAGCTNCGCGGACGGGTCGGCCGCTCGAACCGGATCGCCTACGCCTATTTCACGTACCGGCGCGACAAGGTGCTGAACGANGCNGCCGAGAAGCGGCTNCAGTCGATCCGCGAGTTCACCGAGCTCGGCTCCGGGTTCAAGATCGCGATGCGGGATCTCGCGATCCGCGGCGCCGGCAACCTGCTCGGCGCGGAGCAGCACGGGTTCATCGCGTCCGTCGGCTTCGACATGTATTCGCAGATGCTGGCGGAAGAGATCGCGAAGCGCAAGGCGTCGCTGCTCGGCCAGCCGGGGCCGGAAGTCCGCGAGGTGAATACGGCGATCGACCTCGCGATGGACGCGTACCTGCCGTCGGATTATATCTACGACAGCATGCAGAAGATCGAGATCTACAAGAAGGTCGCGGTCATCCGGGAGCCGGAGGAAACCGACGACCTGCGCGACGAGTTGGTCGACCGGTTCGGCGATCCGCCGGAAGCGGTCGAGAACCTGCTCGCGGTCGCCCGGCTGAAGGTGTACGGGCGCAGGTGCGGCATTGAACAGATCGCGCAGCGCGGCGATGATCTGCTGCTGAAATTCGCGCCGGCCGAAGCGGATCGCGCCGACAAGAAGCAGATCGACAGACTCTGCCTCAAGTTCGAGAACCGGTTCAGCCGGACCGCGGTGCCGCAAGGGGCGCAGCCGACCATCCTGATGCGCGGCCAGGGACTTGCGGACGGCGCCAAATTGGCGATGCTGGAGCAATTTCTGATACAATATGAAGAAGCGTTGAAACCGAAAGGAGAACTACAGGATGTGGCTCAATAGACGACACGCGGCATTCAGGGGTCTTGCCGCGCTTGCTCTGGCATGCGTGCTTGCCGGAACGCTGGCCGCCTGCGGCGGCAAGGATGGCGGCGGTGTGCCCGGCGAAGGCCAGGGCGAGCCGGTCGCAACGTACCAGGGCAAGACCGTAACGGACACCGAATTCAACAAGTATCTTTCGTTGCTCGAGCTGACGTCGCCGATGGAGGCGATGTATATCGAGTACATTCCGGGATACAAGGAGCAGATCCTCGAGCGGTACATCATCTACAAAGAGTACGCCGCCAAGGCGTCTTCCGACGATGTGAAGCAGGCCGAAGAGTCCGCCGCGGCGATCCGGGGGCAGCTCGACGAAGTGCTCAAGGACGAGGCGCAGAAGGAGAGCATTCAACAGATTCTCGACAAGTCGGGCCTGACGACCAAGGAAGCCGAACGGCTGCTGAANATGCTCATCTCNGGNGAANTGGCCATTGACAAGAAATTCCGGGAGATCAAGAATGCCGTAACGGAAGACGAGGTCCGGGCGGAGTTCGAAAAAGCTCCGTCCGACTACAACATCGTCACCGTGCGCCACATTCTCGTCGCGACTACCGATTCAACGACGGGCGAAGAGAAGCGGACGGAGGAAGAGGCGCTCGCGCGCGCGAAGGAAGCGCGGGCGAAGCTGATCGCGGGCGGAAGCTGGGAAGAGCTCGCGGCGGAATATTCCGATGATCCCGGCTCGAAGAACAACGGCGGACTGTATGCGGATGCGCGGCCGGGCGACTGGGTCGAAGAATTCAAGCAGGCGGCCAACACCCAGCCGGTTGGCGTCATCGGCGAGCCGGTGCTCACGAGCTACGGCTATCACGTCATCAAGGTCGAGAAGCGTGAAGAAATGACGTTCGACAAGCTGCCCCAGGACAAGAAGGACGCGATCCGCGAATCGCTCGCAAGACCGAAGCTGAATGAAGAGATGGAGAAGGAACTCGAAGCGCTCGGGATCGAGATCAGCCTGCCGCAGGAAGAGACGCCGGCCGGGGAAGACGGCGGCGAAGCGCCGCAGGATGGCGCGGAAGGCGAAAGCGACGGCAACGCCGATGGTGAAGCGGGCGGCGGGAACGCCGGCGGCGCCGAGGGCGATAAGGCGCAGTAAGCGCGGCAAGACGCGCGCCTGGCGGACAAGCGGCCATATGGACAAGAAGCGAAGACTGCCGATCATTCGGCGGTCTTTTTTTTCTAC
>Ga0065720_1003756_pt1 | contig 23011 bp, 20 predicted proteins | sample Thericmetagenome_FD_59107 | JGI IMG/M metagenome (GOLD analysis project Ga0065720, IMG submission 59107) | Thermophilic microbial communities from the Joint Bioenergy Institute, California, USA of rice/straw/compost enrichment - eDNA_2 v2... | ecosystem: Engineered > Solid waste > Grass >...
GCTCCATATTCCGGCGCAGGCGGCGCGCCATTACCGGCGCGAGCGCCAGGCAGCCCGCCACCGCCGCGGCGGCCGGCGCGTACCGGCCGTCGAGCGCCGCGGGCAGCCCGGCGGCGAGGCCGAGCGGCACGGCGGCGGCGAAGTGCGCGGCCGCGGCGACGCGCGCGGCGGCACGCCCGCGCCCGGCTTCGGGCAGCGGGTACAGATGCCGCCGCACCTCGTGCCGGTGCGCATGCCGCACCGTGCCCGCCTGCACCCCGGCCGCCAGGGCGAACAACCAGGCGGTCATCGCTCCCGCCCAGCCCGCCAGGGCGCCGCTGGCGCCGACCATCGCGCCGGCCAGCGCGCCGACGGCGGTCAGCCGGATCAGCATGCCGCCGATGTCGGTGCGGACAAGCGTCAGCGTATACAGCATCAAGTATGTATGATCCCGGCTGTGCCGGATCTTGCCGGCGATCCAGGCCGCGTACGGCCGCCGGGCCGGAACTTCCGACTCCGACGGCAGGTCGGTGAACGAGCGGAAGAACCGCTCGTATCGCCGCCGCGTCCGCGTTTCCTCATCGAACAGCCGCTGCCACGGGAACCGGTGTCTGGCCGGCAGCCGGCAGACGGCGGCCTGGATCGCGGCGGCCGCGGCCGCGAAGCCGAGCGCGGCGAGAATCGGCTTCGTGAGCAGCGCGAAGACCGCCGCCAGCGTCAGCGCCGCGCGAAGCAGCCGGCACAGCCGCCGCGCGGCCGCGAAGGCCATGCGGCGCTCCTGCCACGCGCCGGCGTCGTTCGCCGCCTTCAGGACGAGCAGCGCCGGCAGGACCGCAACCGCGCCCGTCGGCGCGCCGCTCTGCCCGTAGAGCGGCGCATAGACCAGCCAGGCGGCGAGCATCAGCGCGCTGCCGGCGATATATCCGCTCCGCCAGGCGGCCTTCATATACCGCTTCATCTCGTGCTCGCGCGGCATCAGGAAGACAGCGTCGGCCGGCCGGAGATGGGTGCGGAGCGGCGATCGGATGAGCAGCGGCGTCAAAACCGCGGCGCCGACGGCGGCGATCGGAAAGTCCGGCGGCACGCTGTCCAAAAACGCCGTATAACCGCTGAGGGCCGCAAGCGCGGCCAGCACAACGAACGATGGAAACCCGCTCCGCGCCATGTCGCGGACGTAAGGCGCGACGGCCTTGCGCCAAGCTTCCGCCCGCTTGCGGCGCAGCGACTCCAAATCAGCTTCCATATGCATTCCTTTCCGGGGGGATGAACCGGAAAAACAACCGCTCGAGCGACGCGCCGGGCATTCCGGCCAATTCCCTTAAGGTTTCAAGCGTTCCCGAAGCGATCAGCCGACCTTCATGCAGCAGCAGATAGCGGTCGCAGTACGCTTCGAGCGTCGACAGGATATGGGAGCTCATCAGAATGGCCGAACCGGAACGTTTCTCCTCGTCCAGCCGTTCGAGCAGCGACCGCATGGCGAGCGGGTCGAGCCCGAGAAACGGCTCGTCGATGACATAGAGCGGCGGCTCGGCGAGCAGCGCGTTCATGATCATCACTTTCTGCTTCATGCCCTTGGACAAATGCGCGGCAAAAGCGGAACGCTTGTCCGTCATGCGGAATTCGCCGAGCAGCCGTTCCGCCCGCTTGACGTATATCGGCTCATCGACATCGTAGGCCATCGCCGTCAGACGCAGATGTTCCTGCACCGTCAGTTCGTCAAAAAGCAGCGGCGTCTCCGGCACATAGGCGAACGACCGGCGGTACCGCTCCGCGTCTTCCTCCAGCGTGACGCCGCCGATCCGGACCGTCCCCCTGAACGGCTTCATCAGCCCGAGCAAATGCCGGATTGTCGTGCTCTTGCCGGCACCGTTCAATCCGATCAGCCCGACCATCTCGCCGGGCGCGACCGAGAAGGTCACACCGTGCAGCACGGGCCGCCGCGGACTGTAGCCGCCGGACAGCTCCCTAACCTCGACGAGCGGCTCCATCTGATCACCTGCCCTGTTTCACATTATACCGGACTTGGGAAGGCCGGTTCAAAAATGACACGCGTTTCCGCATCACGACCGCCATCCGCAGCACAAGGGGCTGCGCCTTCTTCGTCCGCGGCGGGCGGACGTCAGACGGGCAGCCCCTTATTCACTCCATCAACACGGATGCTGGATCAAGACTTGATCACAATTTTCGTGACCGTCGAATCCGTGCCGGATACTTCGACGGAACGTCCTGCGGTGAGCAGCGAAGCGTTGCCGACGATCTGGACGTTCGGCGACACGTTGTAAATGACGGCCAGCGTGCCGCTGTCGGTCGTCTTCGTCAGCGAAATCGTCGCCAGACGGCCTTCCGAGTTCAAAGTGACCGAATTCAGAACACCGGCATCCGTGAACGCGTTCGACTGCGAAGCAGGCTGCGTCACTTCGACGAAGATGGCCTCGCCGTTGTAGGTCAGGACGAACACCTTGTCGCCCGCCTGCAGCGCGGACGCGCTGACCTTCGATCCGCCGCGGAAAATGAACGCGTTCGCCGAGATCGGCAGCACGACATCGGTGTTGTCCGACCGGGTGACGATGAGGACGCCTGCCGACGCCGCTTTCACCACGCCGGACACCGCCCGGTCGTCCTGATGCGGCAGCTGGTTGTCCGTGCGGTCAAGCAGCGCCGCGAGCTCCGCCCGCGTCACCGGCCGGTTCGGCTTGAACGTGCCGTCCTGGTAGCCGGTGATCAGACCTTTCTCGACGGCGACGGCCACATAGCCGACGGCGCCGGCGGGAATATGCTTTGCGTCGCGGAAAGGCAGCTCGGCATTGTGCTTCGCCTGCGCTTCATTCTCCAGACCAAGCGCCTTGACGAGCAGGATGGTCGCCCACAGCCGGTCAGCCGGCTTGTCGGGATGCACCTTGTCCTCCGTTTCGGAGAACAGACCGTTTTCCACCGCGACCGCCACATAGCCGACCGCCCACGGATACTGTCGCTTGATTTTATCCGCATCCTTGAAATGCAGTTCCGTTTTCATCTCTTCATCGGACTCGGCCTGTTCGCGCAGCCCCATCATCCGGACGGCTGCCGTCAGCACCTCGATGCGCGAGACCGTCTGGTGCGGCTTGAACGTGCCGTCTTCATAGCCGGTGAAAACGCCTTTCGAAGCCAGGCGCATGATCGGAATCAGCGCCCACTTCATCTCCTCCTCGTCCTTGAACTTCAGACGGATGACGATCTCATTCGAATCTTTGCGATCCGATTGCTTCTTTTCGTGCGGACCGCCCTTGCGGTCTTTGTCATGCCCTTTCCCTTTGCCGTCCGCAAAAGCCGAAGCGGCGCCTCCGAACAACGTCATGACGGCCAGAGCCGAAATGATGGTCTTTCTCCATGCAGAGCTTTGCATCGCTGCTGCATCCTCCTTCCCTGATCGAATGGGTTGCGTCATCCGACCAGCGCGCCAGGTCGTACGTTTACAACGTTCGGAACCATTCGACCTTTTCAGGGGGGTGGAGAAAACAAATCATCCGTTCGTCGGCTGCCGTCCGCTCTCCCATTTCGCCTTCAGCCATCTCGGCGCACCCTTGTTCTTCCGGTCAAGCTCGCGTTCGCGCCGGCTTGATTTGCCGCCGGCCGGCGTACGGACGCTGCCCTTGCGCGGCTCCGGACGGGACGACGCCGCGCCTTGCCGGGCATCCCCGCCGTCCGCGGGACGTGCGGATGCCGCCTTCGTCTTGCCCGCACCGGCGTCACGCCAGGCGGCCGAACGAGCCGCCGCATGCGGTCCTCCGGACCCGTTCCCCGATTGGAGCGGCTTCGCATCCGTCCGCCTCCCGGCGGCTTTGCTTTTCGCCGCGCCTTCGCGCGCGCCGCGCTTCCGCTCGGCCGGATCGACCAGCCGTCCGCCGTACAGTTCGCGCTCCGCAATCTCGATGCCGAGCTTGCGCGTCAGCTTCCCGATCCGGTTCCAGTCGCCGGGGGTGACCAGCGAGACGACCGTCCCTTCCCGGCCCATGCGGCCGGTTCGCCCGGCGCGGTGGATATAGCGCTCGGCATCCGTCGGAGCGCCGAGGCTGACGACGAGCTCAAGCTCCGGGATGTCGATGCCCCGGGCCGCGACATCCGTCGTAAGCACGATGCGCAGCCGGCCGGTCCGCAGCCGATCGAGCGTCTGCGACCGGGTCAGCTTGTCCGCATCGCCGTACAACGCGCCCGCGGCGAATCCTTCATAGCGCAGCCTCGCTTCCCAGTGCGCGATCTGGTCCGTCTCGTCGAAGAAGATCAACGCCGATGCCGGACGCAGCGCATGGAGCAGCCGCTTCGCCGTGTCGAACAGCGCGCGCCGTTCCGAACGCACCGCATAGTGCCGGATCGAGGCGGGCAGGCGGGTTTCGGGATCGAGGTCGATCCGGACGGGATCCCGCATCAGCCGCTCCGCCAGCGCCGACGTCTCCGGCGGCAGCGTGGCCGAGAAGAATGCCAGCTGCCGGTCTTCCGGCACGGCGTCAAGCACCGACTCCAGCTCCTTCGTCGAGCCGAGCGCGAACATCTGGTCCGCCTCATCCAACACGACCAGCTTCGTCCCGTGCAGCTTGAGCTTGCGCATCTTGAGCAGTTCATGCAGCCTGCCCGGCGTCCCGACCGCCAGATGCGGCTTGCGCTTCAGCCCGTCGATCTGGCGGCTCACCGACGCGCCGCCGATCAGCTGCTGCACGCGGACGCCCTCCGGGCCGCCGAAGCGTTCGGCCTCGCGCACGATCTGCATCGCCAGCTCCTGCGTCGGCGCCATGACGAGCGCCTGCAGCTCCGGCTTGTCCGTTTCNATNAGCTGNAGCGCCGGCAGCAGATAAGCCAGCGTCTTGCCGCTGCCCGTGTGCGACCGCGCGCAGACGTCNCGGCCGCTCAGCATCGCCGGAATCGCNGCCGCCTGCACCGGCGCCGGTTCGGCCAGTCCCGCTTCCGCAAGCCGCCCGGCCAGCGTCGGCCTCACGCCGAGCGATGTCCATTCCTTCTCCATGATGTTCCTCCCGTCGGTTCCAGTAACCCTTGCTTATTTGCGGTTCAGCCATGTGCCGGCGATCCTGTCGCCGATCCGCGGAAACAGGTGATACAGTTTGACGCCGATCGCCGCGGCCAGCGGCAGATCGACTTCCGCCTTGCGCCTCTCGATCACTTTCACGATGCGGGCCGCCACCTGCTCCGGCTTCATCATGAACCGGCGCACATTGCGCACATATTGGCCGTCCGGGTCGGCGATCTCGAAGAACGGCGTGTCGATCGGCCCGGGATTGACCGCCGACACGGCGATCCCGGTCCCTCTGAGCTCCAGCCTGAGCGCGTTCGTGAACCCGAGCACCGCGTGTTTCGAGGCGGTGTAGCCGGTCGATTTCGGCGTGGCGAACTTGCCCGCAATGGACGCGATATTGACGATGTGCCCGTCCCGCCGCGCGAGGAACGACGGCAGCACCGCCTTCGTGCAGCGGACCATGCCCATATAATTCGTGTCCATCATCGATTCCAGATGGTCAAGCGGCGCATCCCGAAACATTTCGAAAATGCCGAATCCCGCGTTGTTGACCAGCACGTCGACGGGACCGAAATCGGCCTGGATCCGCCGCGCCACTTCCTGCACCTGGTCGTTGTCCGTCACATCCAGCCGGTAGACGCCGCATCCCGAACCGATGTCCGCCGCCGTCTTCCGCAGCCGCTCCTCGTTCCGGCCGGTCAAGATCGGCAGCGCGCCCCGGCTTGCCAACTGCTTCGCCGTCTCGGCTCCGATGCCGCTGCCCGCGCCGGTGATCCAGACGATCTTGTCCTTCAGCATAACCGTCGCCTCCTGCGAACAGTGTACTGCAAGCGAGCCCGATTGGCAAAAAGCTCCCCGCTCCGCAACATCGGCGCAGACCCTTCATCAATGCGAACCGGGACCGCACACGCGCGCAGCAGCACAAATGCATCAAAAAGCGTAATCCGAAGTTCGAAATGCCGCCGGCCGGACAAGGCCGATCGCCGGCAAAGTCTCCACACGAACATGGATTCATGATACGATGCGTACAGGACGATCGAAGGACGGGGCAAGTTTGGACGGACCGCAGATCGGCCGCAGCGAAGGAGGGACGGCATTGCCCAACATATGGACGCACCTGCTGTTCGGCCGCGAAGTGCTGGAGCGGATCGGCGAACGGGAAATGATCGGAGATGCGCGGAAACGGAACTGGTTTCAGATGGGATGCCAGGGACCGGATTTTCTGTTCTATCACAACTATTTGCCGTGGAAAAAAGGGGACGTGATGAACCGGCTCGGGAGCGCCATGCACAGCCGCCATTGCGGTCCCGCGCTGATGGAGCTGCTGGACGGGGTGGCCGGACTTTCCGCCGACCGCGGCAATCCGGACGACGCGGTCGTCTATGCGCTCGGATTCGTGCTGCATCATACGCTCGACCGGAACATGCACCCCTATGTGTTCAGCCGTTCCGGCTTCCGCAAATGGGACCACCAGCGATTCGAAGTGATGATGGATACGCTTGTCGTCCGCCGGAAACTCGGCATCGAAACATGGAACACAGAGGTCTGGCGGGAATTGGATGCGGGCGGCGCGCTTCCGGAAACCATCGTCGACGCCTTCGAACGGATCGCCGCGCGCTACTATCCGGAACTGGCCGGAGGCATCCGCCGGGATGACTGGAACCGGGCCTACCGCGACATGATCGGCGCGCAGCGGCTTTTTCATGACCCGACGGGCATCCGGCGCGCGCTCACGTTCGGCAAGATCGAGCCGCTCGTGTACAAGCGCCGGTTTCCGGAGCTCGACGTGCTGAACGAGGCGGGAAGGCCTTGGCTCGATCCGACGGACGGATCGACCCGCCATGCCGACACATTCGACGACATGTGGGAGCGCGCCATGGAGGAGAGCATCGCGATCTTGCGTGCGGTGCTGGAGCGGCTGCGCCTCGAGGCGCGTTCAGGCGATGCCGGCCGCGATCCCGCCCGCATCGCGGAATGGCGCGCGAAGGCGGCGGAGCTGATCGGCAACCGGTCGTATGAGACCGGGTTGCCGTGCGGCACGGCCGAAATCCGGTTCGCGGACCCGATCTGGCCGGACGGCCGCGGCGCCCGCCCGGACGAAACGCTCACGGGCTGACGGACGCGAAGCGCCCGAGGCGCACCGGTTCACGGGCTGACCGAAATCTAATCGCTCAAGACGGCGCTGCTCGCGAACAGACCGGCATCTAATCGCCCAAGGCTGCACCGTTTTCCCGGCGGTCAACGCCTTGGGCGTCGCACTGTCCGCCGCCCCTCTTGCGTCACATCGCTTCGCGCGTCTGGTTCTTGCGCAGCCGCATTCGCATCAGGCGCAGCTTCTCGTAGATCGAATCAAGCGGCTTGCCCTCCAGATCGGCTTCCGAATAGACCTGCTGCAGAATCGGCTTCAGATACTTGTCGCCGACCGAACGGATCGCTTCCCGGATCCGCGCCTGCTCTTCCTCCGGAAGCCGGCTGATTTCCCGGTCGAGCAGCGGGCCCATGTCGTAGCCTGCGCGGTCGAGCTGTTCGATCCGCTCCACCAGCCGGCGCCGGTCCATGTCGAGCATTTGCGCCAGCTCGTCCAGCCCCAGGCCGTCCTGCACGGCCTGCAGAATCGAGCGCGTCGTGCGGTGGCGCTCCATCTCCGTCTTGTACTTCAGTTCCTTCTGCTTGTACAGCCACTTCGAATAGGCTTTCGGATCGAGCACCTCCTGCACCCAGGTGAGCGGGAACGTCGTCCGCCGCTCGAATCCGCGCGTGATCGTCAGCACATCTTCGGCGTACGCGGCCGATTTGGCCTCGCCCCAGCCGGGGATGGAGCGCAGCTCCTCTTCCGTCTGCGGCACGAACGCGCTGATCATCATGAGCAGATTGTTCCGCGCGATCGCGTACGGCGCTTTCCGCTCGGCCGCGGCCCGCGCGCGGCGCCACTCCCGCAGCGCGCCGTACAGATCCTCCCGGCAATGCAGTTCGCCGTAGCACTGCAGCATCGAAATATAGCTGCCCGCCGCCTGCCTGCGGTCGTCGAGCATGCCGTCCAGCACCGGCTCGTATCCTTCCCCGAGCTTGACGGCGACGCCGTGCCGGAACGTCGAGATCATCTCTTCCCATGACGACCCTTCGTACCAGATGTCCGTCCGGACCGAGCCGCCGCCCGGTTCCGTCCAGACGACGGACCAGGTCCCCTGCGATTCGCCGATCGACACCTGCGCCGTGACGACCCGCCCTTCATCCGACTGCTTCTCCAGCGTGTTCAGGAAAACCAACTGCATGACATGCACCTCCGCATTGTGTTCGGAACGGCCGGCCGGGTCCCCGGAAACAAAAATAAAAGCACCTCGCCATTGGCGAGGTGCTTCCTCCCGACCGATTATCCGATTGACTTTACTATACCAGATTGTGCCTGGCGTGACAAGATGTCACAACCTCTCCGCCATACGGCCTCCGGAGCGCTCGTCCGCCCGGCTGATCTCCACGCATGCCAGAACGAAGGCCCCTGCGCCGTGCAAGTCGTTGTCGCTCACCGGCCGCGCAACGTAGTGCGCGTAATCGCCGGCCGACGTTCCGACGCAAATGTCCGGCACGACCAGCCGTCCCCGCTCGTCATACCGCACCCGCTCCGTCAGGCCGAGATATCCCCGCCAGGCGGCCTTGAAACGGTCATCTCCGACACAGCCGTGGCGGACCGCTTTCGCGATCGTGTACACGAACAGCGAGGAGCAGGACGTTTCAAGCCAGTTGTCCGGCCGGTCCCCTTTGTCCACCACTTGATGCCACAATCCGCTTTCTCCGTCCTGATAACGGATCAGCGCGTCGACGAAGCGGCCGAGCGCCGGTTTCAACGCTTCCCGGCCCGGATGGCCTTCCGGAAGCAGATCGAGGAAATCGGCCAGCGCCATGCCGTACCATCCGAGCGACCGTCCCCAAAACTCCGGCGAGCATCCCGTCTCCGGGTCCGCCCACGGCGCCGCCCGCTTCTCGTCCCAGGCATGATACAGCAGTCCGGTCCGCTCGTCGGTCATGCGCCGCCGCATCTGTCCTTCCCATTCGAGCACCATCGGGATCAGCTCTTCGTCGCCGTACCGCCGGGCGTATTGCATGGCGAACACTCCGCCCATGTACAGGCCGTCCAGCCACATCTGGTAAGGGTATTTGTCCTTGTGCCAGAACGCGCCTTCCGACGTGCGGTTGAGCGTGCGGAACAGGCCGCGCAGCTTGTCGGCCGCCGCCCGATATCGCCTTTCTCCGAATTCTTCTTCCAGCGGGAACAGCAGCAGTCCCGGCATGATCGCATCCAGCTCGTCCCGGGCGAACAGGAAATTTCCTTCTTCATCGACCAGATGGTCCACATACCGCTTCGGATAATGCAGATACGGCTCGCGGCCCGTCAGCTTCCAGAGCTGCAGCATGCCGTGAAGGAATATCCCCTGATGATAATGCCAGCGGCCCGCCGGCGGAAGTTCCGGGGGCGAATAACGATCCATCAACGCATCGCAGGCTTCCTGCGCGTATTGCAAGGGACTTTTCACTGCCATCCGTTCCGGATTTCCCACCATTCATTCCTCCCATCGGTCCGTGAACAAATGCTCCGCCACCGCGAAATGTTTGACCGGCAGGCCGGCCAGTTCCCGCAGCGTGTACCGGATCAGAATCGCCTGCGTGCCGGCGTTCATATCGCCCTCCTCCATGCCGAGGCCAAGGACGATCGGCGGCGGCATGTCGGGATAGACTTCGCCCGGCTTCACCTGGGCCACATTGGGCGCCGGGACGGAATGCCCCAATTCGCGGGAGAAGCCGCCGTCGCCCTGTTTCAGACGTCCCATGTTGTGCAGCGTGATCTCGCAGATTTCTTCCAGCTCGCCCGAAGGAATGGCGCGCTTGATCGACGACAGCAGGCTGATCGGGTTTCGGACGTAGCACATGTCCGCCGCTTCGTCGCCGCGCAGCGTCTCGAGAATGGAGCGATAAATCTCCGCCTTGCGGGGCAGCGGAACCCCGAACCGTTCGTAGAACAGGTGCAGCTTGAAGGTGCCGGACACGCGCACATAGCGGGTCCCCTCGCCCCACAGCCCGCTCTCCGGGTCCTGTATGGCGTCCAGATAAGCGAACGCTTCGCGCAAATAGGGCTCGCGCTTCTCCGGCGGAAGCGCCAGCAGATGGGCGGCGGAAGTCGAGATCAGGTCGCATCCGCGCCAGCTGTTGGACAAGCTGACCGAGCGGAGCCACTCCCCGTATGCCGCCGGAGAATCCATGTATCCCGGCGTCGCCGGACTCCGCTCCGGAACCGGATGGAGCGGCTCCGCGCCGAGCTTGCGCAGCGCCCCGAGGCTGTAGCCCAGCGCCCGGGACACCGACACCCCGTCAAGCCGCATGCGGGGATCGGGATGGAAGAACAGGCCGGTGGCCGGATCTTGTCTCGTCTGAAAAAAACGGACCGCCTTCCGCCGCATCCTTTCGCTCCATCGCCCGATCAGTCCGGTGCGTTCGAGAATGTTCAGCGCCTGCGCCGTGGATTCGATGTCCGGACCGCAGACGTCCGCCTGCCGCGAACTGGCGGCATAGCAGAACCCGCCGGTCGCCGCGTCGTATTGTCCGTCAAGCCATTCGAAAAAGCCGTCAAATAAGCGGTCGCCGTGCTCCAGCAGCTTCTCCAGTCTCCCGGTCCGGCTCATCGCGGTCACCCTTTGATTGAGCCGAGCAAAGCGCCTTTGGCGAAGTGCTTCTGCAAGAACGGGTACACGATCAGAATCGGCAGCGTCGCCACCACGATGACGGCCATCTTGATCGTCTGTTCCGGCGGTCTGACGTAATCGTCCAATCCGCTCGTATCCGCGGCCAGCCCGCTGGCGAGGATGACGATCTGGCGCAGAATGACCTGGATCGGCCATTTGGCCGCGTCGTTCAGATAGAGAATGGCCGGCAGGTACGTATTCCAGTACGTCACCGCGTAAAACAGCGAAATCGTCGCAATCGCCGGCATGGAGAGCGGAATGACGATGCGGAACAGGATGCCCCAGTCGCTGCTGCCGTCGATTTTGGCCGACTCTTCGATGCCCTCCGGCAAATTTTGAAAAAAGTTGCGCATGATGATCAGATTGAACGCGTTGATCGCCGTCGGCACGACCAGCGCCGCGTAGGTGTCCACCAGCCACAGCGCCTTCACCACCAGGAAGGTCGGAATCATGCCGCCGCTGAACAGCATCGTGAATACGACCATGAACATGATGCCGCTCCGGCCGACCAGATCCCGACGCGACAATCCGTAGGCCATAAGCGATGTGAGCAGCATGCTGAAGGCGGTGCCGAGGGTCGTCACGCCGATGGATACGGCCATCGCCCGGAAGACGGTGTTCGTCGAGAAGATGTAGCGGTACGCGTCCAGCGACCATTTTGTCGGAATGAGCACGAACCGCTTGCTGGCCAGCTCCGCCACCGTCGTGAACGATCCGGCGATGACATGGATGAACGGCAGGATGGCGGCCAGCCCGATGAGGGCGAGCAGCGTGCAGTTCGCGATGTCGAACAGGCGGCTGCCGATTGATTTGTCTTGCACCATGCGTCATTCCACCTTTGCGAACCCGGCGTGTCTCTCAGTAAATTCCTTCCTCGCCGGCTTTCTTGGCCAGCCAGTTGGCGGCCATGACGAGAATCAGGCCGACAACCGACTTGAAAAATCCGACCGCCGTGCTGTAACTGAATTGGCCTTGCCGGAGACCCGCCGTGTAAACATACGTATCGAAAATCTCCGCCACTTCGCGGTTCATCGCGTTCAGCAGCAGATACACATGTTCGAAGCCGAGTTCCAGCACATCCCCGAGTTTCAGAATGAGCAGGACGACGATGACATTGCGGATTGACGGCAACGTGATGTGCCAGATTTGATGCAGACGTTTCGCGCCGTCCATGCGGGCCGCTTCATAGAGCCCGGGGTCGATCGCGGCCATGGCCGCCAGGTAGATGATCGTCCCCCATCCGGCTTCCCGCCAGATGATCTGGAGAATGTACATCGGCCGAAACCATTCTTTGCTCATCAGAAAATTGATCTTCTCAAACCCCATCATCACCAGCAGTTCGTTCAGAATTCCGCGATCCATGGACAGGATGACGAACGATATCGAAACGATGATGACCCACGACATGAAATGCGGAATGTACACCATCGTCTGGATCGTCCGTTTGAACAGCTGATTCCTTACTTCGTTCAGCATCAGCGCCAGAATGATCGGCACCGGGAAGAAGAACGCCAGATTCATCGCGAACAGCACAAGCGTGTTGCGCAAAATCATGAAGAACTGCGGGTCGGCAAACAGCTTCCGGAAATGTTTGAGCCCGACCCAAGGGCTGTTCAGGATGCCCTGATACGGCTGGTAATCCTGCAGGGCGATAACCAGCCCGCCCATCGGCACATATTTGAAAATGACAAAGAACAGAAATCCCGGCAGGATCATCAGATAAAGCGCCCGATTCTTGACGATCCGCTTCATGAGTCCCGATCCGGTCTTCCCGCCGGCGGCCATCGTGTTCGGGGCGGTTGCTTCGCGCATAAAGATCTTCCTTTCCGCTTCGGACAAAACGGCCGGCGCCTTCCTCCGGAACGGGCGCAGCCGTTATGCGGAGGCCGCCAAAAGACGCGCCGGCGGCCTCCGCCCGCATGATCATTTCGATTGCTGGTAGGAAGCGTTGAATTCGTCGATAATCTTCTGTCCGCCCTGTTTCAGCCAGTTGTCGATGACGGCCTGGAATCCGGCTTCGTCGAGATCGCCCAGAATGAACCGGTAAGTCGCGTCATTGATCATTTCGCCGAGCTTTACGCCTTCGGTCGTGTACGTTTCGGAGTCGAGGGCCGCGGTCGGATCGTGGATCAAATAGTTGTTGTTGTCGAGAATGAGCTCTTCCGCCTTCGCCTTCGACGGGGGCGAGTGCTTGGCCGACAAAAACCCTTCGATGGTGGAAACGCCGCCGATTTGCAGCGCCTGATACGGCTTGACTTCCCGGTCCGTGAGCGCGACGTCGGACGAAGGCACCACAAGCCCGTCCTCGAGCGTATAATGCTCGCCCTCGATTCCCCAATAGATCAGATTGGCGAGCTCCGTGCTCATCAACTGATCATAGAAGGCGAGAATGTCTCTCAGTTCTTCCTCCGTTTTCACCGCCGATTTCGGGAAGAGCACGACCGAACCGTAGCCCGGAATCGCCCATACGGCATATTTGCCGTCCGGACCGGCGATCTTGTGGTGAACGTCAAGCAGCGCGTCCGGATTCACTTCGATGATTTTGCTGTGCAGGCTCCCGACATCGGCCATCGAGCCGATATAGGCGCCCGCCTTGCCGGTAATGAGCAGGTTTTGCTGGTCCGTCTTGCTCGTCACCGGGAATTCCTGGTTGATCAGACCTTCCTGATGGAGCTTGCGGAAGAACTTCATCGTTTCCATGTACTGCGGGAACATGAACTCCGGCATCAGCTTGCCGTCCTGCTCGCCCCAGTTGTTCGGCGTGCCGAACCAGGAGGCGACCGTCTTGAACGCGCCGTACACGAGGTCGTTGCGGTCGGTCAGACCGATGGTGTCGTGAACGCCGTTCCGGTCGGGGTCATTTTCCGTAAACGCTTTCAGCATGTTGTAGAACTCGTCGATGTTCGTCGGCGCCGACAGCCCGAGGTTGTCCGCCCAGTCTTTCCGATAAATGAGCCCTTGCCGCGACAGCGGGCGCTCCTGGTACAAGGCGTAGATTTTGCCGTCAACCGAAGTGTTTTTGAGCACTTCCGGATTCAGCCGGCTCAGATTCGGATAATCCTTGAGCAGCGGCCCGATCTCCCAGAATTGGCCGTTGCGGATGGCGCTCCGCAGCAGAATGAGGGAAGCCTGGTTCTTGATGTACACCGCTTTGGGCAGCGTTCCGGTGGCCAGGGAAGCGTTCATTTTTTCATCGTAGCTTCCGTCCGGCACCCATTGAATGTCGAGTTCCGTGTTAGTCGCTTCTTCCACCAATTTCTCGATTTTGTCCGACGGCACTTCCGGGGTGTGAAGATTGGCCATGATCGTAATTTTGACCGGCTTCTTCGGCGTTTCGGCCTTTGTTCCGCCGTCGTTTTGCTGCGTCTGTCCCTGCTGACCCTGCGTTGCCGGCTCCTGGCTGTTTCCGCCGCCGCTGCCGCCGCATCCGGATAAGGCGACGGCGACGGCCGTGACGATCGCCAGCAGCGGGAAAATTCGCTTTTTCGCCATGCTGATGACCTCCGCTTTTTCGAAATTTTTGGTTGCCGCGACATCAGCATAGCGCCGAATCCCCCGTTACGCCCATAATCCTCATATTTGCTGCGGCGAAAGCGCTCCCGTAATTCCGGCCTTTCCCGGCGACATCCAATCCAGGGATTATTCCGGGTCGACGATGATTATGGACGCGCTTCCGTCTGCCCGTATCCTATCCGTTCATTGACCGCCGGTAGGCTTCATTGATTTCCCGGATGATCTGGTCCCCGCCTTCCTGTCTCCATTGATCGACCGCGCGCCAGAACCCCGCCTCGTCGATCGTTCCGAGGATAAATTGCCAGGTGGCGTCGTCGACGATTCTCCGCAGCCGCTCGCCCCGTTCATTCCGGGTGGCGGATTCCAGCGGAGCCGTCGGGTCATGCACGAGGAAATGATTGTTGTCGACAATGAGACGATCCGCCTTCTCCTTGACCGCGGACTCGAATTCCGGTTTCAGCAATCCCGGGATCGTCTCCCGGCCCCCGACAACAAGCGCCATGTACGGCTTCACTTCTTTCGTGGTCAGTTTGATATCCTGCGAAGGGACCGCCATGCCGTCCCGCAGTTCGTAGTGGCGGCCTTCGATCCCCCAGTAGAGCAAATTGGCCAGTTCGGCCGACATCAGCTGATCGAAAAACGACAGGACGGCGTCCAGCTCCTCTTCCGTGCGGTTCGACGATTTGGGGAACAGGACGACCGTTCCGTACCCTTCGCTTGCCCAGACACGGTTGCCGTACGGGCCCGCGATGCGGTTGCTCACATCAAGCACGGCATCCGGGTTCGCTTCCTGCAGCTTCGCCTGCAGCGTGATGACATCCCCCATCGCGCCGATGTAGACGCCGGCTTTGCCGCCGATCAAGAGCGCCTGCTGGTCGATTTTGCCGGTCACGGGGAACTCCCGATTGATCAAGCCCTGTTCGTGAAGCTTGCGGAAGAAGCGCAGCGTGTCCATATATTCCTCAAACATGAACTCGGGCAGAAGCCGGCCGTCTTTCTCGCCCCAGCCGTTCGGCGCGCCATGGTACGAAGCGACCGTCTTGAACGCGCCGTAGATCAAATCTCCCCGATCCGCGAGGCCGATCGTATCGTCCAGGCCGTTGCCGTCCGGGTCGTCATGGGTGAACCGCCGCAGCATCTCGTACAAATCTTCGATGGATGCGGGCGCCGACAGTCCGAGCCGGTCCGCCCAATCTTTGCGGAAGATGACGCCTTGCCGGGAAAGCGGCCGTTCCTGGTACAAGCCGTATATCTCGCCGTCGACTGACAGATTGCGAAGCACTTCCGGCTTCAGTCTGGAAAGGTTCGGATACCGGTGCAGGCGGGAGCCGATCTCCCAGAACAATCCGTTTCGCATCTCGTTCTTGAACCATGCCAGTGAGGCCGCGTTTTTCAGGAAAAGCGCATGGGGCAGCGCGTCCGCAACGATGGCGGCATTCACTTTCTCATCATAGTTGCCGTCCGGAATCCATTGGATCTCCAATTCGGTATTCGTGCGCGCTTCCACCAGCTCTTCAATCCGCTTGTCCGGAACTTCCGCCGTGTGCAGATTGGCGAAGATCGTGATCCGCGTCCGCGCCGGTTCGCTGTCCGCCGGCCGTCCGTCAGCCGGAACATCCGCCGGACGCCAGGCGCAGCCTGCCGCCAACACCGCCAGTCCGGCCATGAACGCGAGACAGCCTTTCATTCCCTTGCGTTTGCCCATCATGCTTCACCCTCGGATACGGTATTATGGAAAAGAACGAATATAATGATTATCGCTGCATTATTGAATGCGCGGCCGGATGCCAATAAAATGGAAATACATCGGATCGATTCGGAGGCGAGAACAGCATTCATGACAAAATTGAGCATGTACACCCGAATGGTCGTCTTCGGATGCGCCGTATGCATCATCCCGATACTGGCAGTCGGATTCTTCTCTTATATGAAATCCTCCGCATCCATTCAGAACCATGTCAGCCAAAGCAGCATCCAGCTGATGCGCCAGTCGAAAGACGGCGTGGAACAGGTGCTCCGCACCGTGGACTATACGTTGAACTACGTGATCAATACGAAGCAGCTTCAGGAAGCGCTTTACCGTCCGCTCACGTTTTATGATTTTCAGCTATACAACGAGCTTAAGCAGGAACTCAATCTGCTGCAGTCTCCGGATACGAAAGTTACCGACGTCATTCTGGCCAATGCCGAATTCGACTGGTTGATCAACAATCAGGGACTGTATGCCTTCTCGGAACATGAATCCCGGGAAACCTTGGAACGGTTGATGGACTCCGACGTCTACACCCGATGGGTGCTCCTGGAAACGGGCAAGCTGGGGTCGAGCGACACGCAAAGCTATGCCTGCCCTCACACCATTGCGCTGATCAAAAAGCTGCATCCGCGCGCTGCGGACAAACGCGGCATCGCCCTTGCCACGATTCCGGGCTGCAGTCTGGCCGAGATGATCGACGATCACACCTTTTCCAGAGAGATGATGGTNCTCGCTCCGGATTATACGATATTGATCCATGCTGATTTAGGCCTGATCGGGAAATCGCTTACAAATTCAAGATTGCTGCACGATGGCGATCTTTCCCGCTTCGACGCCCCGTCCGGCCAGTTCGAGACGAAGCTGGACAACCGGCCGATATCGGTAACGTATGTCCGTTCCGATTTCAACGGCTGGATCTATGTCTCCTTCACGGAAATGTCCGCTTTCAAAAGGGAGTCGAGGCAGATCGGCTGGTTCACGCTCTATGTGTGCGGCGTCATCCTGCTGCTCAGCATCCTTTTCGTCTGGGTCGGCAGCCGGCGGGTCTATTCCCCGATCCGGCAAATCTTCGAGCAAATCGCTCAGCGATTGCCGGAATCCGCGGCGAACACCAAAAACGAGCTGCAAGTCATTCATGAGCAGATTCACGACCTGTTCGCGTCCAATTCCAGGCTTCAGCACGAACTTCGCCAGAACAGCCGGCAAATGCTCGCCTATTTTCTGCACAAGCTGTACCTCGGCCAAATCCATCCCGCCGAAATCCGGGAGAAGCTGGCGTTTTACGGCATTGCCCGGCAGGCCGAACAGTGGGATCATATGTCCGTCTTCACGCTGCGGATCGATGCGTTGGAGCAGACGCGGTACAGCCGGCAAGACGCGGATCTTCTCATGTTCGCGATCGCCAATATTATCGAAGAGATGGTGCCGCCGGAAGAACGGCTGCCTTCCGTCATGATCGATCAGACGCTTGTGACGCTGACGGGACGAAGCGGCATTTCGGTCGGGGACTTCAGCGACTATGTCTACAAGCTGACCGAGGAGATCCAGAACAACATGAGAAGATATCTGGATCTCGAAGTCAGCATCGGGATCAGCTTGCCGTTCCAGAACCTGACCCAGGCGGCCAGGGCGTATCAGGAAGGTCTGGAGGCGCTCAAGCATCGTCTGATATTGGGCGAAGGCGTCATCATTCCGTACTTCAGCATCAACGCCGGCAAGCATACCCGTCTGTACTATTATCCGAACCAGCTCCACCACGAACTGATCGATGCGATCAAACTGGCCGACGAGGCAAGGGCGTTCGACATGTTTGACAAGTGGCTGGACGAAGTCTTCATGAAGGAGCGCTCGCCCGACGAATACCAGATTTCGCTGATCCGGCTGCTGAACGATATCATGATGATCATGCAGGAAGCGGGAATTTCGCTGAAGCAGCTCCACGTCCGGGACAAGTCGTTGTATGAGGAGCTGCTGCAGCTTCACGTGCGCGCGGAAATCGGAAACTGGTTCAAAACGCGCTTGATCCGGCCGATCATGGAAGTCTTCCGCGAACGCCAGCATTCCCAATATCAAAAAATTTCGGACCAGATCATCGAGATCATCCGCAACGAGTACGACACCAACCTGACGCTGGAAGCCTGCGCCGAACGGCTCCATTATAATACATTTTACCTGAGCAGCGTCTTCAAAAAGGAGACCCAGATGTCCTTCAGCGATTATCTGACCCAGTACCGGCTGAACATGTCGAAACGCTGGCTGGTCGAGACGGATATGTCGATCAAGGAAATCGCCGAAAGACTCACCTACAACAATCCGCAAAACTTCATTCGATTCTTCCGCAAGATGGAAGGGATGACGCCGGGCCAATACCGGAGCAAGTACGCCTATCCCGGCGGATGAAGTCCGAAAAAAGCACCCCGCAATTTGCGGGGTGCTTTCGAATGGACAAGCAGAGAATTCCGATTACTTTGTCGAAAAAAATGAATGACACCGACCGCGATCAGCACCAACACAAACACGGCTAAAATTTTGCCCGCCGAATTCCGCATGCCATCACCCAACCCCTTCAAAACCGCACGTCCGTCGTCCCGCGGCTCCACGCTTTCACCGCGCGTCAGGCGTAAGGTATAATAGACGATATGCGTTCCGATTGGAGGGACTTCCATGCTTCCGAACTATGATTTCATATCGGATTCGACCGAGGAGACGTCGACGCGTTTCGTAACCTTCATTACGCCGAATTTGAACCGTTTTGACCTGGCCATTACCAAAACAAACCGGTTCTACGGCAAAAAGCTGGTCACCGACCTGCAGAAAGGGATCACGGCCATCATCGGATCGGACGACCTCGAAGAAGAAGGCTATCTCGAGGAGACGTTCCGGCTGACGGCAGAGGAAGCGGCGGAACTGGAGGCGTTCCTGCACCTCGTGATCGGGCCGGCGCATATGTCGGACTGACCCGGGCCATACTGAAGGCGGCAGACGATACCAGTTCCGGGAGGCATCCGCCGTGACCCAAGAAGGCTTCAAACCGGAAAACCGCAGCGAGCATACCGATCTTGCCGTCGTGGAATCGCAGCGCAACGACCTGACCAGCGAGGAATTTCCGGAAGGACCGTACGGCTCGCCGCTTCTGACCGAGACGCTCGGCAAGAGCGAGCCGCATCGGATCGACCAGCGCCACCCGAACCGGTTCGACTACGAGAACCGGACGCTGCACGAGCGGCAGGACCGCGATTATCCGGGCGACCAGGGCATGCCGGACGAAATGGACCGGCGCTGAAAGCCCGGTCCGTTTCAGCCCCAGATTTCCCCGAACACTTCTTCCTTCCATCCGACGGTCAGCTTCCGGCCGTCCGTCACGACCGGCCGCTTCACCAGGCGGCCGTTCGACGCGAGCAGCCGGATCTGCTCGTCTTCGCTCATCTTCGGAAGCTTCTCTTTCAGATTCATTTCGCGATAGACTTCGCCCGAAGTGTTGAAGAACGCCCGAACCCCCAGACCGCTGACGCGCAGCCAGTCCCGGATCTCCTCTTCGGACGGCGGCTGCTCGAACAGATCCTGCAGCTTGAGCTCATGCCCCTTCGCCTGCAGAAATTTCAAGGCGCTGCGGCAGGTCCCGCATTTCGGATAATAATAGACGTGCAACGTTTTCTTGCTCCCCACGACAATCCCTCACCCATGCCAAAAAATTTCATGATTGCCGATCATCCGGCGACGCCAGCAACCGTTCCAGCCGGAGCAGATCGTCCGGCAGCGGCGACGCAAAAACCATCCGCTCGCCGGTCATCGGATGCGTCAACTCCAGTTCGGCGGCGTGCAGCGCCTGCCGTCCGGCCGCCTTGGCGGCCGCCGCCAGCCAGTCCGGATCGCCGGCGCCATGGCCGCCGTACAGTTCGTCCGCGATGAGCGGACATCCGATGTGTTTCATATGGACGCGGATCTGATGCGTCCTGCCGGTCTCGAGCGCGAGCCGCACCTTGGCCGCCCTCCCGCCGCCGTAAACGGCCTCCGTCCTGTAGCGCGTGACGGACGGATAGCCGTCCGGCGTCACGATCCGCAGATGCGGCGCTTCGGGATCCCGGTCGATCGGCGCGTCGATCGTGCCTTCCGCCGGCGAAGGCGCCCCGCGGACATAGGCGACGTAGCGCTTGCCGATGCGGCCGCGCTTCATCTGCTCCGCGAGCTGCTGATGCACGTACGCGTTCTTGGCGACGGCGATGACGCCGGACGTATCCTTGTCCAGCCGGTGCACCGGCCGGAACCGGTGCGCCTCGCCCCGCTTCGCCCAATGGTGGACGACGCCGTTCGCCAGCGTGTTCACGTAGTGCCCCTTCGTCGGATGCACGACGATCCCCGCGGGCTTGTCCAGCACCAGCAGATGCGGATCTTCGTGGAGGATGGCGAGCGGCATCTCCTGCGGAAGAATATCGTCCGCCGCTTCCGCTTCCATGCGCAGCGCGATCCGATCGCCCGCCGACACGCGGTCCGATGTGAACGCGCGCCTGCCGTTCACCGTCAAGCCCGCTTCCGTCCGCTTGAGCCGCGTGAGCAGCCGGCGCGAGACGCCGAGCCGCTTCTGCAGCACCGTCCGGANGGTCATCCCGTCGTCCGCTTTCCGGACGATCAGCTCNATCAANTCGCCGTATTTCGTGCCCTCCACCGGCATTCACTTCCCCGGTTTCGGGGAATCNGACCGGCGGAACACGTCCGCGCTGCGNGCGTATTCCGTGTCGCCCGCGCCGAGCCGCGCGTTGGCGGCGCGCGCCGCGACGAAGAAGTAATCCGACAGNCGATTCAGATACGCGAGCACCGCCTCGTTCACCGGCCGCTCCGCGGCGAGCGTCGCGGCGCGGCGTTCCGCCCGCCGGCAGACGGTGCGGCAGACGTGCAGCAGCGCGGCCGCCTCCGATCCGCCGGGCAGGATGAACCGGGCAAGCGGCGGCGCCTCGCCGTCCAGCGCGTCGATCCGCCGTTCGAGCCGCCCGACCTGCTCCATGTTCGTTTTGAATACGTCCGGCTTGTCCGCATACGCGAGATCCGACCCGCAATCGAACAGTTCCTGCTGGATCTCGATCAAATCATCCGCGATGTCGTGCAACCGTTCCTCGCGCCGCAGCGCGGCTTCCGCCAGGCCGACGAAGCTGTTCAGCTCGTCGATCGTGCCGTACGCCTCCACCCGGACATCGTCCTTTCGGACGCGCCCGCCGATGATGGATGTCCGGCCCGAATCGCCCTTGCGCGTGTACCATTTCATGCCGATTCCCGTCCCATGGCAAATTTTCCGTATCATGCACCACTATACCACATATCCCGCGCAGCGCAAAAAAGAGAAGCCGGCTGTCTCCGCCGGCTTCCGGACTGCGGCNTGGCGCGCCCGCTCTAGCCTTCCCAGCAGCGCTGCTTNTACCGCATGTACTCGTTGATTTTTTTGTCCAGTTTGCGGCTGACCTCGATCAAGCGCTCCGAACGGAGCGAATCTTCCTCCAGGTAGGTGCGCTCCATGTGCTGCCGCAGCCGGCAGATCTCGTCCTTGAGCATTTCGGCGGAAGCCGCCAGCCGACCGGCGTTGAACTTGCGACCCTGCTGACGATTCGAAAATCCGATGCCGCCGGTCATTTCCGCTCTCTCCTTCCCTCCGGTAGCCCGGTCATGTGAAAGGCCTGCCGCCCGCACCCGGTCGCGAACCATCGGCCATTGCCCGCGGTCAGCCCCGCTTCAGCATGTCGACGAACCGGCCGATCCGCTCGATCGCCTCATTGAGCTGCGCGACGGAAGTCGCATACGAACAACGGACATGCCCTTCGCCTCCGAGTCCGAACACGTTGCCCGGCACGACGGCGACTTGCGCCTCCATGAGCAGCCGCTCGGCGAACGTATTGGAATCGAGCCCCGTGGACCGGATGGACGGGAACGCATAGAACGCTCCCTGCGGCTCGTGGCATTCGAGCCCGATCTCGCGGAACCCTTTGACGACCAGCCTGCGCCGCTGATTGTACGACTCGACCATGCGCTCCATCTCTTCCAGGCCGTTCGTCAGCGCTTCGAGCGCCGCGATCTGGCCCATGATCGGCGCGCACATGACCGTGTACTGGTGAATCTTCAGCATGGCGCCGATCAGTTCCGGATGGCCGCAGACGTAGCCCATCCGCCAGCCGGTCATCGCGAACGCTTTCGAGAAGCCGCTGACCAGAATGGTCCGATCCTTCATGCCGGGCATCGACGCGAAGCTGACATGGCGCGGCCCGTAGGTGAGCTCGGCGTAAATCTCGTCCGCGATGACGATCAGGTCATGCTTCTCCACGACCCGCGCGATCGGCAGCCAGTCTTCATAGGTCATGATGCCGCCCGTCGGATTGCTCGGGTAGCACAGAATGAGCACCTTCGTGCGCGGCGTGATGGCGGCTTCCAGCTTGTCGGCGCGCAGCTTGAAGCTGTCTTCGGCCAGCGTCTCGACGCCGACCGGAACGCCGCCGGACAGCGACGCGATCGGCGAATACGAGATGTAGCACGGCTCCGGAACGAGAATCTCGTCGCCCGGTTCGATCAGCGCGCGCAGCGCCAGATCGATCGCCTCGCTGCCGCCGATCGTCACGAAGATTTCGCGCGCCGGATCGTAGCTGACATTGAAGCGGTCCGCGAGGTAGGAAGCGATCGCCTCGCGCAGTTCCGGCATGCCGGCGTTGGACGTGTATTGCGTCTTGCCCCTCTCCAGGCTGTAAACGGCCGCTTCGCGCACATGCCACGGCGTAACGAAATCCGGCTCGCCCACGCCGAGCGTGATGACATCCTTGCGGCCCTGCACGAGATCGAAAAATTTGCGAATGCCCGAAGGCTTGATACTGCGGACGCCGGACGACAGATAATCCGCCATCGAGCGGCGGACCGGCCGGCTGACCGTCGTCTGCTCCTTGTCCTTGATCACAAGCGACACTCCTTACGGCGTGATGACAAGCCTCTGATCACCTTCGCGCTCTTCGAAGATGATGCCGTCCTGTTTGTATTTTTTCAAAATGAAGAACGTCTTCGTCG
>Ga0065720_1019591_pt1 | contig 22989 bp, 19 predicted proteins | sample Thericmetagenome_FD_59107 | JGI IMG/M metagenome (GOLD analysis project Ga0065720, IMG submission 59107) | Thermophilic microbial communities from the Joint Bioenergy Institute, California, USA of rice/straw/compost enrichment - eDNA_2 v2... | ecosystem: Engineered > Solid waste > Grass >...
CAGGGCGGCGAGCACCGCGGCGACGCTCGCGAACCGGCGCCGCGAGCAGGGGTACCGGGCCGCTACGGCGCCACCTCTTCCACCGCCGCCCCGGTCTCTTCTTCGGCGGCCGCACCGGTCCGTGCGTACGGCAGCAGCGCCTGCGCCAGGTCAGGGCCGACCCGGGCGTGCAGCAAGGTGCCTTCGGCGGTGTGCTTCTCCTCGAGCACCTCGCCGTCGGCGTGCACCCGCGACACCAGCGCGCCCTGCGTGAACGGCACCAGCGCCGTCAACTCGACCTCGGGCCGCGGCAGCCGGGCCGCGATCTCGGCGCGGAGCTTGTCGATGCCGTCGCCGCGGCGGGCGGAGACGAACACCGCGTCGGGCAGCAGGTGGCGCAGCCGGGCGAGCTGCAGGTCGTCGGCCGCGTCGATCTTGTTGACGACGAGCAGCTCCGGCGGCATCCGTCCGTCGCGCTCCTCACCGATCTCGACGAGCACCTGCCGGACGGCCTTGATCTGGTCCTCCGGCAGCGCGTCCGAGGCGTCGACGACGTGCAGCAGCAGGTCCGCCTCGGCGGTCTCCTCCAACGTGGAGCGGAACGCCTCGACGAGCTGGTGCGGCAGGTGCCGCACGAACCCGACGGTGTCGGTCAGGGTGTACACGCGCCCGTCGCTCGTCGTGGCCCGCCGAGTGGTCGGGTCCAGCGTGGCGAACAGGGCGTCCTCGACGAGCACGCCGGCGTCGGTGAGCCGGTTGAGCAGGCTCGACTTGCCGGCGTTGGTGTAGCCGACGATCGCGACCGACGGCACCTCGTGGCGCCGGCGGGAGCTGCGCTGCGTCTCGCGGATCTGCTTCATGCCGGCGATCTCGCGGCGCAACTTGGACATGCGGGCGCGGATGCGCCGGCGATCCAGCTCGATCTTCGTCTCACCGGGGCCGCGGCCGCCGATCCCGACGCCGCCCGCGGCGCGGCCGCCGACCTGGCGGGACAACGCCTCACCCCACCCGCGCAGCCGCGGGAGCAGGTAGGACAGCTGGGCCAGCTCGACCTGCGCCTTGCCCTCCTTCGAGCGGGCGTGCTGGGCGAAGATGTCGAGGATCAGCGCGGTCCGGTCGATGACCTTGACCTTGAGCCGTTCCTCCAGCTCGCGCAGCTGGCCGGGCGACAGCTCGCCGTCGCAGATCACGGTGTCGGCGCCGACCTCCTCGACCGCGGCGCGCAGCTCGTCGACCTTCCCGGCACCGATGAACGTGGCTGGGTCGGGCCGGGACCGGCGCTGCACCAGGCCGCCGAGGACCTGGGAGCCCGCGGTCTCGGCGAGCCGGGCGAGCTCCTCGAGCGAGGCGCGCATCTGCGCCGGCGTACCCTCCGTCCAGACGCCGACCAGCACGACGCGCTCGAGGCGCAGCTGCCGGTACTCGACCTCGGTGACGTCGGTGAGTTCGGTGGACAGGCCCGCGACGCGGCGGAGCGAGGAGCGCTCCTCCAGATCCAGGTCGCCGGTCGTGGTGCGGGGTCCGGCCGTGGTGGCGGACAGGACGGGTTCAGTCATCGTGGTAGCCATGCTCCCACGTCAACGCCGGGTTGTCCGCCGGGATTCCCGCTGCTGATCCCGATGTGTCTCGCGGTGCCGGCTCAGGCGGGGTTCGCCCACCACTCGTCGGACAGCTCGCCCTCGGCCACGAGGACGGCGGGCCCGCACAGCGTCGTGCCGTCGGGGGTGACGGTGACGCGCAGCCGCCCACCCGGCGTGGTGACGGCGACGGTGCCCTCGGCGCGCCCGGCGTGGTGCAGGGATGCGACCACGGCCGCGACGGTGCCGGTGCCGCAGGAGCGGGTCTCCCCCACCCCGCGCTCGTGCACGCGCATCGTGATCGCGTCGTCGCGCAGCGGCGAGACGAACTCGACGTTGACGCCGTTCGGGAAGAGGTCCGGATCGTGATCGGGCGCGGCGGTGAGGTCGAGCGCGGCGATCGGCTCGCCGGTGATGCACACCAGGTGCGGGTTGCCGACGTCGACCGCGACGCCCGGGTACACCTTGTCTCCCACGCGGGCGCTGCTGCGCGCCCCGACGACCGCCGGGCCCATGCCCACGGCGACGTCCCCGTGGACGGCGTCGCCCCCGGCGAAGGAGACGCTGCGCAGCCCGGCGCGGGTACCGATGGTGAACTCCGGCTCGCCGACCAGGCCGGCCGCGGCGAGGTAGCGGGCGAACACCCGCACGCCGTTTCCGCACATCTCGGCGATGCTGCCGTCGGCGTTGCGGTAGTCCATGAACCACTCGACGCCGGGTTCGGGCTCGCCGACCCCGGGCAGGGCCTTCCAGCGGACCACCCGCAGCACGCCGTCGGCGCCCAGGCCGCGGCGGCGATCGCACAGTGCGGCCACCCGCTCGGGCGTCAGGTCGAGCGCGCCGTCGGGATCGGGCAGCACCACGAAGTCGTTCTGGGTGCCGTGGCCCTTGCTGAACCGCACCCGATCAGCCTACGCGGGTGATCCGGCCCGGCCGCGCACCACCGCGAGGGCCCGTTCCCGCAGGTCCGGGGCCGCGCCGTCCAGCCATGTGTAGCGCTTGTCACGGCGGAACCAGGACCGCTGCCGGCGCACGAACCGGCGGGTGCCCACCACGGTGTCGACGGCCGCGCGGGCCATGTCCCCGCCCGGCAGCTCAGCGAGCACCTGCTGGTAGCCGAGCGCACGCGACGCCGTCGGGCCGTCGGCCAGCCCGGCCGGGAGCAGCCCGCGCACCTCGTCCACGAGTCCGGCGGCGAACATGCGGGCCACGCGCCGGGCGATGCGCGCGTCCAGCTCCGCCGTGTCCCGGTCGACGGCGAGCAGGACCGCGTCGTAGCGGGGCGGGCCGGGCTCGGGCAGGCGCGCGCGGAACGGTTTGCCGGTCAGCGCGATCACCTCCAGCGCACGCACGATCCGCCGCCCGTTGGTGGGCAGCACCGCTTCGGCGGCGGCCGGGTCGAGCTCGGCCAGCCGGGCGTGCATGGCCTGCGGGCCGCGCTCGGCGAGCTCGGCCTCCAGCCGCGCGCGCAGGGCCGGGTCGGTGCCCGGGAACTCCAGATCGTCCAGCACCGACTGGATGTACAGGCCGCTGCCGCCCACGAGCACCGGGGTGCGCCCGGCGGCGCGCAGCCGCTCGATGATCTCCCGCGCCCGCCGCTGGTAGGCCGCGACCGACGCCGTCTGCGTGACGTCCAGGACGTCGAGCAGGTGGTGCGGCACGCCGGCGCGCTCGGCCGGACGGAGCTTGGCGGTGCCGATGTCCATGCCGCGGTAGAGCTGGGACGCGTCGGCGTTGATCACCTCACCGCCCAGCTCAACGGCCAGCGCGACGCCCAGGTCGGACTTGCCCGTGGCCGTCGGGCCCGCGACGACCACCAGCGGCGGCGGGCTCACCGCTCCCACACCGCCACGTGGTAGTGCACGCCGAACGGCGCGGCCGAGTAGCCGCGCTCGACGCGCCAGGCCGCGCCCTGCGCCGCGCCCGCCATCACCAACCACGGCGCCCGCCCCGACACCCACAGCTCGGCGGCCGGTCCCGGGTCGGCCACGGCGGCGGCGAGCGCCGCGGGATCGCCCGCGGCCAGCGCGTCGGCGACGGCGGCGTCGTAGGCGTGAGCGCGCTCGTCGAAGTAGCCGGGGGCCTTCTCGGTGTGCTTGGCCGAGCCGTCCCCGACGACCAGCAGCGCGGTGGTCGCCCTGGCCAGCTCGGTGCCGAGCGCGGCGCACTCCCGAGCCGGGGTGTCCGGGGCGACCAGCTCGCCGCGCAGCGTGACGCCGAGCCCCTCGGCCAGCCAGGAGGCGATCAGCAGCGGCAGCGGCAGCTCGGGATCGACCGGACCGGCGGCGCCGGGCGACATCCCCACGACGACGTCGGCGCCGAAGCCGGCGAAGGTGCCGCGGGCGTCCGCGCCGACCGAGCGGCGGCCGCCCGCGTCGGACCCGACGACGATCCACTCCGCCGACGCCGAGGCCAGCCGACGGCCCGCGGCCAGCACCGCGGCGCGCAGGTCCGCGGTCTCCTCGGCCGCGCCGGTGGCCAGCTGCGGGACCAGCAGGGGCGGCTCCGGCACGACCGCGATCATCGACAGCACGCGGGCGAGACTAGAACGGGCACGTCCGGTGACGCCGATCGACCGGGAGCGGTGATCCGCGTGACGAGAGGCCGCACCGCTGCTCCATGCTGTCGCCCGTGCGGGTGGACGTACTGGGGACCCTCAGGGCATTCCGCGGCGGTGAGCCGGTCGAGCTCGCCGGCCGCAAGCAGCGGCAGGTGCTCGCGGCGCTCGCGCTGCACGGCGGCCGGCCGGTGTCCGTCGACGCCCTCGTCGATCTGCTGTGGGGCGACGCGCCGCCGCCGAGCGCCGTGCCGACCCTGCAGGTCTACGTCGCGGGCCTGCGCCGCGCCCTCGAACCCGACCGGCCCGCCCGCACCCGCGCCCAGGTCGTCGTCACGGTCACGCCCGGTTACGCCCTTCGGCTGCCCGACGGCGCCCTCGACGCGGCCCGGTTCTACACCGCCGTGACCGCCGCCCACCAGCGCCTGAGCACCTGGGCCGGCGGCGCGGCCGGGCCCGCCGTCGCCCGGCCCGGGCTCAGCGCCGGTGAGCTGGTCGAGGTGGTCGGAGAGCTCGACGCCGCGCTCGCGTCGTGGCGGGGGATCCCGTACGTCGAGCTGGGTGAGCTGCCCGCCGCGGTCGCGGAACGGGCGCGGCTGGCCGAGCTGCGCATGGTCGCGCTCGAGGACCGAGCGGCCGCCCTTCTGGCCCTCGGCCGGCACGCGACGGTCGCGGCGGAGCTGGAGGCGCTGACGGCGGAGCATCCGCTGCGCGAACGGCTCTGGCTCCTGCGGGTGATGGCGCTGGCCGGTGCGGACCGGCAGGCGGATGCCCTGCAAGCGCTGCGGCAGGTGCGCCGGATCCTCGCCGACGAGCTGGGCCTGGATCCGGGGGCCGCGCTGCAGGAACTGGAGGGCGCGATCCTGCGCCGGGACCCCGCCGTCGTCGGGCGGTCGGCCCCCGTCGCCGGTTCCCCTGCTCGGCCCGCCCCGGCCCGGCCGCTGCCCGGCACCGACCTCAGCACCGACATCGGCACCGGCACTGCCGATCCGCGGTCCTGGCCGCTCGTCGGCCGCGCCGCGGAACTGGCCGAGCTGGAGGAGCTCCTGGCCGTGGCGGCCCGCGGGATCCCGCAGTTCGCGGTGCTGGTGGGCGAGCCGGGGATCGGGAAGACGCGCCTGGGTCAGGAGCTGGCGGCCCGGGCCCGGGAGCACGGTTTCACGGTGCTCGTGGGGCGGTGCTCGGAGGAGGAGACCGCGCCGCCGCTGTGGCCGTGGGCGGGCGTCCTGCGTGGGCTGCAGGAGTCGGCCGAGAGCGGCTCCGAGCAGGTCCGCGCGGACCTTGCGGAGGTCGTCGCGCTGTTCTCGCCGGCGCCGGACCGGAGCACGCGGGCGGCCGGCGCCTTCCTGCCCGACGATGCCGACGCCTCCCGCTTCCTGCTGTGGAGCGCGGTGGCGCGGGTGCTCGTCGCCGCCTCCGGCCAACGCCCCCTCCTGGTGATCATCGAGGACCTGCACTGGGCCGATCCGTCGTCGCTGCGGCTGCTGTGCCACCTCGCCGAGGCGCTCACCGCGGGCCGGATCCTCGTCCTGGCCACCCGCCGCGCCCATCCCGAGCCCACCGGTGTCCTGGCCCGCGCCTGCGCGGCCCTGGCCCGCCGGCACGCGACCCGGCTGGACCTGGCCGGCCTGTCCGTCGCGGAGACCGCGGCGCTGGTGGAAGCGGTCTCCCACCGTGCGCCCGATCCCGGCGAGGCCGAGCGGCTGCGCGAACGGACGGAGGGCAACCCCTTCTTCGTCGTCGAGCTGGTGCGGTTGCTCGCCACCGGGCCTGCCGGGGACCAGGACCTGCCGGCCGCGGTGACCGACGTCATCGCCCGCCGGGTGGCGCACCTGCCGGCGGACACCCGCGACCTGCTGCGCACCGCATCGGTCATCGGCCGCCGGTTCGATCTGGCCCCGCTCGCCGCCGCGAGCGGCTGCGACGAGGAGGGCGTGCTCGACGCCCTCGATCCCGCCCTCGCCGCCGGCGTGATCGCCGAGGAGGAGACGGTTGACCGGTTCCGGTTCGCCCACGCCCTCGTCCGCGACGCCGTCTACGCCGAGCTGCCGAAGGCGCGCCGGGCGCGCCGCCACGCGGCGGTGGCCCGCGCGCTGGAGGCCGGGGCGGGCCCGGGCGCACCGGACCGGCGCTCGGAGATCGCCGCGCACTGGCTCGCCGCCGGGCCCGCCCACGCGGCCGAGGGCTGGCGCGCGGCGGCCGCGGCGGCCGAGCGGGCCCGCCGGGTGTACGCCCACGAGGAGGCCGCGGCGCTGTTGCAGGCCGCCCTCGACGCGCAGCGCGCCGACGTCTCGGCCACCTCGCTCGACCGCTACGCCCTGCTGCTGGCCCGCGCCGACGCCTGCCGCTGGTCGGCCGACCGGAAGGGGGTCGACGCGGCGCTCGTGGAGGCGGTGGCCGAGGCGGAGCGGGCGGGCGACCTCGAGCGCATGGCGCGGGCGGCCGTCGGCGTGGCCGAGGGGGCGCTGTGGCAGATCCGCGACTACGGGCAGGTGGAGGAGCGGATGGTCGCCGTCTTGCGCCGCGCCTCGCAGGAGCTGCCGCCGCACGACAGCGAGCTGCGCTGCCGGGTGCTGATCGTGCTGGCCGGCGAGTTGTACTACGGCGGCTCCCCGGCGTACCGGGAGGCCCTCGTCGAGCAGGGGATGGCGACGGCCCGCCGGATCGGCGATCCGGCGCTGCTCATCTGGGCCTGCCAGACGGCGTTCCTCGCCCTCTGGCGGGCGGCCACGGCACCGCAGCGGATGCGCCTGGCCGAGGAGGCGGTCCAGGTCGCCGACCGGCTGGGCGATCCCCGGTGGCAGGCCCTGGCGCACACGCTGCTGGCGATCGTGCTGGGCGAGACCGGCCGGATCGACCGGATGCAGGCCGAGATCGACCGCGCCCGGGGCATCGCCGAACCGCTGCGGATGACGTACGTGCTGGTCGTCCTGAGCGATCTCGACTTCGCCTGGCTGGCGATGCGCGGGCGGTTCGCCGAGGCCGAGCGGATCATCGCGTGGCGGGAAGGACTCGCCGCTGGGGAGTCGATCCCCACGCACGCGGAGTCCCTCGTCGGGGCGCGCATGGCGCTGGGCCTGTGGCAGGGCCGTGCGGCGGAGCTGCTGCCGGCGTTCGAGGAGTTCGCCGCGCACAGCCCGTTCAACATGAACCTGCTCGTCCTCGCGCTGCTGGTGCGGGACGGCCGGGTGGCCGAGGCCCGCGCCCGCTACGACCGGCACGGCCTGCGGCCGATCGGCGACGACTGGATGTCGGTCATCGAGCACTGCCTGACGGCCGAGGTCGCCTTCGCGCTCGGGCTGCCCGCCGTGGCGCGCGCGGCGTACCGGTGGTTGTCCCCGTACGCGGGGCGGGTGTGCAGCGCGGGGTTCAGCCTCGCGATGGGGCCGGTGGACGCGTTCCTGGCCCTGGCCGCCGCGGCCACGGGGGAACTCCGGGTCGCGGCCGGGCACGCCGACGACGCGCTGGCGCTGTGCGCGCGGTGGGAGATCCCGCTGGTCGCGCGGTGGCTGCGCGGCCGGCGGGAGCAGGGCGGGTTCTGACGTCACACGTACGGCCAGATGTGGCGGAAGGCCCTGCGTTCCCGCCGTTCGAACGACCGGCGCCACAGCAGCCGCCACAGCAGTTCCAGCGGTTTGCCCGCCATGCTGGCGACGACCCGCGGCAGGTGGTGGGCGGGCAGCCCGTGCAAGCACCAGGACGCCATGCCGGGCAGTTGTCGCGCAGCGTAGGCGGACTTGAAGTACTCGTGCTCCACCCGCGCCCACTCGGCGTCGGTCAGGTACCGCTGGACCATCGCCATCGCCTCGGTCTCCTCGTGGGCGAGGTGCCGCGACAACCGCTCGCCCACGGCGACGACGCGCACCCCCAGCGCGTCCCGCGCGTCGCCGTCGGGGTGCGCGGCCAGCCGGGCGAAGCCGGCCGCGCAGGCCTGCAGGAGCGGGTCGATCTCGGCGTGCTCGGCCTCCATCGCCGCCAGCGTCTCGCGCCCCACCCGGTCCCCGGCAGCGTCCGCGCGGCGCCGCAGCAGCGGCCACAGGCCGGTGTCCTCCCCGCGGTGGTGCTTGTGCAGGACGGTGGAGAACCACGTCCACCTGTCTGCCAGCGCTCGCCAGGCCGCTCGGTCCTCGACGGGGGTCCGGGCCACGGCGGCGGCGAAGGCAACCAGATCGCGGCGGAAGGCGTAGTGCATGAGGTACATCCCGATCAGGTCGACCGGTCCGGCCGGCGCGGCCGCCTGACGGGGGAACATCACCTGGTCGACGTGCTCGGTGCGGGTCGTTGCTGGCATCGGGTCTCCTCACCTCGGCCGGCGCTCGGTGCGGCCGGACACCCACACCGTGGGCGCGGCCGCTTGGGATCGGCTTGTGCCCGGCTGGAGCCGGGCCTGAAGTCCGTCCCAAGCGGGGCACAAAGCGGGCCCGCGCACTCTTCCCTTCCGCCGATCCCGGTCACGATCACGTCTGCGAGAGGAGCCGCCGATGCTCTCCCCGTCCGCCCCCGCCGTCCCCGGCGCCGACTGGCCCACCGCCGTCCTCCCGCTGTTCGAACGGGCCCTCACCTGCGAGTACGCCTCCCTCACGCGGACCGGTGCCCCGATCACGTGGCCGGTCACGCCGTTCCACGAGCCGGGAGCCCGGACCGTCGACGTGTCCACCGGGGTGACCTATCCGAGCAAGGCCGAGCGGGCCCGGCGCGATCCGCGGGTCGCCCTGCTGTTCTCGGACCCGACGGGCTCCGGGATCACCGACGCGCCGACGGTCCTCGTCCAGGGACTGGCGACCGTGCGCGACGCGGACCTGCAGGCGGGCACCGATCGCTACGTGCGCCGCAGCCTGGCGAAGTTCCCGCAGGTGTTCGCCAAGCATCCGTGGTTCGTGCTGCGGCGGCAGACGTGGTACTGGTCCCGGATCTGGATCGAGGTCACGCCGCTGAAGATCATCTGGTGGCCGGGCGGCCGGCTCGACGCCGAGCCGGTGCGCTGGTCGGCGTCCCCGGCCGTGACCGCGCCGCCGTCGGACCCGGCCCCGCCCGGCGCGGCGCCGCGCGCGTGGACCCGGCCTCCCGCGGACTGGCGGTCGCAGGTTCCCCGCGCGGTGCGGCTCGGCGCTCCGGTGCTGACCGTCGGCGACGCCGAGGGCTGGCCGCTCCCGCTGCGGTCCCTCGGCGCCGAGCCGACCCGCGACGGATTCCTGGTCCGGACCGGCCCGGGGTTCTCCGTCGCCGGCGGACCGGCGTGCCTGACGTTCCACGGTCATCCCGCGGACTTCGCCGGCCAGGAGAACGTCGTGTTCGTCGGCACCGCCGCTCCCGTGTCCGATGGCGTGCACGTCACCGTTCGGCGGGCACTGGCGGACTTCAGCCTCCCCGGCGGGCGGATCCGGCAGGCGTGCACCTTCCTGACCAACGGCCGCGCCCTCGCGCCCCGGCTCGCCGGGGAGACCGCCCGCCGGGGTCAGCCGATCCCGCTCGCCCGGCGGCCCCGCTGATCGGCGCTGACCGGGCGCTGACCAGCGCTGTCCGGCGCCCCGGGCGGCCGCCCGGCCCGCACGACGACGGGGTGTTCGGCGACGCTGATCGGCCGTTGGCTGCGCTCTGGGCCGCGGGGGCGTTCCGTTGACGGGATCTACCTGCTTGAATCGCCGAACGCCGTCGAAAACGCCGAGAAGCGCCCGACGGCTCGCGATGTGCACGGCCCCGCCCGGCGGCGGGGCGCCCGTCCCCGCGGCGGGCCGGAGGCGAGGAGGACCAGGTGTCGGAGCAGCAGGCGTGGAGCGGAACCCTCTCGGAGACCGGCGCTGCGGAACCCTCCGCAGCCGCCACCAACGAACCGGAAGCAGCCACACCCGACGCGCCCCCCGCCCCCGAACAGCCTGAACAGGCGGCCCCGCAGGAGCAGCCGGCCGCGCAGCAGGAACAGGGCCAGCAGCGCCCGCCGCGGCCCGCGCCGCCGAAGCCGCGGCCGAAGCGCCACGTCGTGCCGGCGCCCGCCACCGCTCCGGAGGCGATCGCCACGCTGCCGCCGTGCACGGTGCCCACGGCGAGCGAGGATCCGCACCGCTGGGGCCGGGTCGACGCCGACGGCAACATCTTCCTGTTCACCCCGGACGGGGAACGGCGGGTCGGGTCGTGGCAGGCCGGCTCCCCCGAGGAGGGGCTCGCGCACTTCGCGCGCCGCTTCGACGACATCCTCACCGAGGTCGAGCTGCTGTTCGCCCGGCTGGTGGCGGGCGGTGATCCGCGCTCGACGATGTCCAGCGCGCGCAGCATCAAGGAAGGTCTGCACGGGGCGAGCGTCATCGGTGACATGGACGGGCTCGCCGCCCGCATCGACGAGCTGATCGCCTACGCCGACAAGGCCGCCGGGGCCGCCCGCTCGGCCCGCGACGCGCAGCGCGCCGAGGCGACCGCCCGCAAGGAGGCGCTGGTCGCCGAGGCCGAGGCGCTGGCGGCGGAGTCGACGCAGTGGAAGCAGGCCGGGGACCGGTTCAAGGCGATCCTCGAGGAGTGGCGCACGATCCGCGGCGTCGACCGCAAGACCGACGAGGTCCTGTGGCGGCGGTTCTCCAAAGCACGGGAGGCGTTCAACCGCCGACGCGGCTCGCACTTCGCGGAGCTGGACCGCCAGCGGGCCGCTGCGAAGGCGCGCAAGGAGGAGCTGGCAGCGGAGGCCGAGGCGCTGGCCGACTCCGAGGACTGGTCCGGCACCGCCGCCCGGTTCCGCGAGCTGATGACCGAGTGGAAGGCCGCGGGTCGGGCCCACAAGGAGGCCGACGACGCGCTGTGGCAGCGGTTCCGCACCGCGCAGGACACGTTCTTCCAGCGGCGCGCCGCCGTGTTCGCCGAGCGGGACGCCGAGTACCGGGCCAACGCCGAGAAGAAGCGGGCCCTGCTCGACGAGGCCGAGAAGATCGACCTCTCCGACCCGGACGCGGCCCGCGCGGCCCTGCGCAGCATCCAGGAGCGCTGGGAGGAGATCGGGAAGGTCCCGCGCGAGGACATCCGCCCGCTCGACGCGCGCCTGCGCGCCGTCGAGGAGAAGGTGCGCGAGGCCGTGGAGCGGCAGTGGCGGCGCACCGACCCCGAGGCGGAGGCGCGGGTGGCGCAGTTCCGCGACCGCGTCGCCCAGTTCGAGGCGCAGGCGGCGAAGGCGGAGGCCGCGGGGGACAAGCGCCGGGCCGAGCAGGCCAGGGCGCAGGCCGAGCAGTGGCGGGAGTGGCTGCGCACGGCCGAGGCCGCCATCCAGGAGAGGTAGAACCCCCGCGAAGACCTACGAACGGCCTTTTCATGAGGAACGGTGCTTACGAGAGGGCCGTTCGTAGGGGATCCGGGCCCGGGAAGGGCTCGAGCAGCCCGGGCTGCCGCACCTGCCTCAGCGGCGCAGCGCGATGCGCGCCCAGTTCGCCGCCAGCAGCACGATCGCGATCACCGCCAGCACCATCCCGAACGCCGGGCCAGGCTCCCCCACCGGCACGCCGACCTGGCGGGTCCACAGGGCCCACAGGCCGTTGATGGACGCGATGCCGCAGCCGACCGCGCACAGCCACGCCAGCGCCCACAGCCGGGTGGCCAGCGCCAGGGCGGAGATCACCAGCCCGAACCCGAGCGCGGTGAACGTGAACAGCCGCACCAGCACGCCCTGGTTCTCCATGCCGGCGAGCAGCGCCCAGCCCGGGGTGTAGCCCACCCACGGCAGCATCAGCCCGACCAGCAGCACCAGCATGAAGCCGGTGACCAGCAGCGCGGTGGCACCGGGGTCGGTGCGGCGCACCACGGCCCTCTCCGCGCTGCGCAGCTCCTCCTGCAGTGCGGTGAGCTCGTCGGGCACCGGCTCTCCGGCGGGACGGTTGTCGCCGTTCATGATCGACCTCCACATGCGCTCGCCACCGGCGCGGCGGGCGGCGGCGCCCCGAACGTGGGCAGCCCGAGCCCGGTGGTGCGTACCGGCTTCCCGTACGCGTCGCCGGCGCGCGTGCGGCGGTGGCTGCGCACCGGGCCGTCGGCGACGAGGTGGTGCGGGGCGCCGTAGGTGATCTCGACCTCCACGACGTCGCCGGGGCGGATCTCGGCCTCGCCCGGGGTGAAGTGCACCAGCCGCCCGTCGCGGGCGCGGCCGCTCATGCGCCGGGTGGCGTCGTCCTTGCGCCCTTCCCCCGTCGCGACGAGGACCTCGAGGACGCGGCCCTCCAGCGCCCGGTTCTGCTCCCAGGAGATCTGGTCCTGCAGCTCGACCAGCCGCTGGTAGCGCTCCTGCACGACCTCCTTCGGCACCTGGTCGGCCATCTCCGCCGCGGGTGTGCCGGGACGGGGCGAGTACTGGAACGTGAAAGCCCCCGCGAACCGGGCCTGGCGCACCACGTCGAGGGTCGCCTGGAACTCCTCCTCGGTCTCGCCGGGAAAGCCCACGATGATGTCGGTGGTGATCGCGGCGTCGGGGATGCGCTCGCGCACCTCGTCGAGGATCGACAGGAACCGAGCCGCTCGGTAGGAGCGGCGCATCCGGCGCAGCACCGAGTCGGAGCCGGACTGCAGCGGCATGTGCAGCTGCGGGCACACGTTCGGCGTCTCGGCCATCGCCGCGATGACCTCGGAGGAGAACTCGCGCGGGTGCGGCGAGGTGAACCGCACGCGCTCCAGGCCGGGGACCTCGCCGCAGGCGCGCAGCAGCTTCGCGAACGCCTCGCGGTCGCCGAACTCCACGCCGTAGGCGTTGACGTTCTGCCCGAGCAGGGTCACCTCGAGCACGCCGTCGGCCACCAGCGCCTCCACCTCCGCGAGGACCTCGCCGGGCCGCCGGTCGCGCTCTTTGCCGCGCAGCGACGGGACGATGCAGAAGGTGCAGGTGTTGTTGCAGCCGACGGAGATCGACACCCAGCCCGCGTACGCGGACTCGCGGCGGGCCGGCAGCGTGGAGGGGAACACCTCCAGCGACTCGGCGATCTCCACCTGGGCCGCCCGGTTGTGCCGGGCCCGCTCCAGCAGGATCGGCAGCTTGCCCACGTTGTGGGTGCCGAACACCACGTCGACCCACGGGGCCCGCCGGACGATCTCCTCGCGGTCCTTCTGTGCGAGGCAGCCGCCGACCGCGATCTGCATCCCCGGCCGCGCCAACTTCTTCGGGCGCAGGTGCCCGAGGTTGCCGTAGAGGCGGTTGTCGGCGTTCTCGCGCACGGCGCACGTGTTGAGCACGACGACGTCGGCCTCGTCGGTCTCGGACCGCACGTAGCCCGCTTCCTCCAGGAGCCCGGCCATCCGCTCGGAGTCGTGCACGTTCATCTGGCACCCGTAGGTGCGGATGGTGTAACTGCGGGCCACACCCCGAGGGTAGGCCCCGCCGGCCGGGGCGGAGCGGCCCGGGTCGACCGAATCCGGTCGAAGCGCCAGGATGTGCCGGTGCTGGATCGGCGAACCGTGCTGCGAGGCCTGGCCGCAGCGAGCGCGTTCGTCGCGGCGAGCGGGATCTCCGGCTGCTCGTCGCCGTTCGAGAACGTGCGGCTCCGGCTGGCTACCGGCGGCACCCAGGGCGTCTACTACACGATCGGCAGCGCACTGGCCCAGTCCTGGCAGCAGGAGCTCGGCCTGCGCCACCCGCCGGAGGTGCTGTCCACCGCCGGCTCGGTCGACAACCTGAACCGGTTGCTCGACGGCGCAGTGGACGTCGCGTTCTGCCAGGTCGACGCGGCCGCGGAGAGCCTGCGAGCGCTCCCGCGCGACCACCCGGTGCAGGTGCGCGCCCTCGGCCGGGTCTACGACGAGTTCGTCCACGTCGTCGTGCCCCGCGGCGCCCCGGTCCAGCACCTCGCCGATCTGCGCGGGCTACGGGTCTCGGTCGGCGCCGAGGAGTCCGGCGTCTACGTCGTCGCGCGGCGGCTGCTGGAGGCGGCCGGGCTGACCGTCGACGACCTGCGGGCGGAGTACCTGGGCATCAACGAGTCGGTGAGCGCACTGGCCGACGACCGCATCGACGCGTTCTTCTGGACGGGCGGGGTGCCGACCGGCGGCGTCACGGCGCTGGCCGAGCAGCTGCCGATCCGGCTGCTCGATCTCTCCGACGTGCTCCCCGAGATCCGCGCTCGCCATCCCGTGTACGCGCCCGGCACGGTACCGGCCCGCAGCTACGGCATCGAGAAGTCGATCACCACGGTCCTCGTGCGCAACTTCCTGCTCGTCGACGCGAGGATGCCCGACGACCTGGCGTACGCGCTGATCAAGGCGCTGTTCGAGGCGCAGGACGAGCTGGTGGTGATCAACCCGCTGGCGCTCTCGATCGACCTGCGCGCCGCGATCAGCACCGAGCCGGTGCCGCTGCACCCCGGGGCGCTGCGCTACTACCGGGACGCCAAGGACGCCTGATCGGCCGCGGCCGGCACCCGGGCGCGGGAGAGCACCGCGGTGACCCGCAGCCCGCCGCCCTCCGGCAGGTCCAGCCGCAGGCTGCCGCCACCCACCTCGAGGGTGCGCGCGGCGATCGCCAGCCCGAGGCCGGAACCCTCCACGTTGTCCTGCCCCGGCGCCCGCCAGAACCGGCCCGTCGCCCGCTCGAGCTGGTCGGGGGCCAGGCCCGGGCCGGTGTCGCGCACGCTGATCTCGACCAGCTCGCGGTCGGCGCCGGCCACCGCGGTGGAGACGGTGATCCGCCCGCCCGGTGGGGTGTACTTCACGGCGTTGTCCAGCACCGCGTCCAGGACGGTCTCGATCGCCCCGGCCGGCGCGATCACCCGCAGCCCCCGCGCGCCCTTGCGCTCGAGGGTGATCCCGGTGTGCTCGGCCAGCGGCCGCCACGCCTCCACCCGGTCGGCGACCGGCGCGTCGACCGCCTGCACCGCGAGCGGCACGGTCCGCTCGGCGCGGGCCAGCGCGAGCAGCCCGTCGAGCAGGGTGGACAGCCGCTCGGCCTCCTCCAGCGCGGCCGCGTGGTCCTCCACCGCCTCAGGCGCGACGTGGCCCTCCAGGTTGGACAGCCGCAGCCGCAGCGCGGTGAGCGGGTTGCGCAGCTGGTGGCTCGCGTCGGCGACGAACGCGCGCTGGGCAGCGTAGGCCTGCGCGACGGTCGCGGCCATCCGGTCGAACGACAGCGTCAACCGCCGCAGCTCCGGCGGGCCCGAGTTGTCCGACACCGCCTCCGGCGCGGCCCCGGCGAGCACCGCCGCGGCGACCCGCCCGGTGCCCTCGTCGAGCCGGCGCACCGGGCGCAGGATCCAGCGCACGATCGGCAACGCCACCAGCACGGCCAGCGCGAGCGCCAGCACTCCGGCCGCGGCGATCCCGAACCACACGATGAGCTGCTCGGTGTGCAGCGCCTGGGTCGGCGAGATCGTGATGACCGCGCCGCGCACCTCGGTGTCGTCCAGCACCGGCTCGGCCAACACCATCGGCTGGTCGTCCCAGGGCGCGAGCAGCGGGTACGGCTGCGACGGCCGGGCGGCCAGCGCCAGCGCCAGCCGCTCCTGGCCCTTCTCGTCCAGCTCGGGGACGGGGATCCGGGAGCTCGCCACCACCGTGCGGGTCGCGTCGACCACCACGACGGCGACGCCGAACGTCTCGTCGAAGCGGCGCAGCTGGCCGTCCAAGCCGGTGGTGTCGGCCTCGGTCAGCGGCCGCACCGCGAGCGAGGCGAGGTAGACGGTGTCGGTGAGCCGGTTGGTGAACAACTTCGACTGCGCAGCCTGCGCGCTGTAGATGGCGAGCGGCACGCCGAGCCCCACGGCGAGCAGGCCGACGAGGGTCAGCACGATCACCAGCAATCGCGCACGCACGGCTCGATCCGCTCAGTCCGTGCCCGTGTCGCGCGCGGCCTCGGCGGTCTCGGGCAGCCCCAGCCGGTACCCCACCCCGCGCACCGTCTGCACCAGCTCGGGGCGGCCCAGCTTGGTGCGCAGCGTGGCGACGTGGACGTCGAGCGTGCGGTTGGCGCCGGCCCACGACCGACCCCACACCTCCGCCACGATCCGGCTGCGCGTGCACACCGCGCCGCCGGAGCTGGCGAGCAGCGCGAGCACCTGGAACTCCTTGCGGGTCAGCGTGACGGGTGAACCCGCGACGGTGACCGTGTGCTTGTCCAGGTCGATCGTCACGTCGGCCACGGTCACCACGCCGCCCGCGCCGCCGCCCTGGCCCGCGGGGCGGCGGCGCCGGTAGACCGCGTGCACGCGGGCCACCAGCTCACCGATGTCGTAGGGCTTCACCAGGTAGTCGTCGGCGCCGGAGTGCAGCCCGAGGATGCGGTCGTCGACCTCCCCGCGCGCCGACACCACGATGACCGGTACATCGCTGACCTCGCGGATCGCCCGGCAGACGTCGACCCCGTCGATGTCGGGCAGACCCAGGTCGAGCAGGACCACGTCGACGTCGGTCAGATGATCGACGACGCCCTTCCCGGCCGCGAGCCGGGTGGTCGTCATGCCGTGGCGATGCAGCGCGGGCCGCAGCGCGGCGGCGACCCGGTCATCGTCCTCGACCAGAAGGATGTGCACCGTGCCAGCTTGTCAAATCACCGGCAATCGGTCAGGAGCGTTATCGGAGCGAAACCTCAAGGGTTCCCCAAGGTGCTGGACTGTGCTCCACACCTGGCTCTAGCGTCCCGCCATGCCCGGAGGCTCCGTATGACCGATACCCCGATGATCCGCATGGCGTCCGTCGAGAAGCACTTCGGCGACCTGCACGTTCTGCGCAACATCAACCTCGAGGTCGCTCCCGGCCAAGTGGTCGTCGTGCTGGGACCGTCCGGTTCCGGCAAGTCCACCCTGTGCCGCACGATCAACCGCCTGGAGCCGATCGACTCGGGCACGATCGAGATCGACGGGAAGGTCCTGCCGGAGGAGGGCAAGGCTCTGGCCGCCCTGCGCGCGGACGTGGGCATGGTGTTCCAGAGCTTCAACCTCTTCGCGCACAAGACGATCCTCGAGAACGTCACCCTCGCGCCGATCAAGGTCCGCAAGATGAACAAGGCGGAGGCCGAGGCGAAGGGCATGGCCCTGCTGGAGCGGGTCGGCATCGCCGACCAGCGCGACAAGTACCCGGCCCAGCTCTCCGGCGGGCAGCAGCAGCGCGTCGCGATCGCCCGCGCGCTGGCCATGAACCCGAAGGTGATGCTCTTCGACGAGCCCACTTCCGCTCTCGACCCCGAGATGGTCAACGAGGTCCTCGACGTCATGACCACGCTGGCCAAGGAGGGCATGACCATGCTCGTGGTGACCCACGAGATGGGCTTCGCCCGCCGGGCCGCCGACCGCGTGGTGTTCATGGCGGACGGCGAGATCGTCGAGGACGCCCCGCCGGACGAGTTCTTCACCAACCCGAAGTCCGCCCGGGCGAAGGACTTCCTCGGCAAGATCCTCACCCACTAGTCGCTCCGGAAGGGACTCCCGGAACCATGAAGATCCGCAAGCTGGCGCTGGGCCTGATCGTCGGCGCCCTCGCCCTCACCGCCGCGTGCGGTCGGGAAGGCGCACCACCCGCCGCAGGCGGCGACGGCGGCCCGGCCGGCGCCGACGCGCAGCTCACCTACGAGGTCGCGACGGACGTCACCCTGACCGGGTCGCCGACGTTCGACCGGATGAAGCAGGCCGGCAAGGTCGTCATCGGCATCCGCGAGGACCAGCCCGGCCTCGGCTTCAAGGACGCGACCACCGGCGCCCGCTCCGGCTTCGACGTCGAGATCGCCCGCATGGTGGCCGCCGGCCTCGGCTACGGCGACGACAAGATCGAGTACAAGGCCGTGCCGTCGGCCGCCCGCGAGGACACGATCTCGCGCGGCGACATCGACTTCATGGTCGGCACGTACACGATCAACGACAACCGCAAGCAGCGCGTCTCGTTCGCCGGCCCGTACTTCGTCGCCGGCCAGGGCCTGCTGGTCCGCAAGGACGAGACCGAGATCACCGGCAAGGACACCCTCAAGGGCAAGAAGGTCTGCTCGGTGACCGGGTCGACGCCGATCCAGCGCGTGCGCGAGCAGGGGCTGACCGAGCCGGAGAACATCGTCGAGTTCCAGACCTACAGCCAGTGCGTCGACCAGCTGCTCTCCCGCCAGGTCGACGCCGTCACCACCGACGACGCGATCCTGAAGGGCTACGCGGCGCAGGCCCCCGACGATCTGAAGGTCGTGGGCGAGGCGTTCTCGGTCGAGCCCTACGGCATCGGCCTGGCCAAGGACGACGCCGTGCTGCGCGGCAAGATCAACGACCTGCTCCAGGCCGCCATGGACGACGGCACCTGGCAGAAGATCTACGACGCCACCCTCGGCAAGTCCGGGTCGGCCGCCGAGCCGCCCGCCATCGAGCGCTACTGAGCAGCCCGAGTGGCGCCTGGAAGGGGTGGGCCCGGTCCCGCCGGGCTCACCCCTTCGCCGTACCTCCACCCGGCCCGGACAGGGAGAAACCGGTGAACGTCCTCCTCGACAACCTCGGCCTGTACGGCAGCGGATTCCTCACGACCATCCAGCTGTTCGTGATCTCCGCGATCGGCTCGCTGGTCTGGGGCACCGTCTTGGCCGCGATGCGCGTCAGCCCCGTCCCGATCCTGCGCGCCTTCGGCACCGGCTACGTCAACACCATCCGCAACACGCCGTTGACGCTGGTGTTCTTCTTCTTCGCGTTCGCCTACCCGCGCCTGGACATCGTCCGGCTCGACTTCTTCACGCTCGCGTGCCTGTCGCTGATCACCTACACGGCCGCGTTCGTGTGCGAGTGCGTGCGCTCGGGCATCAACACCGTCCCCGTCGGGCAGGCCGAGGCGGCGCGTGCCCTCGGGTTCGGGTTCACCCAGACCATCAGCCAGATCGTGCTGCCCCAGGCCATCCGCTCGGTGGTCCCGCCGCTGACCAACGTACAGATCGCCCTGCTGAAGAACACCACGATCGCCGCCGGGTTCTCGGTGGTCGAGGCGGGCGGCATCTACCAGAACCTGTCCGAACGGGGCTACGACGTGTTCGTCGGGCTCCTGTGGGTGGCCGTGGGCTTCCTGATCCTGGTCACCCCGCTCACGGTCCTGCAGCGACGGCTCGAGAAGCGGTGGAGCGTGACCCGATGACCTCCGTCCTCTACGACACCGCGGGCCCCAAGGCCAGGCTCCGGTACCGGATCTACGGCGTGATCGGCACGATCGCGCTGGTCGCGATCGCCGCGTACATCGTCTACCGGATGGCCGTCACCGGGCAGTTCGAGGCGCGCAAATGGGAGTTCATCCTCTACGAGCAGATCCAGATCCTGCTGCTGGATGCCTGGTGGGCGACCGTCTCGGCGTTCCTCGTGGCGGCGGTGCTCTCGCTGCTGTTCGGGCTGGTGTTCGCCGCCGGGCGGATGTCCGACCACCGCTGGATCAGCCTCCCCGCGACAGCGGTCGTCGAGTTCTTCCGGGCCATCCCACTGCTGATCCTGATCTTCATCCTGTACTTCGGCCTGTCCCGCGGGCTGGGGCTGAACATCTCCACGTTCTGGGCGCTGGTGCTCGGGCTGATGCTCTACAACGGCTCGGTGCTCGCGGAGATCTTCCGCGGTGGCGTGAGGGCGCTGCCGAAGGGGCAGAGCGAGGCGTCGTACGCGCTGGGGATGCGCAAGACCCAGGTGATGACCTACGTGCTGATGCCGCAGGCGCTGCGGGCGATGCTCCCGACGATCATCAGCCAGCTCGTGGTCGTGCTGAAGGACACCGCGCTGGGCTTCCTGATCCTCTACCCGGAGTTGCTCTACCAGGCCCGCTACCTCGGCGGGCAGACGAACCTCGGCTCGCCGATCCTGCAGGTCGGGCTCGTCATCGCGGTCATCTACATCGCGATGTGCCTGCTGCTGTCGTGGCTGGCGAACTACCTGGAGCGGCGCACGAAGCGCAGCCGCAAGGTCGGCCCGCTCGAACCGACGGCGGCGCCGGACGCCGAGATGGAGATCGTGACCGCGGCGCCGGGTGGGGGCGCGGCGCCGCGGACCTGAGCACCCGGGCCCGGGGCGGGTCGCTGCCCCGGGCTCAGGTGTTCTCCACCTCCACGGGCTCCACGCCTTCCTCGGCCGGCAGCTCGAAACCCAGCACCTGCGCGTAGAACGACAGCTCCGCCTCCAGCGCCCGGCGGATGTTCTCCGCGCGGCGGAACCCGTGCTGCTCACCGGGGAACTCCAGGTAGGCCACCGGCACTCCGCGGGAGCGCAGTGCCTCGACGATCACCCGGCTCTGCGCGGGCGGCACCACCGCGTCCTCGCTGCCCTGCAGCACGATCAGCGGCTTGTCGAGCCGGTCGACGTGGTGGATCGGCGACCGCTCGCGCAGGACGTCCGGGTCGGTGCCGACGAGCCGGTCGAGGTAGTGGCTCTCGAACTTGTGGGTGTCGGCCGCGAGCGCGGCGAGATCGGCGACGCCGAAGTGGTCGGCGCCCGCCGCGAACGGCTGATCGGACGAAGCGAGCGCGGCCAGCACGGTGAACCCGCCCGCCGAGCCGCCGCGGATCACCATCCGCTCGCCGTCGACCCGGCCCTTCGCCGCGAGCCAGCGCGCCGCGGCGATGCAGTCGGCGACGTCCACGGCGCCCCACGTGCCGTACAGCTCCTCCCGGTACGGCCGCCCGTAGCCGGTGGAACCGCGGTAGTTCACGTCGACGACGGCGAACCCGCGGCTGGTCCAGAACTGCCGGCCGGGTGAGAACGCCGGGGCCGCCGCGGAGGTCGGGCCGCCGTGCAGCTCCACGACCAGCGGCGGCAGGGTCCCCTCCGGGCCGCTCCACTCGGCGTTCGCCGGCGGGTAGAACAGGGCGTGCGCCACCTCGCCGTCGCGGCCGACCGGGAACGTGACGTGCTCCGGCCGCGAGATCGACGCCGGGTCGATCCCCAGGTCACGGGGCGGGCGCAGCGCCTGCATCCGCCCGGTGACCGGGTCCAGCCGGTACACCCCGGCCTCGGTGGTCGGCGTCGCGGCCACCAGCACGACCGATCCGTCGCCGGCGGCGCGCAGCTCGGCGACGGCGGTGAACGGGGTGTCCAGGTCGTGCAGACCGCCGTCGGGATCGCGGCGGACCAGGTCGTCGAACCCCTTGCGGCGGCGGGCGAACACCACCGACCCGTCGGGCAGCACGGCGTAGTGGGAGGTGGCGAACCGCCACTGCGGCCCGCCGATCTCGAACTCACCCCGCACGACCGCGGTGATGTCGGTGTGCGGCCGCCAGCGGTAGAGGTTCCACCACTCGCTGCGGTCGCTGCAGAACCACAGCGACCCGTCCGGCTGCCACACCGGCTCGGTGACCGACTCCCCGTGTCCGCCCGCGACGAGGACCTGCTCGCCCGTCTCCAGGTCCCGCACGATCAGTGCGGCGGCGTCCCACGGCATGTCCGGGTGGTCCCACTGCAGCCACGCGAGCGTGCGGCCGTCGGGCGACAGGCGCGGGGCCGCGACGAAGTCCGGGCCGCTGACCAGCACCTCCGGCTCGGACGGGCGGTGCGCGGCGAGCCGGACGATCTCGTTCACGACCGCGGCCGCACCGTCACCGGTGTGCCGCTCCCGCACGCAGATCAGCGTCTCGCCGTCGGGGGCCAGATCCCCGTCGGCGTAGCGGTCGCCGCGCGGGCGCGCCGGCTCCGGGGTGAGCGCCAGGGGCTCCTCACCGGGCACGAACCGGTACAGCCGCTGATCGGCCCAGTCGGTGAACCACACCACGCCGGAGCGGACCCACCACGCGCCGCCGCCGTACTCGTGGACGGCGGTGCGGGCGTTGCGACCCTCCGGCAGCAGGCCGCTGACGGTGCCGTCGGCGCTGCGCCGGACCAGCTGGGTGCGGCCGCCCTCGGCGGGCCGGCCCTCGTCCCAGTAGACGTCGGTTCCGTCGGTCCGCACCTCGCTCAGCCGGACCGTCTGCTCGACGACGCGAGCCGCGGTGAACGGGGTGGTCCATGATCCGTACGGGGCCGTGCGCACGATCTCCACGCTAGTCCGCCGCCCCCGCGGCGCGGCGACCCGACACGGCGAGGGCGGGCGGCCGTGCGGACGATCGACCGTCAGCGCCGATCCGCCAGCACCGATCCATCAGCGCCGATCCACGAGGGCCGTGCCGAGCAGTTCCGCGGCCTCCCGCAGCTCCCGCAGCCGCAGCAGCGGCAGCAGCCCGAGCGCCCCGGACAGGCCGGTCCACCAGCGGATGCGTCCGCGCCGCACGATCCCGATCGCCGGGGCCGCGCAGGACAGCACCTGCGCGGGGATGCCCGGGTACGCCCGGTCGAGCTGCTTCTCCCGGCAGGAGCGCACGATCACCGGCACCCGTACCAGGTCGGGCAGCTCGCGGGCGATCCGCGAGCACTTCGGGCAGCTCACGTCGTAGACGACGACGACGGCGGACGCACTCACGCGGCCAGCATGACAAGCCCGAGTGCGCCGATGCACACCACCGCCAGCGTCGGCCGCAGCAACGGCTCGGCAGCGGTCCACACCCGCAGCCACACGCCGTCGTCCGGCCAGGCGGCGCACAGCATGGGCGCGGCGACCCGGCCGGCCGCGAACCCGGCGGCCACGGCGAACGCGGCCGGGAACGGCACGACCAGTACGATCGCCAGCAGCGCGAGGTGCGGCAGCGCCGACGCCGAGCCGGCGCGCACACCGGTGCCCATCTCGATCCCCAGGTGCAGCGCGGCCCGCTCCCCCAGCCCGCCGCCGGGGAGGGCGGGTCGGCGCAGGTGCGGCAGGGGGAAGCGCAGCATCCCGAACTCGCGGGCGAGCACGGCGAGGGCGGCGGTGCCGAAGAGCACCGCGCGCACGACGGACGGCAGCAGCGCCTGCGGCAGCAGGCCCACGAGCGCGGCCCCGAGCGCCAGCGGCACCGCGCCGATCACCAGGCCCGCGGCGAACCAGCCGATCACCGGGGTGCCGCGGCGGGCCGAGCCGCTGAGCAGAGCGGTGTGGCGGCGG
>Ga0065720_1003333_pt1 | contig 22947 bp, 20 predicted proteins | sample Thericmetagenome_FD_59107 | JGI IMG/M metagenome (GOLD analysis project Ga0065720, IMG submission 59107) | Thermophilic microbial communities from the Joint Bioenergy Institute, California, USA of rice/straw/compost enrichment - eDNA_2 v2... | ecosystem: Engineered > Solid waste > Grass >...
CCTACTGACTCCGGTTCTAACACAGAGAGCCAACTACCTACTCCAACTAATACTCCTGTCGACTTCCGTGAGGAGTCTCCTGAAGAAAAAGGACATAAATCTCCTCGCATGAAGAAAAAGCCCTCTAGGAATCACGATAATAATTATCATAATGTAATAATACTCGAAGAACAATAATAATCCTCTTTTAGAGAAGAGATGATGATGACTATCATAGAAAACCTCCTGCTCACAAGGGAGGATACGTGATTTATCAAAAGAAAAATTCTCAAGATGAGAAACTTCCAAGAGAAAATAAGGAATATAAAGAGCATAAGGAGCATAGAGAGTATAAAGGAAACTCTGGAACCTATGTTGTGTACACTGAGAAGAAAAAGGAGGACAAAGAACAAACACCTAAAGCGGCTAATCCAGTGAGTAATCAAAAGTCTAAGCCAGACGTGGGTAAAGAAGACCCTAACAAGGTAGTAGGAATTGAGGGATGAATTAAATTTTTAGGACAAGCTAAAGAAAAAGGAAGGAAGTGGCAACATGAAAAATGTGTTTAATCTATTGAGTTAACTAAGTATGGTTTCTTTATTGGGTATATTTTTCTAAGTTAATGATATGCCTTTCGTATCCTGGAGGGCGCTTCATCATATTTGGTGTTACAAACTTCCAAATTTAATAATTCTTGACTCAATAAAATTATTTCACTTACACTATGAACTTTGTTGGGACTTTCAGCAATATTGCTGTTGTCGTAGTGGCCATTATGATTGCATTCTATGGAGTCACTCAAGGGAAGAGGGTGATCAGGAGAAGAAATCGTCTTGATGAACTGGAGGAACGTCACGAGAGACTAAGAAGGCAAAGAAGGGATCTTTTGGTAAGGTCTGAAGAGCAATAGTAATTTTTTAGCAACATTTCTATTGGGCCGAGTCTAACAACGAGAGAGCCACTGCTGCCAGTTTGGAAAACCAAATTGTTGAGATCGACAAACAGATAGATGAAATAACAGAACAATACCACCTGATAAAGCAGGGAAAGGATGTTCCAATGAAATCACTTTAATTTTCTTTTTGATACATATATATTGACTTACATTCACATTCTGTAAAACTACACAAAAATATAGCTTAAGGATTGAATATACCCTTTTTCGCTAAACGTCTATTAACCTTCTTCAAAGGCTTCTTATGTCTGATCTTCCAAAGTTTCTTACCAGACAATGGAATCAGTCTTGATGCATCGGTCACAGACGGGTCTTCCAATTTCTGGTTAATTGTTATGTATTGTTCCTTATCCATCTTTCGCTTCTTTGAAGTTTTCACCTCTTCTTCTGTCAGATCTTGAGTGGCCAATCTCTTATTGAACTCTTCCTGGAAATTAGGATTAGGCTTGTGCTTAAGAATCTTGACATATTGGGGTCCTTCCTCAAGTACTCTCTTCTGTTCTTCTTCTCCCAATAAATAGGCAGGAACGCTGTCTTCCATTTTTACAGCATGCTTGACAATCTTCTTGGTCATCTTTTCAACATCCTTAACAATAAGTTCCTTTTCTTTCTCATGTTCTTCGAAGTATTCTTCCAAATTCTTTGATTTAATAATAAGCTTCTTGAAATCGACAGCCTTCATGAGGTTGATTTGCTTTTTGGTAATACCACGATAAACATCTGAACATCTGTACTTGAAGCTCTCCATTTGATCAGGCTTTATGGGAAGCTCCTGAACAGCATGCTTATTTCCAGCTTGCTTTCTCTGTTCAAGGAGACTGAAAAGAATTTCCTTGTTCTCATCATCAGGGCTCAAGAAGTCAATAATACAGGGAACATTATTTCTAGCAGCAAGATAATAGGTAAGTCTGCCGTATTCTTCAGCGACATTGCTCAATTCCATAACAATAATATTATCACAGGGCTTGATTCCTCCCTTAGTGTTAGGCTTCTTCTTTTCGACTTCGAGAATGTCCTTAGTTGAGACGATAATATTAACAATTCCGGAGTTGAAGATACTAAGGTAGTACTGTCTGACTTTGAGGGGCCATTCAGGGTTATAGACCTTGGAGACCTTGATCTGGGATCTTTCTAAGAAGGCGTTGACTTTGTACATTTGGTCAATGTCATTGCAGATAATCATGGTTCTTCCGGCAATAAGCTTTAACTTAAAGAGAATGTAAAGGGCGATATATTTCCCTAGATCATCTGAGATAAAGTAGAATTCATTGAAGAGAGTTTGGATCTTGGCCTTTTCTTCTTCCTTGGCTGCCTTATCATCGAACTTAATGGTGGCGCTATTCTTCATAATTAGAGACTTTAAGGCCTTGACTCTCTCATCTTCGCTGGAGAGGGAGAAAAGAATTGTCATTTCCTCATTTTTCTCAGTATAGTTCAATAGAATGTTCTTGAGATCTTCTTCGTAGCCAAAAGAGAACAAAAAATTGAGTTCATCAAGGAAAAGGCTTTGGACGTGGTTATTGAAGATGTCTTGACTGGGAAGGGTGAAGAGCATTTTTTGGAATTGGACTGGGGTTCCGATGACGATGAGTCTCTTATGACCTTCCAAGAAAAGTTCATTTTCGAAGACGGAATATGAAACCTTGACGAGATTGACACATGAAATGTTGTATTCTTCCTTTGCGAAGTGGAGAATATTGCCTAGAATTGATTCAGTACTATTACAAACGGCTTTATTGGGGCAGAGAACAATAGAGAAATGTGAATCGTCCTCATTTTCAAGGATTTTTTGGATTAGGTTATTCACTAGAACGAAAAGAGCACCAGAGGATTTTCCTGATCGTGCTTTAGATTTAATTATGATATGTTTTCTTTCCTGGGCAAGATCGAAAAGTTTAGATTGCACGAGAGTAGGGTACATGAATTTCATTTTCATGGCTGCTTTAAGCAGGGTCTGGTCCAACCCCATATTTTCCATGGTGGCTTGGATATCTGAAGTTGTATCTAAGAAGCTCTCCTCCATCTCACAATAATTAATTTTATTTTCTGAAAGGAGAAATATGAGCAAAATATTTAAAATCCCTGGGATCAGATATTTCTATAGGAGATACGTTCAAAACAGAGAGGCTTATCTGAAAGAAAATCGCGGTGAAGTTCTCTTCCTCTATAGAAAATTACTCCAAATGGTCCCTAAGACTATCGATAGAAAGCTCCTTAGAGAAGCTAAAATAGCAGTATAAGAAATATTATCAGTCCTAATCCTTAAAGGAAATTAGATGGCTATTTAAGAACTCAAAGGACGAGCGCTTTATTGAGAATATAGAGTACAGTAAGACAGTTGCATATGAAGGTATCATATAATCTTTTAAAAATCTCAGGTGTCTAGTCCTTGACAAATTGGATAAAGGAGAATATCCTCCATTTCCAACCTATTATCCAAACCCTCTCCCTCTAGAAGAGGAAATAAATCAGCAGACCTTCTATAGAAAGAGATCTGATCGTTTCTAATTTAAACACTTCTTCAATTCTTGTAAAGCATACTTCTTTTATAATACAACACTCAAAAGGACCCAGAAGTCCATCAATATAAAAAAAATAAAGGCAATCTCAATACAAATCATAAGCATATTGAAATAACTTTTTTATTTCTAAGAAAGCCTTTCTATCGATGATAGAGCGCTTTCTTTGGATACTTAGAAATGACTTCCCTTAATCCCTTCAGTGCATCCGCATTAACATGGGGACATCTTTTCATACATTAGACTTGAGAAAAAAAGATATTCTTACTGCTTGAAATCCAAGTGAACATCTCTGAAATCGTTCTGGTTTTGAAAGAGAGTGTATAGGCTGTCAACTCCTTCTTTTGTGATGAGTCGCTCACTAAATTGTGAATTGATGTCCAAAAATTAGGTTACCCAAATTTTAAACAAATTTCTTTAAGCTTTGGTAATTGGGCTAGAGCTTCGGCAAGTGATTTGACTCCAATATTAGTCACTTTGCATCTATAAATATGAATTCTATTTATCTCCTTAATACTTTTCAAATTCAAGTTTGAGTTTTGCGAGTTCTTTTAGAGTAGAAAGAGTCATGCAGAATGTTATGAACCCTGTTTCTGAAAATCTTGTTGACCTAGATTTGTTTATAAAAATGAATGAGAAATATTACTTTCTAAAAGCCAATTGTAAAGTTGTAAGCCTGGTGGCAGTAGAGAGGAATTTACTGAGATAAATAATTCCTTCATCACATGAATTAATGATCCTTTTGATATAAATCCTTCGATAATACTAGTTACCATTGGCAATTCATGAAAAGATTCCTCAAAGATCTCATATGCGCAAAAACGTTTTCAAATCCGACAACAGCTTGCTTTGAAATCACTTTTCTAAATACTAAGATATTCCTATATTTTGATGATACCCTGGAAATGATAACTCTAAATGCAGCTTTCTTAATTTTGAAAGAGCTTTTAAACAAGATGCTAGATTTATAATTGAGTCATCTCCAATATTTTTGACTCTACAATTGTTAGTGAGGTAATGGGAAATTCACTGCTGATTATGCACTCGAATCTTGAGCATCAAGGTTGTAAGTTCTTCCAATTTGCGAATTTTTTGAGCTATGTATGCAATCCCAAGATCTGAGCAAATAGATCTATTTTGAAATTATTTTTTCCAAAATATTACTCTTCAATTATAAATTTGAGAAACTTAAGGTTGGTGAGCCTTGGAAGATTTTCCACAAGAATTCTGAGGTCATTGTCAAATATATTCTGAGTACTAAACAATAAGATTTTTCATAGAAACCCCAACCTCAATAAAGTCAACTGCAAATTTGTCAGATTTTTCAGGCTTGAAAAGACCCTACTCATGGCTGTGAAACAATCTTTTATTTCCAATTGGTTTCCAAACAAACTAAAAATAAATCTGGATTTTTAAAGAGAAATTACGTAGCCATCTCAAACAAAAAAATTCGGAGGTTCTTAAGCTGTGGGAGAACTTTCCTGACCTCCTTAAGCTTTTTAGTTGAATTATCATACTCTCCGAATCTTAATATCAACAAAAATCTCGAAAAAGACCTACCGTAGCTTTAGTCGATGCAGTTTTGGGTCCACTTTTTTCAGCCAGCGAAACCCTCGAAGTTGGATATTAAATGCAAGTATAACTGTGTTAATTTTGTGGAACTTTCTCTTTATCTTATTCATGCAAGCTACAAATATTGATATCAAAATTTATTTTATTCTGAGCTGAATAAGAAGATATTCAGAAAATTTTACTAAATTGAAGGAATAAACATCAGAAGAATAGATTAAACAGAAGAAGGGATATTACAAAGGGTTATCATATTGCAATGAACAGTTAATTTTATATCTCAATGTCTTGAATAGCAAGGGATCTGATTTTCCTAACATTGCAGTAGCCTCAGGGAGGATTTTCTTTGAAGCCTCATCATATATTGTCTTCCTTTCATTGAGATCGTGGAACACTTTGCATATTAACATTTGAAAATATTTCTTACATGTTTTTTGGATGCTCTTTTTCGTTTCTGTATACTCCTTCAATAATTTTTCATTATTATCATAATCCAGAGCATCAATCTATTCCATGATTACTTTTTCAATAAATAGTTACCAAATCCTCTTTTTCTAAAGTCAGCTCTCTAATAAGCTCTTCACTTTTTTGTTAAAAATAAATATCCAAATTTTACTTCACCAAATATCTGTCCTTCATTCTTATAGGATATCCATATTTATCAATTAAAATAGTCTTGAGGCCGACCTGGGCTCCTTATATTCTTATCAAAGAGAAATATTCATTTTACCATATGAGAAAGCCTCTTCTTGGAACATTTTTCGAATTATCACTGAAATATCTGCTGGGCCCTCTTTTACAGAAGTATCATAGAGGTCAATCAATTTCTCAAAGGATTTTAGATCTATATTTATCTTTTTCTTTTCTCCAGTTTGGGTATAATACAAGGCATACAATCCATAGACAGCTGTAACTCTTTCCAGGGCAAGTGATGAGGAAAGAAGATCTAATTCTCAAAATTTATTCTCAATTGCTTACCCACAAACACTCCGAACAAAACTTGATAGAATTCATTTACGTCCTCGTCCTTCAGTCTGGCCTATTTTTTATCCAGAATTTAGGACAATATTACTTGGTGCAAGAAATGCATTTTTGTCTCTTTCCATAGGGCTCTGAATTCCGCAAAAGTAGGAATTAGCTGAAAACTTATTGGAATTGGGAATTTTCTAGTCTACTTTTATATTGGTTTCGGCCCAATTAGTAAGGGTTGTAATGAACTCCTGAACATCCATACTAAAGGCACCTCTACGATTTTTAGCTAAGCAGTTCGGATGGTATAAGTTCATTAGAGATCAGAACAAATCAATAAACTTAAAATGAAGATATTAACATATCAAAGCATTTCTTATCTAAATGTCTTTCCTCATCTAATCACTGTGGGCAGGAGACCCGTCTTTCTTCTCTTTGGAACCTCCTCTCGAAGCACTCCTAGAGCCAGACTTGGACTTTGAGGCCTTTTTATTCTTTCTCGAGTTTTCCTTTTGCTTATCTAATGAATTTTCAGACTTTTTTCCCCTTTAATATACCTTTAGATCTAGATCTGGATCTGGATCTGGATCTGTCTCTCTCTCTCTTTTTACTTCTATCATTAGAACGGGATCTTCTTCTTCTATTGCGATCTCTGGATCTATGTTTATCGTCACTGGGACTTCTGCGACTTCTTCTTCTGCGGGATCTGGATCCAGATCTTGATCTTGATCTACTTCTAGATCTAGAATGTCTTCTTTTGGAATCAATTTAACGAGAGCTAATTTTACCTTCTTCTGCTGGATTTGCCGTTTCTGGATCTAGGAATCATGAAAAATATGCAATAATATACTACCTTTCATCTCTTTTTCTCTCACCACGAGCGAATTCAATACGAACCTTTCTTCCGAATAACTCGAATCCATTCATTCTATAAGAAGTTTTAATGGGAAGTTGGAAAAGCGAAAAAAATAAAGCATAAAGGGCTAGCAAGCAGAAAACTAAGCAAAGCCTAAGCAGAAAAAAGCTAGATATCTTATGTAGATATCTTTAAGCAAGCAGCATATTGTGCATCAAAATTACTTTTCTAGAGCTTCTTCAGCACTCTTCATGTCTTCATATTCGACGAAGGCAAACTTGTCTCTATCTCTTCCTTCCCTGACCTTTATTTCGACAATTTTACCAAATTCCTTGAAATTGTCCTCAATATCTGAGTCTCTGACCTTGAGCAAATTAATAAACTCCAGGAATAATGTACTTTGGAGGACAGGTTGGCAATGAATAACTTTGGTTTCTTTTCTTTGCTCATATCGCACCTGGATCTACTTCTGGAGATTCTAAATAAATTTCAAATATCTTTTCAGAATGGCAATAAACCAATCATGAAATAAAATCAAGACTGTATTACAAGACAGTTCAAGGTTATCCTGGTTTAGATAGGAAATTGCTGTGGAAATCGTCACTCCTTTTCTGGATATCATTTTTCTAACCTTTTTGCTATTCTATTTATAATTCCCCTTTGCAGACTTTGAACAATAAAAAAATTTTTTGATAATCCTTCACATTATGACTAATGAAAGTCTGGTGGCTGAAAGACTGCTTCCTTCTTAATAACTTGAAAGCCCTCTTCTCAGACTACTTTTTATGTTTCATAAAGCATAAATCTAGAAAAATATCAAATTTCCATGATGAATTATCTGAATTCCATAAATGAATTCAAGTACTTATAACAAAACGAGTCCAAGCGGAATTGGATCTTTAGTGAAATCTGTTTTTTCTCTAAATTCTAAAAGCTCTCCTATCTCCTAAAAATATTCACAATTATAAGAAGTCTAAATAGTAATTTCATTCCGAGTTCTTAATAGAGAGCAATTAAACGAAGAAAAAATCTATCAATTACCGAGAGTTCTGAGAGTCCAGAATAAATCGAAATCCTCTGTCGTTAGCTTTTATAGGAATTTAGACTGGTAATTCATGCTCGCTCAATAATATTCTTTTCAACTGAGAACATACCAGCGAGGAGATTTCTCAATTAAAGTTCTAAGACGAGGATTGGAATAGTTTGCAAGTCCTGATCAGAGTGAAGAAATAGAACGAAATTTTCTGTAAGAAATATTTTCTAGAAGTAATTTTTGAGTGTTTGTCTGAAAAATAAAATCAATACTGAAAAACTTATTAGACCCTAAAATCATTATAATTTTTTGTTGACCTAACACTTATCATGCTTCGAAACTTCTATAGATTTCTTCCTCTTGGAGTTGCTCGCAGTACTCCTTTTGTTCCAAAAACTGCTAAATTTGCATCCTTCTTTATTGCCTCAACAGCTATATACCACCTAACCCGATATAGACAAATCGCCTGGAGTCGTAGTGAGAACTCCCCTTTCATCACAACTGAAGATGTTGAAGATGAGAGAAAAGAATGGGCTCAAGATGGTAAAAGAATCTTCACAGTTTGTGTAACAGGTGCAGCTGGGCAAACCAGCTATCATTTGTTTCCACTCCTGGCTAATGGCTCGGTTTTTGGTCCCAATGTGAGGGTTAAACTTAGAATGTTGGACAGACCTGAGCTCAAGGATTCTTTAAAAGCAGTTGCTCTCGAACTAGAAGATGGCTGTTTTCCCTTACTAGAAGGAGTGAAATATGGAAGCGATCCAAGGAAACTCTTCAAAGATTGTGATTTGATTATTTTCTTGGGAGGGGAGCCTAGAAAACCTGGGATGTCAAGAAGTGACTTACTCAAGATTAATGGAAAGATTATGCAGGAACATGGAAAAGCCCTTAATGAGGTGGGTAGAAAGGATGTAAGATGCCTGGTGGTAACGAATCCATCAAATACTAATTGCTTGATTCTTCAGCACCATGCTCCTCGTATTCCCAAAGAACACTTTACTTCTCTGAGTATGCTTGATCACAATAGAGCTATAGCACAATTGGCAAAGATATTGAATAAACCAGCTAGCTATTTCCAGAACGTTATCGTCTGGGGCAATCATTCGGGTACGGTTTATCCTGATATCAGCCATGGGAAAGTTGGAGGAGTTCCACTTAAAAATATCATAAAGGACGAGAAGTTTAGGAATGAATTTATTCAAAAGGTACAGAAAAGAGGAGATGAAATTTTGAACACAAAAAGAGAGCATCCTAGTGCTATGTCTGGTGCTCATGCTATTAGAGATCACTTAAAAATTTGGTGGGAGGGGACACAGCCAGGTTCTTACACATCAATGGGAGTAATTAGTGATGGCTCATATGGGGTACCTGAGGGTCTTTTCTTCTCATTCCCTGTTGTTACCAAATATTTCAATCATACTATTGTGAAGGCTTTAGAATTGGACGATTTTTCTAAAAAACAAATGAGAACTACAATTATGGAGCTTGTGGAGGAGCTTGAGGAAGCTACAAAGCTCTAAAATATACTTTTAAAGCTTATTTTAATTGATGAACTTCATGATTTTTATACTTTTTATGTTCATATTCAGACCTGAGTTTATGAGTATGTGATTTTTCCTAAACTGTTCGTACTAGCGCTTTCTTATGAAAGTGATAGTTATTCCAAATTCGTTCTCTTTCAAAGATATCCTTATAACATTTCCGACAAATTCTCAATTTTTTTTTTTCAGACTAGTGGTTATATATATTTGTTATAACAGCAATTATACACAAAGATCGTATATGCGTAGTGTAAAACCAAGATTAGTTATGTAATTGTGAATGAAGAATGAAAGAGGAGACAATTGTAATTATTTTCTAATACGTTCCATTCCTAGAAACAGGGTAAAATATAGTGCTGTTTATCACATTTCTGTAAACATTTTGGCCTTCTTAACAAATAAAAGTTCATTTGTTTCACATTGAGATGTAAATAATTTTCTGCAATGAAAATTTGGAGACTACTGAATATATTTATTAGATAAGACTTTATAAATCACTACTAACAATATTCAGTAGAACTCATACAACTCATTAGGTGTGCAACTCTTAGGTTCTTCCCCTGATGTTTCCAATAGACTAGAAAGGTAATAAAAAAGTAATATGACTTCTTACAGCATTCAAACCATCATCTGTACTGGCACCAGACTTGTTCAGTTCAGGATTTTTCTAATTATATTAGCGTGAATAATTTTCTATTGCATACCCATCCAGAGTATATATGGAATAATCCAATAGCAGCCAAGACACCGAAAGCACTGTAGGCAAGACTAATCAATCAGCAAAAAAGATAATTATTATTACGTATCGATGAGAAAGTTAGTGGCACCACCTCCCAAGAGATTCAAGCAGAGAGTACCAACACTATGGGGTTATATGGCCTAGACAATTTTCTACTAGATGGAAAAAATTCCTCTTCCATAAGATTTTTGCAAAAAGCCAAAGTTATGCTCGACGAACTGGATCTTGACCTGAGAAGAGATGATCATGCAACCGAAGAGGCTGAAAAGTCATTATTTTGTAACGCTTTTTTTTACCAAAAGTAAAATGGATAAAGCCAAGTGAATGGATTTATGAGAGAGCCATGCCAGAGGAAGTCGAGGACTCCAAGGCCGATAAGTCCAAGTCCAACGAAATAGTTGGCAAGTGCAACATAGCCCTCGAGATCTTTGGGCTTTTCAGTGGGCATTCCGGGTAATTTGTCAAACATGTCCCGCACAATACGAATAAATTTATGTCAAAATATTCTTTAGGAATATTAATATTAAGCGAAATAAAACTGTATGGGGAAGGTAATAATAGTCGTATGGTAAAATTGCGATGTGTTTGGTTCTCAGGTTATGTTATGATTGATGCATATCTATTTAGGCTGCATATGGTATGAACTTTAGTGCAAAATACTTATAATGCTATCAATTTAGTTAGATATCAGCTCACGTTTATTGTCTAACGTCAGAGACAGACTAGTGGAATTAAGAAAAATATTATTGTAAAATTACTGTATCCATGTTAGCGCTTGTGCCTCTCTTTCTTTGGAGATATCCAGTGAAAATATAGATTCCACCAATACCGTAAAGGACGTATGAGGAATAGCTGTAAAGACTAAAAGAAGGTTAAAGAGGAGTTTCATTGCATTTACCTGAGCAACAAGGCTGATTCATAATTTATTTCATAAAAGTATCTGCACAAGACTCCGCAACTAGAAAATTAATCATAAGTCCAGCAAAGTAATACTAGAAGGTGAAGATTCCTCTTCCAAGGGTATCAGACAAAAAGTTACAGTATTCTTCGAGCCATCCGAAATTTAATTCACCAGCGACCATGAGAAGACCGAAGAAGCTAATCAATAAGAATAAGGAAGGCAAGAGTACTTACGAGAGGCAACCTGGGATGACAACACCAGGGAAAGGAAGATTGAAGGCAGCTCTTGCGCCCAAAATGTATTGGAGACCGCCGAGACCGATAACAGCGAGACTTTAAATTGTTAAGAGGAGCGACACAAATTATTACGAGACAAAGTAGTTGACAGTCTTCAAAAGGGCACCCTTATCTCTGGTGCCACCAAGTCTGGCAGAAGCTTGAACACCGGCTAACATTTGTGCTGATGAGCTTTGAATGAATAATTTAGATGATAATTATATAGTGCAATTAGTTTTTAATGATAAATCAGAATTTTAGATCAGAAAATTCTGGCAGATCTATTTAGATATGTCTATGCCGCCATATCTTCAACAAATCTTTCACATCTCGTAAGCATACACTCATTAGAGACAGAACTTTCCAGCATTACTCAACAATATTTATCTTAGTCCTAAATCATTCTAGCCTGAAAATGCAACATGAATTATTACTGAATGATTTAATTACTCAAGATTATATATAATTTCCCAATTACTACAGTAATCCTTGTCTCTGCAGATCCAAGTACCTCTTCTTATTCAGCACATTTCCTTGTGAGTCTTCAAATTCCTCTTCAATTTCAGGCTTCCAACGAGAAGCTTCAGCCTCGTATAATAGCTTCTGATGTAAGGCCAAAGCATCATTGATCGAGGTAATTTCTTTGAAGTGCACAGTATTAGGAATTCTCAAACATTTCATTCCATAAGCATGTCTCCACTCTTGGAAATGCCTTTCAAAGGCCCTACGTCCCCAGTAACTGTAATTTCCGCAGATCTCGCATTTATACTCAACTCCTAAGCCATGCAGCTTGTACAACCAATAGGGAATTGGCCTAGTGCATTAACTCAATCTCAGGCAAAATTTTTACTTTCCATCCCAACCAAGAGGTAAATTCTTGGGGTTATAAACTGGCTCATCCTCGTCGTCATCATCCTTACTTTCTATCACTTCCTTGGCTTCATAAACATCCGCCTCCATTTCCTCATAGGTTCTTGATTGTTTTTTGCGAATCAAGTTCATAGTATCATGAACTATATCTCCCAGTAATTCCTTCATGCGGATTATATAAGATTCGAGGAAGGCCATCTTCTTGTTTCTTTCTTCAGTGACTTCAGTGCCTTCTTCTTCGCCATTTTTCTAAAAAGGTAAGATATATTGAACAATATTTACATCCCCGCCAATGTTAGTTGGCACTGACAGATTTTTTTCAACTAATTTGGCATTTCTTTGGTGCTTCTTGCCATTGAAATGATTCTATAAGAGGATTAAGAAAATAATAAACTAGGAATTTACAACGTAAGTATGTTCGTTTGAGAATAATTTTTGGCAGGCTTTGCAGAAGAGAGGATTGGATTTGACATCTTTGAGGTCTTTTTTTTCCCATCCTCTGACAGTTCCTTCTTTCCAGCGGTATTCGAAATCCTCCTCTAATTGAATTAGAAAAGTGAACAGAAAGTTTACTGGTCTGAATGTCAATAACATTGAAATCGGTTAAGGGTTGAGTTCTCTTGAAGAAATCTTTAAGATATTCAACTACATTTTTCAGATAGCGCTTGTATTTTTTATACTCCTTGTCCTTTAGGTGATAGGGGATTTCATGGAATCTAAAAAATTTAACTAAGAACTCCTTTTCGTACTGATCAAAGTGTTGTAGGTACCACAGGTAATCACCTATTTTATACTCTCCACTTTCCTTAATTTTTTTGAGGTTTGTGAACTCTAAATAGAGATGGTGCATATCGACATATTTTCCATTAGCTTCCTCGCCAGTAAAAGCGGCTAGAAAAATTACCCAAAACATCTAGAAACTATACGCTTTGAGAAAGGAGGCTCAAAAATATTGTCGATGAAATAATCAACATTTCTGGGCTTAGATAGGGTTCCAGGAAGGACATATTTCTTGTGATACTCCTTGATTCCTTTGAGTTTTTCGTAGAAGTTTGTCCAGACATCAGGTGGTCGCTATCAAAGATTATTCTCAATGCAAAAGGAAATTTACATCAGGATTTACTGATAAACTTCCATCCAAGATTTTCAATTCTTCTTTTTTCAGTCTATTACATTAACGAACTGGAATTTTATGATTTTTTACCCATCAGCATCGTTGAATAAAGTTAGGGCTTCTGCACTTTTCTTCTGCATAAGTTCGATCAAGTTCTTAATTTTATGCTCTGCCATGACAGAATCTTTGGGCTAAACAAAGTAAATTAAGAGAATTAAGGTCCTACATTCTCATATTTATAGAGGAGCTGCTTGGCAATGGCCTTCTCGATGGTCTCAACATCTTGCATGTTCTCCCTTATTTGTTCTAAAATTGAGGATGCCATTTTCTTTCCACTAATAAAATTTTTTATACTCAAAAATCCAAAATTCAAATTGAACGCGATATACTTCCTCCAAAATATTCCTTTCTGATAGATTTCCTCCCCAACGCTATTTTTCAGGATTTTTCCTCACTACCGCCAAAATGAAAAAAATTGATGTATCTAATCTACTAAAGCAAAATTCTTCTGAGTAGCATAAGAGAAATATTGAATTAATTCCACGAAAGATTCTTTTTGGGCAATAACGAACTCACTTTAGAACTAGCTTAGCATAATATTTCGACATAACAATAGACTCTTATGTAGGGTGATAATTCAAAGCAGAGATAGATTAAATTTTATTGAAATGCTTGCAAAGTATACGCTCAGACTTTTTTCCAACCTCAGGACATTCCAGCCTTACCAATTCTTCTATCCAGCTTTTTCAACTCTAAAGAATAAGAAAATCGTGGAAAAGTTTGAGTTAGATCGTTCTATTGAAAGCGAGAAAGAAAAGGAAATAATATTTCCCAAGAAAAGATACATATATAAAGAAAAAGAGGGCAAATTAATCGAAATAGATGAAAGTCTACCTAAGGCTGATCCCACAACAGACTTAGACAAAAGTCCTAAAAGGCCTGAGTCCTTAGAAAAAGCTCCCGAACCACCAAAGGAGGAGCCAACAGAAAGATTGTCAAAGAGACTTAGTAGATTAGGAGTGTGTTCAAGAAGACAAGCAGAAAAGCTCATTGCAACAGGAGTCGTAAAAGTAAATGGCCGCACTGTTCTCTCCAATGTCCCAGTTACTGAGAATGATAAAATATCAATCTTCACAAAACATGGAGAGAAGCTCCCAGTCAAAGAGGACACGAAAATCTGGATTTTCTTTAAGCCAAAAAATCTGATATGTTCACATAGTGATCCTCAGGGAAGACCAACAATATTTGACTATCTAAGGGCACATGGATTTGATGAGTCTAAGCATATTATCAGTGTTGTAAGGGTTTGTGTATATATTTCTAATGCCCTAGGGAAGATTGGATTATAATTCAGAAGGCTTGATTTTATTAACCAATGATGGTGAGTTATCCAGAGTGCTTGAAAATCCAGAGTCCGAAATTGAAAGAGTAATATTTCCTATTTATTGCTTATCCTGTTAGACTTATAGAGTTAGAGTCTTTGGAAGATTCGATGAAACTAAATTACAAAAGATAAGGTAAAAAATGTGAATTCAAAAATAAGATAAAAAGAAATGGTGTAACTATAAAGGGTATTCAGTATGGACCATATTGGTGTGAGGTCGAGAAGAGACAGACTAGAAACACCTGGCTTAAGATCAAGCTCACAACAGGAAAGAACAGAGAAATTAGAAGAGTTATGCAAAAGTTCAGTTTGAGAGTCAATAGAATTGTGAGAATAAAATATGGGCCCTACACATTAGGAAATGTAAATTTGTCTTTAAGTTTCTCATATTATTAGCTAAAACATGGCCAATGGGTTGAAGGAGTTTTGGCTCCTGAGATTAAGAAAAAGCTGTATTTGCACTTGAGAAAGAAATTGCAAGCTAAGCAGATCGAAGAACAAACAGAAAAAGCCAATAAACAATTGGAAGCTGCTAAGAATAAGATGAAGGCACTTCCTAATAAGCAAGCGAATAAACCAGCTGAGATTGAACAGCCTAAAACAAAAATCATAATTAGAAAGTTTTCAGAAAAGTTCTCTCTTCCTAAAAAAGAATAACTTGTCAACTTTATGTGAATATATATGTTACAGATATCCGTATTCGTATTTCTTGTTTCAAGGGCCATTTATCAATCCACCAAAAACAATTCTCTATGTTTTTAAATAAAGGGGGAAGCATAGGAGAATTATTTTAATGGAGAACAAGTGTCTTAGATACTATAATCTGACAGACATGCTTATTAGCTTAATTTGGGAAAGCTTCTCTCATCAAAAAAAAAACTCTAACAGGCATGAAATAAAAGCCTTTGTTAATGCTACTGTAGTTGATTCTGAACCCTTAGTCTATTAAGTGATTGGAGGGAAGACTAAGGTTTAAAATAGACATGAAGACATATAATATATTGATTGTTGACTAGGAAGCATTATAATAAACTAACATAACTTTAAACACAAATTATCGCAGAATCTAAAAGAATCTGCTCGTTAATCTCTTATACACAGAATATCCCATGGATAAAAACTTGAAATTTTGATCAAGTTAGAAAATTTAAACTTTTTTCGCACTCCTACGAAGTTACGAATTCATACAAGAGGAGAATATTACAACATGTTAAGACGCAGCTTCTTGTCGACAAAATATTGATAGTCTTCTCTCAAGAAGAAGAGTCTATGGATATAGCTTATATCTAAATAATATAAAGCAGTATAAGCCTGATTCATGAAGATGCTCACTGCAGCAAGTAAGTTAAGGTGGTTGCTGGCAACTAGATGATTGTAAGTTGGCTCAGCACTCAAGGACGCCATCCAAGTTCCAACTCCAAGGAGGAAATCTATATGCATTAGAGGTTTCAGGGAAAAATTTACATGAAATTGTCACTCCTGCAAGAAGCATGAACATGATGTTCTTGAAGACAAACAAGAACTTCTCCTTCATGTCAGCGTGATTTTTATCATTCGTAACATGTCTCATGATCATTAAGTTAATGAAGTTATATGAAAGGGAGAAAAGGAGATAAGCATTGAGGAATGCAGCCTCGTTAGTTCCTATGAGGATTAAAATTAGACTAGATTTTGTTACTGATTAAGTTGCTGGGACTGGATTCAGTGTTAAGTAATAGCCAGGCGAAATATAGGAAGGCAGCAACGACTCCCAATCCGAAGTTTAATGAGGATTTTCTGGTTAAATTATTATACTCTGGAACGGAGAATCTCTTCTTGTGGTATCTATATACAGCATAAAAGGTCAATATTGTGAGCATAGTTGAGATAGCAGCACCAAGCTGAAAAAATAAGTGAGTTTCAAATTTTTATATACTTGATAGCAGAAGATCAAGAGAGGATGGCTGTCACTATGGTGAAAACTCATGCAATTAGGGGAGACAGGGTCACCATAGCAGGAGACAACGACTGGAAGGACGTTAGTCAAGATGAACATGGGGAGGAAAAGTAAAGGATATGCTTTGGCATGTGGGCTTTGATGCTTGACATATTTTTGGAATTTGGTTTCTTCGGATGTAGAAGAAATCAAGGAGATAGCATCCTCGTTATTGTCTTCAGTCCAGAAGTGATCTTCTTCCAAGAATCTTTTACTTTTTTTAGTATTATTGTTGATCGGAGAATCTTCCTCTTTTAAAGTGGTACTCTTTGACCATGGAATAAAAGAGAATCCGCCTTTTGACGGCTTGGACCTTGGAGTAAAAAATAAAGAGAATTGGACTTACGATTTCATAAAGGACAAGGGACCCTTAAGTTTATTCAAGAATTAATTGTACTTTTAGACGTTTTGAAGGAGTTTTAAGAGTTAACTCACATAGATCAACTGAATACAAAATACACTTACATAGAACGGTCATTCAAACTCAAACAGTTGATGCCTAAAGGTCTCAAAATCAGTCTTTAATATGTACCTCTAGTGTGCCCAGTGAAGTTTCTTATAACTTCACCAGTTTCAATATTCCAAATTTTCGCAACGCAGTCAGTGGAACATGTAACAAGCAATTGAGAATCACAACTGAAAGCGCAGTCCCAGACCCATTTGTGATGTCCTGAAAAGTTATTCGAAAAAAGAAAAAGTTAAACCATAAAGGGTTTTATTAAGTTTAAATCCTTTTTCTTCATCTAAGTTCCAGATTTTTACAGTCTTATCCGCAGAACAAGTCGCCAAGTAACTTTATTCTTAGATTCACAGCTTTATAAATTTACCTGACGTCAGGACTTATCAAGCACTTCAGGATATAATCCTCATGTGCAGCAAACTTCTGGAAAGGAACCAATTCCTACATCCTCAATAAGAATCCTCTGATACTATTACCTCTCCATTTTTCAAGGTCCAAACATGGCAATAACCAGCAGAGTCAGCAGCGACCAAGCAAAAGGCATTTAAAGCAATTGACAATGATCTATACGAATATAAACGCTATTAAAAGGTCTTTACCTGATACCGATATCAGGGGCAGGGGACTACCTCGTTAAAAGGGAAAATTGAAATTTGCTTACCAACTTAGCACGCATTTTATCGGCGACCAAGTCAAAGATTTTAACATTTCCTGGAAAAAGATATACTCAATCCTTTGAAGAAAATTACCATATTGATCTCCAGCAATAAGCTCTCCCTATCATGATAAATTTTTGAAAAAAAATGGGCTTACTTCATTTGGATGCAGGACGACAGAATTCATTGCCTCTTTATTTGTATAAGTCCTTTGGAATCCTTGGGCCCTCAAATCACAGATTTTGATTGACCCATCTTCTGATGATGCGTATATCCATTTACAGTCTTTTTGAAAACCCATAGTTGTAACATTGGATGTAAATCCATCATAAATCTGGTATATTATTTTATTCTCTTGCAATATTTTACTTGAACATCATGTTTTCCAAAAGGATCATAGAGTCTTATACTTGAAGTACAGGCGGCGCCAAGATAAGCTTTATCAGGAGAAATTTCAATTTTATTGACAATATGCTAAAAAAAATTAGTGCTTGTAATAGACGACGGTCTACATCGTTTCCATATTCGATATATTTGACACTCTCTTCCTTAAAAGCGTCCCAAAATCTTAGAGTATGGTCGTATGATCCTGTGACGAGAATAGCAGGATCCTCTGAGTAAGCCATTATGAAAAATAAATTTTATTATCTCTATATCAGAGAACTCGTAATGTGACTCAGGAAGTCTCTGATATAAACCAGACTTGATGAGGTATTGTTTTAAATAGAGACTTAAGAAAATTGTTAGATGGATGTTATATCAAACTAACTTTGTTCAGTTTTCAATGTACTGGTTGATATCATCTTTTCTCATTACAAGAGGTCATAGCAAACACTGAGATATTAATATTACATACATCTTCCCTTTGTTTTCTTGAAAACCAGTTCAAATTTAAGAGACCAAAGCAGAGGCAGTGGCAGAGTCGCTAAAGCATGTTAAGAAGGATATTAATGCAGATTTACTATCTCCAGGTGGGAGGAAGTTGGCCAGTTCTTCTGTAGTATCTGACGAGTCTATGGATTCTAGATTCGACCAAAATGAGTCTGAACTTGGCGTCTTTATCCTTTCTATTTCTTTCAAGATGCTTTCTGATGGAAACAGCCTTCTTGATCAAGTTGTAAAGATCTTCAGGGATTTGAGGAGCGCAACCTATGCGTGGTCAACATTTTATTCACTTGTATCATACCATTCTTCTTCAAGATTCTCAAGATCTTTTGTCCGGTCAAGAATCTGACTTGAGGAATACCGTGTTGGTCTCTCAAGGTGACACCGATTTGAGAAGGAGTCAAACCTATGAAATTACAAGGGAATGATTTCATTCGCACCTTTCTTGGCGAGCTTGACAATCAACTCAACGACAGAGCTGGGTGAGAGGGTGATCCATCTGGGAGCCTTTCTTCTGAAGGGAAGAGCGCTTGAAGCGATACCTTTTCCGTTAGAGTGCATACGACCCATTTCTATGCGTCAAAAATTATCTCTTTCAATAATTATTGATAATCTTTACTCAGATTAAGTATTTAATGGCTTCATTTAGCTCCACTCAGGAACTCTAGATCCACTAAATGTGTGTCCTAATAACATACATATAAGTGCTTCTAGTTCTTAGCCCTGTATTTCCTTTCAAGGCAACAAGGCTAAAGCTATCAGGCTGGACCAATTGTAAAAAATGAATAGTTTTGAAACAATTCAAATGTACTTTGGATATAGACCAAGAAAATCTTGAATGAGCTTTAGCATATTACTCCTTGCTGCATACTGAATTCTGATACGTCGTACAAGTAGGACTGATTAGCTTAGGAGGAGATTTAGAACCTAAATGGTGAAAACCAGCCATCTTTTGAAAAGAGAATAATAGAAATTAGGATAAAAGAGCTTGGTTTTCTGCTTGTTAAATTCAAAATCTCAATTTGAAAAATGCTTGAAAAGATAGAAAGTATTCGTTCTAACAGTTTTTTTTATTTGTCTATATTCATAGTCCTAAACAAGTCCAATAGATAGTCATTAGTTCGAGAAAATAGTCTCATTAACGCTGGCATTACCTCTATAAAAAATGACAAAATATGTATCAAGATATTACTGAACAAATTATCAACTTGGTTAATTATCTCCAAAATGAGTTGCTTTTTAAAAAAGCTTTTCGCTGATAAAACTGTCTAATGACACAATTATTGATAAGCCATCACAAGTTATAGACGTCGGGGTTCTGAAACTTAAGATTCCTAAGTTTCTCACAAAAATTAAATGTCTCCCTAGTCATAACTAAAATTGAGGAGGCCTAACTAGTTGAGGAAAGAGCGGAACTAATGTGCTATTCTATTTACTTTTTGACATAAAACATAAGAATCCAAATAGTACAGAATATATATTGATTCCGATAAGGACAACAAAAATAAATAAATAAAACTCGGATTTTTCAACTTCGAATGGCTGCAACAAAACAGGATTACGAATCTTTTAGAGAGATTCTCAAGGCCAATCCTAAGCTGGAAGGAATTGATGCCTTTGCACTTGGTTATTTAACTTCAAGTCTCCCTAATCAACATTTGAATGTTAATTTCAAAATACTTTCCAACGTTTTCAATCTATATAATGAAAGACTGATGAATATTTATGAGAAGTTAGAGTTTTTTGCACGCTACTTCATTTTTTGCTTATTTGGAAAGGATGCCAATCCATCAGAATTGAAAGCAGCATTTCAAAATACATTATTAGAAGCCTGTGAAGCGATAGGAAACTACCCAGACCTCCAACCGTCAGAATTATACTTAATAGGGATGTTTAATGGGGCCTGCAGTGATGCAGAGACTCCTATCTTACTAACTGAAATTAATGATTTATGCCAGAATCTGAGACCTTTTGTTGATGAGAGCCAACTTGTTGATAGCATTCTAGCAAACTTAGAGACTAAGTATAAGCAATATATTGAGGCACAACAAATCCAGGCAGAGGAACCTCGAATGGTTTCAGACGAAATTGAAGAGGAGAAGCTATCGCTCTCTGTGATAAAGGAGCTTATACTTCAGGATAAGAAAGAACAGGAACAGAGGGCAAGACTTAATGAAAAATTACCCAGCTGTCAGATTTGTTTGGATGATGTTTCTATGGTCCAAGAAATGGCTCCGATAGAAGGCTGTGAACATGTCTTTCACATGGAATGCTTTGTGAATTACTTAATCTCTAAAATAGATGAGAGGGCATTTCCCATTAGATGTCCAGCGCTAAACTGTCATAATGAAATAAGTCAAGATTTTACGAAGGATTGTTTGGGGAATGAAAAAAATTCACATTATCAGCAGAAGCTTGAAGATTTTGCATTTAAGTCTTTCGTCGAGAAACAGGGAGATAAGTATTCATGCTGTCTCACTGCCGACTGTCCATTTGTATTTGAGTATGATGGAACTTTTGTGAATTTTCAATGCCCAAAGTGTACCAAAATGTATTGCTTACGATGCAGAGTTGAATGGCATGATGGGCTGACCTGTAAGCAGTTCCAGGAGCAAAAGGACCATCAGAAGGATGAGTATATTCTTAATTTTATAAGAGGACAGAAATTCAAACAGTGCCCTCAGTGTAAGTATTGGGTTGAGAGGAGCCAAGGATGTGATGCTATGACTTGTCGATGTGGAGCTCAATTCTGTTACAGATGTGGAAGGATGGGTGATGGACATAAGCCCTGCAATACTCATTGATAGAGTTTGATGACATATAGCCATAATGAATTCGGGTTTTATATAATGATACATAGATGTCTCTCAGTAGTTGATCTATCTATTCTATTTTATATGGTTTATTGGGAATAAATCAAGCATTTTCATATTTATAGAATTGACTATTGACTATCATTCTTTTGATCCTAATCATCTCTTTCTCGCTTCACAGCCAAATGATTTCGTTGAATTCTTTGGGCTATATATCGCACTAAACCAAACAGAAATGGTGACTGTTATTTTAATAGGACACACTAGCACCAATAACTGACATCCCCTCATTTCCATTATAGTATCGTTTAGCACTCATAAGTGTCAATGTATAAGTCAACAAAACTATTGTTTATACAAATTTACATTGTTAGAATTATGAAAATTTCGAATACCGATTATCTTTGTACTATTGATTACTTTGATTTGTAATCTCTATTTTTTGGGGGGAGGGGGATTGCAAATTTAAACAATCCAACAAACATCTCTAACTTTCCATATACATATATCGAAAGACGTTTAATAGAGGTGTAGTCAATTAATATTAGTCTTATTTACGATTGTGGTTACAGCTTAGATAAACTTATTGAGGCAGATTACCGATATTTTTCAAGAACTCTTTAAGGTATTCTCCACCATTTCCCGCATGAATAAGATTCTCAATCTTTTGGTTTAATATAGCATTCATATTTTTGCTCAATTCAATACAACGATAACAAGCATCTTCCCTACTTATAGTTGAATATTCTTGCATCTTATCAGCCAGATCATCAAGAACTTTGGACCCTGCTTTTGGTGTAATTGGAGCTTTTAACTTGTTTAAATTAATAAGCAAAATTATACCTATGCAGGTTGCTCTTGAGTAAAGAGCGAAATAATCAATCCAGGTTGAAATATTATCCCCATAGACTTTAGTGAGGATATTGAATGGATAAGATTCTGATTCTAAGTCTTCGGATTCTACAACAATGTTTTTTATCGCTGCATATTTTTGTTCAATATAGTAATTCTGGTTGCTAGCTTTGATCAATAATTTATTAGGCTGAAAGTTTACAAAAGGATGATTGAATTACTGGGAATTCATCCAGATCAACATCATCTTCTGTATTCTATGAAATTATTCAGGAACATAAGAAAACAACCATGATAATTGAATTGTGTATTTTGCAAAATTAAGTTTTATTCGAAAATAATATAGTGAGTATACTTTTTGAACATCCACAGCCTAAACAAAATGGACTTACATTCTATTAACTAAGATCTTCTTTACAATATAAAGTTAGACCAGTTGTTGTATTTTTTTAAAAATTTTTTTCATGAAGTCATCTAGTTATGTCCCAAATATTCACATAGTGGTGCCTTAGGGATTTCCTGTAACGATATTTTCAATTTGAAGAAAGAGAGAGAGAGAGAGAGAGAGAGAGAGAGAGAGAGAGAGAGAGAGAGAGAGAGAG
>Ga0065720_1003140_pt1 | contig 22927 bp, 23 predicted proteins | sample Thericmetagenome_FD_59107 | JGI IMG/M metagenome (GOLD analysis project Ga0065720, IMG submission 59107) | Thermophilic microbial communities from the Joint Bioenergy Institute, California, USA of rice/straw/compost enrichment - eDNA_2 v2... | ecosystem: Engineered > Solid waste > Grass >...
GAGCCGCGGCCGATCAGCGGGCCGAGCTGGTACGGCTCGGCGAGCTGGTGGACCGGCGGGCCGAGCAGGTGACGGCGCTCAGCCATGAGCTGCGTACCCCGCTCAGCATGATCAAGGGGGCGGTGGACCTGCTCGTGGAGGGGACCCCGGGGCCGCTCACGCCGGCGCAGGAGCGGTTCCTCACCGTCGTCGACCGGCAGTGCGCGCACGTGATCGACCTGTGTGAGAGCCTGCTCATCCAGGCCAAGATCGAGGCCGGGCTGTTCACCCCGCGGCTGGAGCAGGTGGACGTCTCCGTCGTCGCCCGGGACGTCGTCACCGCCATGCGGCCGCTGTGCGCCGAGCGCGGGCAGCGGATCACCCTCGACACCCCGCAGGTCACGCCGCGCATCCAGGCCGACCCCATGCTGCTCGCGCAGGCGCTCACCAACCTGCTCTCCAACGCCTCCCGCTTCACCAGCGCCGGGGGCGCGATCGACGTGCGGGTGGCGGTGATCGACACGGGCATCGCCGTGTACGTCACGGATGACGGCGCCGGCATGACCCGGGAGGAGCGCAGGCGGCTGTTCCACCGCTTCGCCACCGGCCGCCCGCTCGCCGACGGCACGGGGCTCGGCCTCGTCATCACCAAGACCATTGTGGAACTGCACGGCGGCGTCATCATGGTGGACACCACGTCCATGCACGGCACCACGTTCCTGTTCACCCTGCCCGGCCCTCAGGGGGTGTGATGGCGACCGCACTCGTCGTCGACGACGAGCCGCAGATGACGGCGATCATCGAGTTCGCGCTGGAGACCCAGGGTTTCACCGTGCACACGGCCCACGACGGCGCCACCGCCCTGCACCTGCTGCGCACCCACCCCGTGGACCTCGTCGTGCTCGACGTGCTCATGCCGAGGCTCGACGGGCTCACCCTGTGCGAGCGCATCAGGGCCGGCTCGGATGTGCCGATCATGCTGCTCACCGCGCTCAGCCGGCACGAGGACATCATCCGCGGCCTGGAGCACGGCGCGGACGACTACGTCACCAAGCCGTTCCACCCCCGTGAGGTCGCGCTGCGCGCCCAGGCCCTGGTACGGCGCCGCGGCGACGGCCAGATGCTGCGCGTGGGCGAGCTCGTCATCGACCCGGCCCGGCACGCGGTCACGCTCGCCGGGCGGCGGCTCGAGCTGCCGTTCACCGAGTTCAAGCTGCTCGCCCACCTGGCGGCTCACCGGGGAAGCCCGCAGTCGTGGCGGGATCTGCTGCGCGCGGTCTGGGGCACCGCGGACCTGGCAGGCGGCCGGGACGTGGTGAAGACCACGATCTACCGGCTGCGATCCCGGCTCGCCGTGGTGGACGGCGGGGCGGCGTACGTGCAGACGGTGCGGGGGGTCGGCTACCTGATGCCGGATCTGCCGCCGCGGCCCGACGGCGAGGGTTGACGCCAGGCCCGGCGCGGCGCGCCGTGCGCCGGTCGCCGTCGCCCGCCCCCGGAAGCGCGGGTCGGTAACGGCGCTGTCACCAACGCCCACCGCGCTGTTACTGGGCGAACACCTCCGCGGGCCTAAGTTCGGTGCAGCGCTACGCGGCGGCCGAGTCCGCCGGCCCGTCCGAGGAGGTCACGATCATGGCTTTCCCACAGAGATCCGCAGGCCAACCGATCACCGCTCGCCGGTCTCCCGGACGCGAGCCGTACCGTCGCCCCCGGCTGCGGGCGGTGCTCGCGCTCACCGGCGCGGCCGTGCTCGCCTGCACCGGCTGCGTCGCCAAGCCCAGCGAGGGACGATCGGGGGCGGCCGAGGACCTGGGCAAGGTGACGATCGCGTGTGGCGCGACCGAGGAGTGGTGCGCGGCGATGGCGGCCGGCTTCACCGCCAAGACGGGGGTGAAGGCCGACTTCGTCCGGCTGTCCAGCGGCGAGGCGCTCGCGCGGATCGAGGCCGGACGGGCCAACACGGAGTTCGACGTGTGGCACGGGGGCCCGTCCGACGCGTACGCGGCCGCTGCCGAGCGGGGGCTGCTCGAGCCGTACGTCTCGCCGAACGCCGCCGCCATTCCCGACCGGTACAAGGACCCGGCGGGGTACTGGACCGGCGTCTACGTCGGCGTGCTCGGCTTCTGCAGCAACACCGAGGTGCTCGCCGAGAAAGGGCTGAAGGCGCCGGAGTCGTGGGCGGACCTCGCCGCCCCGGCGCTGCGGCAGAACGTCGGCATGGCCCACCCGTCCACCTCGGGCACCGCCTACACGGCGCTGTGGACGCAGGTGGTGCTCGCCGGCGGCAGCCGGGAGGGCGCGCTCGGCTACATGCGCCGGCTGCACCCGAACGTGCTGCAGTACAGCAAGTCCGGCTCGGCCCCGGCGCAGCAGGCGGCCCGCGGCGAGGTCGGCGTCGGCCTGGTGTTCTCACACGACTGCGTGGCGACCCGTGAGCAGGGCTTCCCGCACCTGGAGGTCACCTTCCCGGCCGAGGGCACCGGCTACGAGGTCGGCGGCGTCGCCGTGGTGAAGGGCGCCCGCAATCCGGTGAGCGCGAAGAGGTACGTCGACTGGGCGCTCACCGCCGCCGCCCAGGAGATCGGCCCGACCGTCAGGTCGTACCAGGTGCCCACGCACCCGGACGCGCGGCGGTCGGACAAGATCGTCGACCTGGCCACGGTGAGGCTCGTCGACTACGACAGCGCCGCCGCCGGTACGGCCAAGGCCGAGCTCACCAAGCTGTTCGACGAGCAGATCGCCCGAGTCCCGAAGGCGTGACCGATGAGCGCACCTCTCATCGCGGCCGGGCCCGACGCGTCCGCGCCGCCGTCCCCGCCCGGCGCCCGTCGGCCGCGCAGGCGCCGCGAGCCGACCGTGCTGCTCGCGGTCGCCGCCTGCGCCGTCCTCGTGCTCGTGGGCAGCGTGTTCCCGCTCGGCGCGGTGCTGTCGGCCGCGCTGTCGGGCGAGGCGCTGCCCCGCTACGCGGAGTTCTTCACCTCGGCGGTGGACCTGCGCATCCTGGCGAACACGCTCGTGCTCGGCCTGCTGGTCGGGATCACCGGCACCGCGATCGGCTTCCTGTTCGCGTTCGTGCAGGCCCGGCTCGACGTGCCCGGCAAGCGGGTGCTGCACGTCATGGCGCTCGTCCCGGTGATCAGCCCGCCGTTCGCGGTCGCCACGGCGACGATCGTGCTGTTCGGGCGGCGCGGCCTGGTGACGCACGGGCTGCTCGGCGTCGAGTACGACATCTACGGCCTCGACGGGCTGGTGTTCGTGCTCTCGCTGTCCCTCTTCCCGGTCGCCTACCTGGGCCTGCTCGGCATGATGCGCGGCCTCGACCCGGCGATGGAGGAGGCGGCGATGACGATGGGCGCCTCCCGGTGGCGGGTCTTCCGCACCGTGATGCTGCCGCTGCTCGCGCCCGGGCTCGCCGCGCCGTTCCTGCTGCTGTTCGTCGAGGCGATCGCCGACCTGGCGAACCCGCTCGTGCTCGGCGGCGACTACACGGTGCTCGCCGGGCGCGCCTACCTCGCCGTCACCGGCGAGTACGACACCACGAGCGCCGCCGTGTACAGCATGATCCTGCTCGTGCCGTCGCTCGGGGTGTTCCTCGCCCAGCGGTACTGGCTGAGCCGCAAGGTCCGCACCACGATCACCGGCAAGCCGTCCGGCAGCGTGCATCTCATCACCGGCTGGGTGCGGTGGCCGATCTTCGCGCTCGCCGTGCTCGTGGCGCTCGTCATCGCGCTGGTGTACGGCACGGTGCTGGCCGGGGGCGTCACCCGGGTGTTCGGCGTGGACTACACGCTCACCTTCGACCACCTGCGCGAGGTGGTGCTCGGGGTGGGGCGGGAGGCGCTCGCCGACACGACCACGCTCGCCATGATCGCCACGCCGATCGCGGGGATCTTCGGGATGCTCATCGCCTGGCTCGTGATGCGGCACCTGGGGCGGCTCGGCGGGTGGCTCGACTTCGCCGGCACGCTGGGCGTGGCCGTACCGGGGACCGTGCTCGGCATCGGCTACCTGCTGGCGTACCGCCCCGACTGGTACGTCGGGGACGTGCTGGTGCTGCCCGCCCTGGTGGGCGGCGGCGCCGTGGCGGGCGGGGCGGCGGCGATCGTGCTGGCGTACATCGTGCGCTCGGTCCCGGCCGGGCTGCGNACCGGCACCGCCGCGCTCTCCCAGGTGCACCGCNGCCTGGAGGAGGCCGCGACNGACCTCGGCGCGGGGCCGCTGCGCNCGTTCCGCACGGTGACGCTGCCGCTGATCCGCCCGGCGCTGCTCACCGGCCTCAGCTACAGCTTCGCCCGGTGCATGACCTCGATCTCGACGATCATCCTGCTCGTCACCCCGGGCACGCAGATCATCACCGCGCAGATCCTCAGCGCCGCGGGCACCGGCCGGTACGGCGTCGCGTTCGCCTACTGCACGGTGCTCACCGCGATCGTGCTCGCCGGGTTCGCGGTCATCCGGCTGCTCGTCGGCCGCACCGCGGCCCTGCACCGCACCGCCGAAGGGAGATACCGATGACGGCCGCCGACATCACCTCCGCCAGGCCCGGCGGTGCGGGCGCCCCCCGCACCGCCGAGGAGGCCGGGCGCCTCCAGCTCGACCGGCTCACCAAGGTCTTCCACGCCCGCGGCGCGGACCCCGTCGTCGCGGTGGACGAGGTCACGCTCGACGTCGCCCCCGGCGAGTTCATCACCCTGCTCGGCCCGTCCGGCTGCGGCAAGACCACCACGCTGCGCATCGTCGCCGGCCTGGAGGAGGCGACCGGCGGCCACGTGCGGCTCGACGGCGAGACGATCGACGCGCTGCCGCCGCAGCGCAGGCCGATGGCGATGGTGTTCCAGAGCTACGCCCTCTTCCCGCACCTCACCGTGGAGCAGAACATCGCGTACGGCCTGCGGGTGCGGCGGCGCGACCGGGACGAGACCGAGTCCGCCATCCGGATCGCGCTCACCAGCATGAACCTGGTCGGCCTGGAGAACCGCAGCCCGCACGAGCTGTCCGGCGGCCAGCAGCAGCGGGTGGCGCTCGCCCGCGCGCTCGTCGTGCAGCCCAAGGTGCTGCTGTTCGACGAGCCGCTGTCGAACCTCGACGCGAAGCTGCGCGCCGCGATGCGCGCCGAGATCCGCCGCATCCAGCGCCGCCTCGGCATCACGAGCCTGTACGTCACGCACGACCAGGACGAGGCGATGACGATGTCGGACCGCATCGTGGTGATGAACAAGGGCCGCATCGAGCAGGTGGCGCCCCCGGCGGACATCTACTTCCGGCCCGCCACGGTGTTCGTGGCCGACTTCATCGGCCGGGCGAACTTCCTGGAGGTGGTGCCCGAGCGGGTGAACGAGGCGGGTGCGACCGTGACCGCGCTCGGCCGGAGCATGACCGTCCCGGCCCATCCGGACGTGCGGGCGAACGTCGAGGCCTACCTGATGGTGCGGCCGGAGACCCTCACGCTCGCCGCGGCTCCGATGGGCGGCACCGGCACGGTGCTGCGCACCACCTTCCATGGGCACAGCGTCGACTACGAGGTGGAGACGAACGCGGGCACGCTCGCGGTGACGGTGCCGGGGCCCGACCCGTGGCACCTGCTCGACGAGGGCGTGAACGTCACGGTCACGATCAACCCGTCCCGCGCGTACCTGCTCCCGAAGAGCTGACGCCGCTCTCGGCCCGGGGGTGCTCGGCGCCCCAGTCCCACAGGGCCTGCAGGACGGGGCCGAGGCGGCGCCCGTGCGGGGTGAGCGTGTAGTGGACCCGGGGCGGCCAGCCGGGCTCGCGGCGGCGTTCGAGCACGCCCGCCGCGGTGAGGTGCGCCAGCCGCTCGGACAGGACCTTGTCCGACAGCGCGGGCAAAGCCTGGCGCAGTTCGGTGAACGTGTGGTCCCCGCGCAGGAACTCGCGGATCACCAGGGTGGTCCAGCGGCCGTGCAGGGCGGCGAGGGTGATCTCCACCGGGCAGGACGGGGTGGGTTCGGTGACGTGAGCACGGGGATCGTCGGGCAGACCCGGCCGAGCCGGGTGACCAACCGTTTGGTTAGCCACGTGAGCGCCTCCTAGCGTTTGCCGCATCACACCGATTGTCCGACCAGGAAGGACGTGTGTTGCGCATGCGTCAGCTTGCCGAGCGTCCCGAGGACGTGCCCGCGGTGTTCGCCGAGCGGTTCAACAGCGGCGACGCGGCGGCGGTCGCGGAGGTCTACGAGGACGGGGCGGTGTTCGTCCCGGCGCCGGGAACGCCGCTGAAGGGGCGGGAGGCCCAGGCGGCGAACGAGCGGTTCCTCGGGCTCGGGGTGCCGATCACCGTCAAGCCGCGACACGTCTACGCCGCCGGCGACATCGCGTTGCTCATCGTCGACTGGGTCATCGACGGCACGGACCGCGACGGCCGGCCGGTGCACATCGAGGGCACCGCAACCGACGTCGCCCGCCGCGGGCCGGACGGGCGGTGGCGGTACGTCATCGACAACCCCTTCGGCGTGCACGCGGGCCCCGACGGCCCGCAGTGACCACCGCCTCGCGGCGGCCATGGCCACCCGGCCGGTACGGCACCGCGCCCGCGCCGCGGCAGGCGCGGCGGTGGCCCTCCTCCGGCCGCCAACCGCGCGAGCGCGCGGAAGGCGGCCGGCAAGGACGGCACGGACCGGCGACGGGGTGCCTGCCGTGCCGTACCGGTGCCGGTCAGCGGGTGGCGTGCGGCGGCCCGGCGGCGGGAGGCGACGGCCGGTGCGGGCCGTGGCCCCAGGTCGCCAGGCGCCAGAGCCGTTCGAGCGGCCCCTGCGGGAACCGCCGCAGCCACAGCGTGGACCACAGCCACTGCACGGCGAGGACGGCGGCGGCGATCGCCAGGATCGTCGTCGTGGGCCAGTCCGCCGGTATGCCCCCGACGACGGGGGCGATCAGCAGCACGAGGACGGTGGCGGTGAGGTAGTTGGTGAGCGCCATCCGGCCGAGCGGGACGAACACGGCCGTCAGCACCGGCCGCAGCGGCGTCCGGAGCGCCACGAGCAGGGCGCAGATGTAGGCGCCGGCGAGGAGCAGCCCGGCCGCGGCGGTGGCGAGCGCGTCGCGCGTCTCGGTCTGCTCCAGCAGGAACGGCACGGCCGTCGCCGCGAAGGCCGGGCACAGCAGGGCGGGTGCCCACGTGACGCGGTCGAGCCGGGCGACCACCCCGTACCGGGTGAGCGCCGAGCCGATCAGGAACAGGCCGGGGACGAGCGCGAAGTGCCCGGCCTGGGCGATCACCGCGGCGGCGGTGAACGTGACGCCGAGGGCGGCCACGGCCAGGCGCGGCAGCCAGGTCGAGGGCAGCAGCACCACGATGCCGGCGGCGGCGTAGACGGTGAGGATGTCGCCCGGCCAGAGCAGGAGGGCGTGCGCCAGGCCGATGACGAGCAGCGCGAGGAGCCGGCGCAGCAGGACGACCCGAGGCTCGGGGACGCGGCGCCGCGCGGACTCCAGCAGCAGCGAGAAGCCGATGCCGAACAGCAGGGCGAAGATCGGGAAGAACCGCTGGGGGACGAGCAGCCCGACCCAGTGACCGAGCGCGTCGACGGGGGCGCCGCTCACGTTCGCCCGCACGACCTCCTCGGGGGCGCCGGTGTGGGCGATCGGCGCGACGTTGGCGACGAGGACGCCGCACAACGCGAACCCGCGCAGCACGTCGAGCGCGACGATCCGGGAGGGGGACGAGACGCCGTCTGGGCGCCGTGGGCCCGCGGGCGGGCCGGTCAGGCCTTCGGCCTGCCGGGGCGGGGGGAGATGCCGGGGGTTCATGGCTGCCGATCCTGCGGATCGCACCCGGGGCGGCGGGACGGTCGAAAGCATGGTTCCCGGTGGTCCGGGCCGTACTTTCGGCCGGTTCCGGCGACGCGGCGCGACCGGTGGGGCGGCGCCGGTCCATCGCGGTGAGCCGTGCCGCCCGCGAGGCCGCCGCCGGTGCGGATCGGCGGGTACGGCCCGGCTGAGGGCCGAGGTCCGCGCCCCGGGGAGCGGCCTGACGGCGGCGAGCGATCGCCGGGGCGAACGACGGCGCCGCTCGCCCGCAGGCCGGGCAATTCGTGCTTTCGCCGTCTTCTGCCCGCGAGCGCGACATGTTACGGTTCCATGTGTAAGGAAAAGTTTTCACGTGTCCAGGCGGCCGGACGGCGCGGGAGAGGGCGGGAGCAGGGTGAAGGCGATCGTGCAGCGGCGGTACGGCACCGCCGACGTGCTGGAGTTCACGGACGTGCCGAAGCCGGCGGTACGGCCGGGCGAGGTGCTCGTGCGGGTGCGGGCGAGCTCGGTCACCCACGGCGACCGGGTGGTGCTCACCGGCGAGCCGTACCTGGGCAGGCTGGCGTTCGGGCCGGTCAGGCCGCGGCATCAGGTGCCGGGCAGGGACGTCGCGGGCACGGTCGAGGAGGTCGGCCGCGGCGTCACCCGGTTCCGGCCGGGGGACGAGGTGTACGGCGAGGCGTCCTTCGGGGCGTACGCCGAGTGGGTGGCCGTGCCCGAGGACCGGCTCGCGGTGAAGCCGGCGAACCTCTCGTTCGAGGAGGCGGCGGCGGTGCCGCTGTCGGGCAACACGGCGTTGCAGGGCCTGCGCGAGTGCGGGCGGGTGCGGCCGGGCCACAAGGTGCTGATCAACGGGGCGTCGGGCGGGGTGGGCACGTTCGCGGTGCAGCTCGCCAGGGCGCTCGGCGCGGAGGTGACCGGGGTGTGCGCCACGCGGAACCTGGAGCTCGTGCGGTCGCTCGGCGCGGATCACGTCGTCGACTACACCAAGGAGGACTTCGTCCGGCAGGGGCGGCGCTACGACGTGATCCTCGACCTGGTCGCGAACCGCACGCTCACCGAGCTCCGCGGCGCACTGACCCCGGCGGGCACCCTGGTGCTGTCCAGCGCGAACGGCGGCCGCTGGATCGGGCCGCTGGGCCGTACCCTCCGCGCCCTGCTCGTCTCCCCCTTCGTACGGCACGGCCTGCGCGCCCACGTCGCGACCCCGAGCCGCCGCCGGCTCGACGACCTGCGGGAGCTCATCGAGGCGGGCGAGGTGACCCCGGCGATCGACCGGACGTACCCGCTCGCCGACGTGCCCGCCGCGATGCGGTACGTGATGGAGGAACACGCCCGGGCGAAGGTCGTCATCGCCGTGTGACGCCCGCCCGCGCCGGATGTGCCGGGCCCGCATGCCGCCGTACCTCGGCCATGCCCCTTCGCCGGGGCGTCCGGGCCCGCCCCCGTCGTTTGCCCAGGCAGGGCGCGGGCAGGGGAGAGGGTCTGAGCAGGCGGGGGGACCTACCCCGCCGGCACGCCGCCGGAAGGGGCGACTGTATGGGTACCGACGACAAGTTCCGCAACAAGGCCGAAGAGGTCGGCGGCAAGGCGAAGGAGGGCCTCGGCCGGGTCACCGGCGACGAGGAGATGACCGCCGAGGGCAAGGCCGACCAGGGCAAGAGCAAGATGAAGCAGGCCGGCGAGAAGGTCAAGGACGCGGCGAAGGGCGCCAAGGACGCGATCAAGGGCGACTGAGGCCTGCAGGCCGGAAATCCGGGTGTGCGGCCGGACTCCGGCGGCTAATCTGGGCTCTGCCTTCAGGTGCGAAGGCACCGGTTACTTCGCAGCTGATCCGCTTCGGAAACCGGGGCCGGCCGCGATCTCTGAAGGCGCCCGCAAGCGTCGTGCGCCCCGCAGGTGCGCAGGTGGCGGATACTTCTTTTCGCTCTTTAAAAGCGAAACGCGGGTTCGAATCCCGCCGCCGGCGTACGCCGGTGTCGACCAGCGGCCAAGGTCTGAAGGGCCGCCGCCGAATCCGATCTCTGCGGGGCCCGCCGTACCGGGCGGGTCGTGGGACGCGAGCCGGACGGGCACCGTCCCTGGCCGCGGCCTCGCCCGCCCGGACGGACACCCTTTCGCTATCCGGATTAAACACGTCATATCAGGCAAATCGGACGATAAAAGAAACGCCCCCTGATGCCGGGCAAATCCGGCGATTGGGGGCGTTTCGCCAATCTATGAGGACCTGGCAGCCTGACTCGTCAGTACGTGGAGAGTGCTAGTACGTGAGTGTGCCGCCGCGGGATGGCCTCAAACAGTAGCCAGTTTCTCCTGTGACTGATGTGGCGAAAGTGAACGTGGTGATAACGATCAGCCATCTGTATCATCACGGCCAGGTGCCTGACGGTGCAACCGCGTGACCCCACGGGTGCGTCAAAGCACCGGGATGTTGCCGAAGCGACAGGAGAGGCGCACGTGACAACGTTGCCGCAGTGGATGACCTCCGGACCGCTGCCTTCCCCCTGGCCCGACGACCGCTACGAGCTTCGGTGCGCGTTGCCGGCCCCCTTCTTCGCCACCACCGACCGGTACCACTTCCCGGAGCACGCGCACGAGGCGATGCGCCGCATCCAGCAGGAGGGGCAGGCGATGGAGATCCAGGTCATCCGGCTGAGCGACGGCGCGGTCCTGTTCGACCTGCTCGCCGGAATCGACCGCCCGCTCAGCGAGTGGTGAGCCCGACCGAGGGTTTTCGGGGCTGATGCAACACAACGCCGGCCCCTCGCGTCCCTGGAGATGTGAGACAAGCCGCAGAGTTCGATGAGTTCGTCCGAGCTCGAGGCGCGGCGTTATATCGATACGCCTTCGTTCTGACGGGCAACGCGGAGGACGCGGCCGATCTCGTCCAGGAGGCGCTGATGCGCCTCGGCGACGCCTGGCATCGGGTGGAGCGCAAGGACGACCCCGAAGGTTACGTCCGCACCTCCATGGCCCGGCTGCACATCAGCTGGTGGCGCAGGCGACGCCGCGAACACCTGGCGGCGTCGGTCCCCGAAGGGGAGTACACCGACTCCGGGGTGGATCGGGTCGACGACGACATCGGCCTGTGGCAGGAGCTCGCGAGGTTACCGGCACGGCAGCGTGCCGTACTCGTGCTGCGGTACTACGAGGACCTCTCGGACGGCGAGATCGCCAAGGTCTTGGGCATCTCGGCGGGAACCGTGCGCAGCCAGGCCTCTCGCGCGCTGGACAAGCTGCGTGTGCGGCGAGGCGGGGCCGCATTGGAAGCGGAGAAGGTGTGATGGCGGAGCGAACCGAAGAGCAGCTGGCCCGGGCGCTGAAGGCCGCCGCGGACCTGGCTCCCGAGCCGCCCGCCGATCTCGCGCAGTGCGTCGCCGCCCGCCGGCGGCGGCGCGACCGGCGGCGGCTGCAGACCGCGCTCGCGGTCACCGGCGTGGTGGCGGTGATCGGCACAGGGATGACGGTGGTGAAAGGGGCATTCGTGCAGCGGCATGACGAGGCGGCGACCGAACCGGCCGCCACGGCCTCGGTGACGGCGACCCCGCGGGTGACGCCGACGATCGCGCCGGCGGCGAAGGTGTGGCCGGACGCGGTGTTCCGCATGCCGGCGAAGGCGCCGGACGGGGCGGCGTACCGGCCGGTGACCGCCCTCGGCCCGACCCAGGTGCTGCTCGCCGCGGAGCGGTCGATGGAGCGGGCCGTCCGGCTGGAGGTGTACGACACGACCACGGGCACGACCACCGTGCTCGCCAAGGTGCCGACCCCGCAAGGGCTCGCCGAGTACTACGTGCAGGCCTGGGACGCCGACGAGCGGTACATCGTCTGGTACGCCACGGCGGACAGCCGGCGGGACGGGCCCGTCGCCATGTTCTGGGCGGTGCCGCGCGAGGGCGGGACGCCCCGGCTCGTGTACTCCCTCTCCGGCGACCAGGCCGCGAAGGTGGAGCGGGTGGCGATCGCCGGGGACCGCATCGCCTACTCGCTGTCCACCGGCGGCGTGTACACGCTCCCCCTCGACCGGCCCTTCGGCGACGCGGACGGCCCCGAGCTGATCGAGGGCTCCGAAGGGCTGTACCTGCAGCAGTGGCCGTGGGCCGGCGACCGTCCCGGCCAGAACGGCACCGACCCGGCGCGCAACCAGACGCTCATCGTCAACCTGGAGACCGGCGAGCGGCGCATCGTGCGGGCCGGCGACGCGCAGGGGGTGCGGTGCGGCGCGACCTGGTGCGCGGGCGAGCGGTACGGCGAGCCGCGGGACGACGGCCGGCCCAGGGCGGTGGTGCAGCGCTACGACGGCGCCGAACGGCGCGAGCTGGAGTCGCTGCGCGCCGCACCGAGCCTCGACGGGATCGTCGCCGACAGGTTCGCCGTGCTCAGCGTGAGCGCCGTGCCCGGCCGGGGCGCGCCGGAGGTGGACGCGTCGAAGGAGCCGCACCCGGTCGCCGTCGTCTACGACCGCGTCACCGGCGCCATGGCCGCGGTCGGGTCGTGGGACAAGGACGGCACCGGCGGCTTCGGCCGCGGCACCTCCTCGGCGCCCAGCGACATCGTGTACTGGAACGCCCCCGGCAGGCCGAAGGAGTACTGGGTGCTCAACCTCGCCGCCGTGCCCTGACCGCCCGGCCGCGGGCTAGTTGCGCCACGGGCTGTACCGGATCGGCAGCGTCGCCTGCACCTGCCAGCCGTGCGGGTACAACCCGGCGGTGAGCGAGCCGCCGACGAGCCGTGCGCAGCGCCGCATGTGCCGCAGCCCGTCGCCGTCGCGGCGGGCCTCCCGCCAGTTCTCCGGCACCGGGTTCTCCACCCGCAGCCCGAGAAGCCGGTCCTCGTATGAGATGATCACCGCGGCCTGGCCCGCGCCGTGTTTCACCACGTTGACGAGGGCCTCCTTGAGGATCTCGTGCGCGGCGTCGCGGACGGCCGGGGGCGGCTCGGCGGCCTGCCCGCTGATGTGCAGCCGGATGCGCAGCCCGGCCTCGCGGCAGCACTGCACGAGCCCGACGAGGTCCTTGCGTGGATAGCGGTACTCGCTCTTCAGGTGGAGCTCGGCGAGCCGGTCCAGCAGATCAAGGCGGCCCTGCTCGACGTGATCCCGGCGACGGCCGCGAAGTCCATCCAGTATTTCCCCGATCATGCCCTGGACCCCCGTTCGTGACGTCCGCGCCGGATCGGTGTTTCATCCCGTTTCTTACCTGGGAAATCATCGATCATTCCAACCGAGCCCAGACTTTGCCTGGGATCGCTCGGCGTTTTCGCTATCGATGGTTGGTATCCCGTTTACCCGCGACCGACCAGCGGGACACGTACCCGCTCCGGCAGGCGGACCCGGACCGCCCAGGTGAGCCGCACCAGCCGTACGGCGAGCACCCCGGCGGCCGCGAGCTCCACGCCGAGCAGCAGCCGCTCGGCGAGGCCGATCATCACCTGGTGGCCGGGGAGCGCCACATAGGTGATCGCCGCGAGCCCGAGCCCCTGCGCGAGGGCGAGCCACTCCATCGGCCGGGCCGTACCGGCCCACCGCTCGTCCTGCCGCAGCAGCGGCACGAGCAGCGCGGTCGCCGCCGGGAGGGCGAAGAGGATCACCACGGAGAGCGCGCCGGTCACCAGCCGCGGCGTGTCGGCGGGCACCGTCCCGAGCAGCGCCGTCGCCGCCGCCCACGCGGTGAGCAGCCGGCCCGGCCAGCGGCCGGCCGGTGCCCCCGTCGCGCGCAGGCCCGCGACGAGCGCGAGCCCGGCGACCCCGGCCGACACGAGGGCGACGTCCAGCGCCACGCCCGCGCCGAGCGCCGGCGCGACGGCGATCGGCACATCCCGCCAGCCGGTGGCGCCGATGTGGGCGGACAGGAACGCGACCGCCGCGACGGCGGTCCCGCCGCAGGCGACGAGCGGATACGCCTTCCTCAGGGGGAGCATGACCACCAGGATCGCCGCCGCGGCCCGCGGGCACATCCGGCGCGATCCCTGATCGGACCCTGAGCCGACCCTTACCCGGGCGGCCCAGGGTCCGCGACGATCAGTCCATCGAGTCCGATCGGTTCGTCAGGGCTGGTCGAGGTCCCGCGCCTCGGCGTAGCGCTCGCGCAGCCCCGGCGTGGGCTCGCCCTCGTAGACCTGCGCCTCGGCGCTCTCCCACGCGGGCGGCTCGGGGGTGCCCGCGAGGAGCCAGGCCGCCTGCCGGGCCGCGCCGTCCGCGACGTACTCGCCGGGCTTCGGCACGACCACCGGGCAGCCGAACACCGTCGGCGCGATCCGCCGCACCGCCTCCGACCGGGCGCCGCCGCCGATCAGCAGCACCCGCGAGGCGGACAGGCCGAGCGCGTCGAGCGCGTCGGCGAGGCCGCACAGCATGCCCTCGACCGCCGCCCGCGCGAGGTGGGCCGGGGTCGACGTGGCGAGCCGCATGCCCCGGATGAGGCCGGTGGCGTCCGGCCGGTTCGGGGTGCGCTCACCCTCGAAGTACGGCACGAGCACGAGCCCGTCGGCCCCGGGCGGGGCCTGCAGGGCGAGCTCGCTCAGCCGCTCCGGGGTGACGCCGAGCACCCGCGCGACCGCGTCGAGCACCCGGGCCGCGTTGAGCGTGCAGGCGAGCGGCAGGAAGCGGCCGGTCGCGTCGGCGAAGCCCGCCACCATGCCGGTCGGGTCGGCCGACGGGGTGTCGGAGACCGCGAACGCCGTGCCGGAGGTGCCGATCGACACGACCACGTCGCCCGGCTGGGCGCCCACGCCGAGCGCGGCGGCCATGTTGTCGCCGGTGCCGGGGCCGAGCCGGGCGCCGTTGCTCGCCGTACCGGCCTGCTCGGCCGGGCCGAGCACCCGCGGCACGGCCGGCACCGAGCCGAACGCGAGCTTGAGCAGGTCGGTCCGGTAGGCGCCGGCGGCGGGCGACCAGTAGCCGGTGCCGGAGGCGTCGCCGCGGTCGGTGGTGATCGCGTCGATGCCGGGGGAGCCGGCGAGCCGCCAGGTGAGCCAGTCGTGCGGCAGGCACACCGCGCGCACCTTCGCCGCGTTCTCCGGCTCGTGCTCGGCGAGCCAGCGCAGCTTCGTCACCGTGAACGAGGCGACCGGCACCGAGTTCACCGCGTCGACCCACGCCTGCGGGCCGCCCAGCTCGTCGATGAGGTCGCGCGCGGCCTTCGCGGAACGGGTGTCGTTCCACAGCAGGGCGTCGCGCACCACCCGGCCGTCCTCGTCGAGGCAGACCATGCCGTGCTGCTGCGCGCCGACCGCGATCGCGGCGACGTCGTCGATCCCGCCGGCCTGCTCGATCGCCTGCTGCAGCGCCTGCCACCAGGCCTCGGGGTTCACCTCCGTGCCGTCCGGATGGGCGGCACGGCCCTCGCGGACCAGCGCGCCGGTCTCCGCGTCCCGAATTACGATCTTGCAGCTCTGCGTCGACGAGTCGACGCCGGCGACGAGGGTCATCTCACTCCGAGCAGGTGGTCGATGGCGAGCTGGTTGAGGCGCGAGTAATGGTAACCCCGGGCAGCCGCCTCATCCAGGTCGAAATCGTCCTTGAGCAGGTCCTGCCAGGTCTCGCCCTCACCGAGGGTAGGTACGGCGAGCTGGTCGGCGCGGACCTCGCGCAGCGCCTCCTGCACCTCGGGGTCCTGGCGCCACTTCTTCGACTTCTCCTTGAGGATGAGGTAGGTGCGCATGCAGGCCGCGGCGGACGTCCACACGCCCTCGGGGTCCTCGGTGCGCAGCGGCTTGTAGTCGAAGTGGCGCGGCCCGTCGTAGCCGCCGTTCTCCAGCAGGTCGACCAGGAAGAAGGCGCTCTTGATGTCGCCGTGGCCGAAGATGAGGTCCTGGTCGTACTTGGGGCCGTGCTGGCCGTTGAGGTCGATGTGGAAGAGCTTGCCGTGCCACAGCGCCTGCGCGATCGCGTGCACGAAGTTGAGGTTCGACATCTGCTCGTGGCCGACCTCGGGGTTGAGGCCGAAGCGCTCGGGGTGCTCCAGCTCGTTGATGAACGCGAGCGCGTGGCCGACGGTCGGCAGCAGGATGTCGCCGCGCGGCTCGTTCGGCTTCGGCTCCAGGGCGAACCGGATGTCGTAGCCCTTGTCGATCACGTAGGCGGCGAGGGTGTCGAGCGCCTCCTTGTAGCGGGAGAGCGCGTCGCGCACGTCCTTGGCCGCGTCGGACTCGGCGCCCTCCCGGCCGCCCCAGCAGACGTAGGTCTTCGCGCCGAGCTCGGCCGCGAGGTCGAGGTTGCGCATCACCTTGCGGATCGCGTACCGGCGGATGTCGCGGTCGTTGCTGGTGAACGCGCCGTCCTTGAACACCGGGTGGGTGAACAGGTTCGTGGTCGCCATCGGCACCTTGAGGCCGGTGTCGGAGAGCGCCTTCTTGAACCGCTCGATCGCCTTCTCGCGGTCGGGCTCGGTGGCGAGCAGGTCGTCGTCGTGGAACGTGACGCCGTAGGCGCCGAGCTCGGCGAGCCGGTGCACGGACTCCACGGGGTCGAGCGGGGGGCGCGTGGCGTCGCCGAACGGGTCACGGGCCTGCCACCCGACGGTCCACAGACCGAACGTGAAGCGGTCCTCCGGAGTTGGGGTATACGCGTCCATTCCCTGGCACCTCCATTTAGTCCATGCTATGGACTAAATATGTGGCGTGCCTGCTTGAGCGTCAAGGGGGGCGGATGAGTTCGACTCACAGTTCGGCTCGCGGGGCGGTGCGGCACGACGTGATGCGCGCCCGCAATCTCGCCGTCGTGCTCGGCGAGATCGACCGCTCCGGCCCGCTCTCCCGGGCCGCGCTCGCCGAACGCACCGGCCTCACCAAGACGACCGTGTCGAAGCTCGTCGCCGACCTCATCGACGGCGGCATGGTGGTCGAGACCGGGGCCGTCCGGGACGGCGAGCGGGGCCGGCCCGGCGTCGCCGTACAGCTCCACGGGGGACGGGTCGCCGCGCTCGGCCTGGAGATCAACATCGACTACCTCGCCGGATGCGTGGTCGACCTCACCCGCACGGTACGGCTCCGCCGCCGGCTGCCCGTCGACAACCGGTCCGCCTCGCCCGCCGAGGTGATCGGGCGGCTCGGCGAGCTCGGCACCGCCCTGGTGCGCGAGGCGGCCGGCCTCGGCCTCGCCGTCAGCGCGGCCCAGCTCGCCATCCCCGGCCCGATCGACCCCACGTCCGCGGTGGTGCACAACGCGCCGAACCTCGGCTGGCGCGACGTCGCCGTCGCCGAGCTGCTCGACCTGCCGGTGCCGGTGCGGGTGGACAACGAGGCGAACCTCGCCGCGCTCGGCGAGCTGTGGTTCGGCGCCGGGCCCGCGATCGGCGACTTCCTGCACGTGTCCGGCGAGATCGGCATCGGCGCCGGCGTGGTGGTCGGCGGCCGGCTGTTCCGCGGCGCGCACGGCTTCGCCGGTGAGTTCGGCCACGTCGTGGTCGTGCCCGACGGCGACCCGTGCCGGTGCGGCGGACGCGGCTGCCTGGAGCGCTACGCCGGCCAGGACGTGCTCCTCGGCACCGCCCCCGACCTCGCCGCCCTGCTCGACCGGCTCGCCGCCGGCGACCCCGAGTCGGCCGCCGCCTGCCGCGCCGCCGGGGAGGCCCTCGGCGTCGCCCTCACCTCCGCCGTGCACCTGCTCGACCCCGACACGATCGTGCTCGGCGGCGTGTTCGCGCCGCTGTTCCCCTGGCTCTCCGGCCCGGTCGCGGACACGATGACGAGCCGGCTGAGCCCGATGCGCGGCACCGTCCCCGACCTGCTCCGCTCCCAGGTCGGCCCGGACGCCGCCACGCTCGGCGCCGCCGGCTCGGTGATCATGCGGATCATCGCCGACCCGGCCGCCTTCCTCTCCTCCGCTCCGCTCCCCGGCTGAGCACGGCGCGCCCCGGCGATCCGGCCCGGGTGGCAGCGGGCCGGGCGCGCGTTTCGTACCCTCCCGACAAGGGAGGAGACATGCTTTTCGCCGTGGCGGCCGCGTTCGGGCTCACCTGGTGGCTCGGGCTGTACGTGCTCGTGCGGGAGCCGGGGGAGCGGGGCGCGCGCCGCGCCGGGGCCGGGCTGCTCACGTACGGCCTGGCGCTCGCGGCCTGGCAGGTGCGCGGCACCGTGGCCGAGCCGTGGGCGGCGCCGGTGGCCGCGGCCGAGACCGCGCTGACCCACCTGCCCGCGCTGCTGTGGACCGGGGCCGTGCTCACCCTCGTGCCGGGCGGCGAGCGGCTGGAGCGGCTCTGGGCGCGGGGGTTCGTGCCGGTCGCGCTCGCCGCGCTCGGCTGGCTGGTGGTGAGCGGCTGGGCGGGGGAGCCGGGCACGGCGGCGCGGGTGGCGACCGGCGTGCTGCTCGTCGCCGCGCTCACCGCGGCGCTCGTGCTGCTGGTGCGGGCGAGGCCGCCGCGGGTGCGCGGGCTCGCGGCGGTGGCCACGCTGTTCTTCGGGCTCGGCACGGCCCTGCTCGTGCTGCCCGCGCTCGGCCCGTTGCGCACGCTCGCCGTACTCGCGGTCGACGTGGACATGGCGATGCTCGGCGTGGCGATCGCGATGTCGAACGCGTTCCAGGCCGGGGAGGCGCTCTGGCGGGACATGCTGCGCTCGCTGCTCGGCGCGGCGGCCGTGGCGCTCGTGACCGGCGGCCAGGTCGCGCTCGTCATCGCCCTCGGCGAGGCCACGGCCGCGCTCACCGGGCTGCTGTTCGGCGTGGTCGCGGTGGCGATCGCGGTACAGACGCTCGGCGGGCCGGTGCAGCGCCTGCTCGACCGCATCGCGTTCCCCGGGGACGCCGAGATGCGGCGGGAGCGGGCCGAGCTGCGCGAGTTCTCCGAGGCGCTGCCGCGCCGGGAGCCGGGGCCGCCGCCGTTCGACGAGGCCGAGTTCGCGCGGCTCACCCGGCGGGCGCTCGCCGCGTACGGCGATCTGGGCAAGCTCGCGGCGAGCCCGCTGGCGAACCTGCCGGTGATCGACAAGCGGATGAAGGGGGACAGCCCGCTGGAGCGGGCGGCCGAGCTGCGGAGCCTGCTGCTGGAGCGCATCCAGCGGCTCAAGCCGCGCGACGGCGAGTTCGGGACGAGTGACGAGTGGCGCTTCTACAACGTGCTCTACTTCCCGTACGTGCGGGGCCTGCGGCCGTATCGGCGCGGGCCGCGGCCGGGCGGGCTCACGGCGGAGGAGCGGCAGGCGTTCGAGTGGTTCCGGCGCGAAGTGTCCGAACGTACGTTCTATAACTGGCAGAACGCGGCCGCCAAACTCATCGCGGACGATCTCCGCCGGGAGAATTGGCAGTGAACGGCAGTGCCATGTCTGCGAATGGCAGCAGGTCAGGCGGTGTGCTGCGGATGTCCGAAGAACGCAACCGGCAAGGAGGACATCCATGGCCGCGACCGCTACGCTCGCCGTCCGTCACCCGCTGCTCACCCGCGTCCTGTGGGCCGACGTCGTGATCTCGGGCCCCTTCGGCCTGCTGCTCGCCCTCGCCGCGGGCCCGTTGGCCGGCCTGCTCGACCTCCCCGAGACGCTGCTGCGCGTCGCCGGCATCGTGCTGCTGCCGATCGTCGCCTTCATCGCCTGGGTGGCGAGCCGTACGGCCCCGCCGAGGTGGGCGGTGCTCGCGGTGGTCGACGTGAACGCGCTGTGGGCCGTCACCAGCGTCATCCTGCTGCTCGCGGCGGGCCTGAGCCCGAACGCGCTCGGCATCGCCTTCGTCGTCGCCCAGGCCGTCGCGGTGGCCGTCATCGCCGAGCTCCAGTACATCGGCCTGCGCCGCTCGGTCACCCGCCCGGCCTGATCCGGTCGCGGGCGGCCGGCCGGGCGTCGGCCGCCCGCGGTGCGGCCGCGTCCCTGATCGGCGGTGCCCGCGAGCCCGCCGATCAGGGACGTCGCGTTGCCTTGCCCGGATCACGTCGCCGTGGCGACATGACGCTTTTCCGATCTTCAGCGGCCGCGGGTGCGGCTCGCCCGCGGCCGCCACGGGGCCGTTCCGGCGGCTCAGATGGCCGGGCCGCCGAGGCCGGACGGGTCGCGTCCCACGCTGATCTGCTCGGCGAGGCGCCGGAGCTCCACCTCGTCGAGCCCGGGCACGCCGGGGAGCCGCTGCCGCAACACGCCCATCACCTCGGGAACGGGCCGCCCCGCGTGCGCGGACGCGATCTCGTGGACGGTCCGGAACAGGTGCTCGGACGACTGGTAGTGGTCCTGCGGATCGGTGAGGTTGGTCTCGGGCATGCGGTCCACCGTACGACGCGCGGCCGACGTTTCGCGGCCGGACGCACCGATCCCCGGCCGCCGTATGACCGGCCCGTGCCGGATCCGCCCGGACCGTCACCCGACGGCAACGAACCGTTAAACGCCGGGCTCACCCGAGGCCGCGCCGCCCGTGCCGGTGCCGCCCGTGCCGGTGCCGCCCGTGCCGGTCGCGGCCAGGCAGGCGCGCAGGATGCTCCCGGCCTCGGTCCACAGCACCGCACCGCCGATGCCCGGCACGAGGTGCCGCCGCGCGCCGGGGATGCGGGCGGCGAGCGTGGCGCCGTTGTCGGGCGAGTGGCTCGTGTCCTGCTCGCCGTACCAGATGTCGACCGGGACGGCGATCGCGGAGAGGTCGAAGGGCCATCTCCCCATCGCCAGCACGGTGTCCCGGGCGTAGCCGCCCGGCCCCTGCGCGAACCCCTCGGCGAGGGCGCGCCGGTACGCCTCGGCGAACGCCGGGTCCTCGTAGATCCTCAGGTCGGACGGCGGGCTGCCGCCCATCACCATCGCATACATGCGGTCGGCGTCGAAGCCCGCGAACACCCGCTCCGCCTCGGCCGGGTCGGCGGCCGTCAGCTCCACGAGCCCGCGCAGCTCCTCCGGCAGCCGGTCCGCGAACTCGGGGGCGGCGACCTCGTCCGCCCCGGAGACGATGGCGAGCGCGGCGGCGACCCCGCCCAGCGCGAGGGCGAGCGCGAACGGCGCCCCCTGCGAGTTTCCGATCACGATCGGGCGGCCCAGGTCGCGCGCCGCGACCAGGTGGCGGATGTCCGTCACGAAGTCGTCGAAGGTCCTGCCGGGCAGCGGCGTGGAGGCGCCGAGCCCCGGCCGGTCGACGGAGACGAGGCGCACGCCCAGCTCGCGTACGGCGTCCGCGCCGAAGCCGAGCCACCGGCTCGTCGCCGCCCCGGGGCACAGCAGCACCGGCACGCCGTCCGGCGGCCCCCATTCCGCCCAGCCGAGCACTCGTCCGTCCGGCAGCCCGGTCTCGCCGAGCCGCTCTGGTCGCGCGATTCCCACAGCTCCCACAGCTCCTACCGCCATGCCGTTCATCCTGCTGTCCACCCGGTGACGCCCGCACCTCGTTTTCCCCGGCGTACCGGCGGCGATCGAGCCGCTTGACTTCAAGTCGACTTGAAGCAGGAGCCTGGCGGCATGTCCGAACAGATGTCCGAAGAACGCACGGAGGACCTCACCCGGCGGCTCGTCCGGATGCTCGACGCGTTCGACGCCCGCCCCGAGGCGGTACGGCTGCGCGAACGCTCCTACGAGCTGCTCGGCGCCGGGCCCGGCGACCGGGTGATCGACGTCGGCTGCGGCTCCGGCCTCGCCGTCGCCGAGCTGACCGGGCACGGCGTGCAGGCGCTCGGCCTCGACCTCGACGAGGGCATGATCGCCGAGGCGCGGCGGCGGCACCCGGACGCGGAGTTCCAGGTGGGCGACGCGCTGCGGCTGCCCCTCGCGGACGGCGAGGTGACCGGCTACCGGGCCGAGCGGGTGCTGCACGGCCTCCCCGACGCGGGCGCGGCGCTGGCGGAGGCCCGGCGGGCCCTCGCCCCGGGCGGTCGCGTCGTGCTCCTCGGCCAGGACTGGGACACGGCGATCATCGACTCCGACGACCCGGACCTCACCCGGAAGATCGTGCACGCCCGCGCCGACCAGCTGCCGAACCCCCGCTCCGCCCGCCGGTACCGCAACCTCCTCCTCGACGCGGGCTTCACCGAGGTGACGGCCGAGGTGCACACCCGGGTCCTCACCGATCCGATCGCGCTCCCGCTCGTCATCGGCACGGCGCGGGCGGTCCGCGCGGCGGGCGTGATCACCGCCGAGCAGGAGGCCGCCTGGGTGGACGAGCAGACCCGGCGCGCGCACGCCGACCGCCTCTTCGTGGCCGTGCCGATGTTCCTCGCCGCCGCCCGGCGGCCCTGACTCACAACACGCTGCCGCCGGTCGCGTCGACCACGGTCCCGGTCACCCACCGGGCGTCCGGCGAGGCGAGGAACGCCACGACGTCGGCCACGTCGTCGGGCCGGCCCACCCGGCCGAGGGCGGCGAGGGACGCCGAGTGCTCCCAGGCCGCCGGGTCGGTGCGCAGCCAGCCGGCGTTGAGGTCGGTGTCGATGATCCCGGGCGCTACCGAGTTCACGGTGATGCCCCGGGGGCCGAGCTGCTTGGCGAGGGTGCGGGTGAAGGTGTCGAGGGCGCCCTTCGTCGCGGCGTACGCGATGATCTCCGGCATCGCGATGCGGGTCACGCCGCTGGAGATGTTGATGACGCGGCCGCCGTCGCGGAGCCGTACCAGGCCCTGCTGGACGATGAAGAACGGCGCCCGGACGTTCACCGCGAAGATCTCGTCGAAGTCCTGCTCGGTGAGCGTGAGCAGGTCGGGGCTGCGGCCGATCGCGGCGTTGTTGACGATGATGTCCACCCCGCCGTCCGGGGCGTGCTCGCGCACGCGCTCGTCGAACGCGGCCCAGAGCGCGTGCGCGTCGCCGTGCCGGCCGAGCTCCGCCTGGAGCGCGAACGCCCGGCCGCCCTCGGCGTGGATGCGCTCGACGACCTCGGCCGCCGCCTTCTCCTCGCGGGCGTAGGCGACGGCCACGAGGGCGCCGTCGCGGCCGAGCCGCTCGGCGATCGCCCGCCCGATGCCCCGGCTGCCGCCCGTGACCAGGGCGACCTTGCCCGCCAGCCTGCCCTCCGGCCTGCCTTCCGGCCGCCGCGTCGCCGCCGTCTGCGTGGTCATACGTCTCCCCCATTTCTTGAGTGCTCGCTCAATAAATAGGGTAACACGATTTGTTGAGTGACCGCTCTACAATGAAGGCGTGGCGAGGACGGGTACGGGTCGCGGGCGGCCCCGGGAGTTCGATCGGGAGGCGGCCCTCGCCGAGGCGCGGCGGCTGTTCTGGGAGCGCGGCTACGAGGCGACCTCGGTCGGCGACCTCACCGCGGCGATGGGCATCCGGCCCGCCAGCCTGTACGCCGC
>Ga0065720_1019592_pt1 | contig 22926 bp, 15 predicted proteins | sample Thericmetagenome_FD_59107 | JGI IMG/M metagenome (GOLD analysis project Ga0065720, IMG submission 59107) | Thermophilic microbial communities from the Joint Bioenergy Institute, California, USA of rice/straw/compost enrichment - eDNA_2 v2... | ecosystem: Engineered > Solid waste > Grass >...
CGCGGGGAGCGGGCAGGCCGCCGCGGAGGAGCCGATGCCGGTGAGCGAGGCGCTGGCCCGCCTGGAGGGCATGATCGGCCTGGAACCGGTCAAGCAGCAGGTCCGCGCGCTCGCCGCCGCCATCGAGGCGGCCCGGCTGCGCGCCGACGCCGGCTACAGCGTCGAGCGGCCGCTGCGCCACCTGGTGTTCTCCGGACCGCCCGGGACCGGCAAGACCACGGTCGCCCGCGCCCTGGCAGCGATCTTCCACTCCTTCGGCCTGCTGCCCACGGCGCGCGTGGTGGAGGCCCAGCGCGCCGACCTGGTGGGGGAGTACCTGGGCGCCACCGCCATCAAGACCAACGAGCTGGTGGACCGGGCGCTGGGCGGGGTGCTCTTCATCGACGAGGCGTACTCGCTGGTCAACGAGGGGGACGGGCAGCCCGACCGGTTCGGCGCCGAGGCCGTGCAGACCCTGCTCAAGCGGGCCGAGGACGACCGCGACCAACTGGTGATCATCCTCGCCGGCTACGAGGCCGAGATGGACCGCTTCCTGGCCTCCAACCCGGGCCTGGCCTCCCGGTTCGCCACCCGCATCAGCTTCCCCAGCTACACCGCCGACGAACTGTGCCGCATCGCCGAGTCCCTGTTCGCCCGGCGCGGCGACGTCCTGGACGCCTCCGCCGCCGCGGAGCTGCGCAGCAGGATGGACCAGGTGGTCCGGCACGGGGTCGTCGACGAGCTCGGCAACGGCCGCTTCGCCCGCTCCCTGGTGGAGAAGGCCGCCGAGGCCCGCGACGTGCGGGTGGTCACCCGGGAGTCCTCCGGCAGGCGGCCCGAGCCCGAGGAACTGGTCACGGTGCGCGCCGCCGACATCGCCGCCGCCTGCACCGCGCTGACCGAGCGGCTGCCCGGCTTCGCCCCGCCCCCCGACCTCGCCGAGGCGCTGGCCGAACTGGACGCGATGGTCGGCCTGGAGCCGGTCAAACGGCAGGTCCGCGCGATCGCCGCGCAGCTTCAGGTGGCCCGGCTGCGCGAGGGGCAGGGGCTGCGCACCCAGCCCCCGATGCGGCACTTCGTCTTCGTGGGGCCGCCCGGGACGGGCAAGACCACGGTCGCCCGCATCCTCGGCCGCGTCTTCGCTGCCCTGGGCCTGCTCAACCGGGCCGAGGTGGTCGAGGCCGGCCGCGTCGACCTGGTCGGCGAGCACCTGGGCGCCACCGCGGTCAAGACCAACAAGCTGGTGGACCGGGCGCTGGGCGGGGTGCTCTTCATCGACGAGGCGTACTCGCTGGTCAACCCGGGCTACAGCGGCGGCGACGCGTTCGGCGCCGAGGCCGTGCAGACCCTGCTCAAGCGGGCCGAGGACGACCGCGACCGGCTGGTCGTCGTGCTGGCGGGGTACCCGGCGGACATGGACCGCTTCCTCAGCAGCAACGCCGGCCTGTCCTCGCGGTTCAACGTGCGGGTGGCCTTCCCCAGCTACACCCCGGCCGAACTCTCCGAGATCGCGGAGCGCATGGCCGCGCGCACCGGCGACTCCTTCGACGACGAGGCCCGCGCCGACCTGGAGCGCATCTTCGGCTACGTGTGCGAGACGGGCTGGATCGACGAGCTCGGCAACGGCCGCTTCGCCCGGTCGCTGTTCGAGAAGGCGTGCTCCCAGCGCGACCTGAGGGTCGCGGAGAGCCTGGGGGAGAACGCCGACGCCGCCGCCCTGACCACGATCACCAGCGCCGACCTGCGCGCCGCCTACGCGGAGATCACCCAGCGCTGAACGGCGCCGCACGGAGTGCGGCGAGACGGGGCGGAATCCTCTCCCGGCGGGCGGCGGAGGCCCTGCTATGGTCCCGCTCATGAGTCGTTCCAGCGAACCCATCCGACAGGCCGTCATCCTCGCCGGAGGGCAGGCCACCCGGTTGCGCCCCTACACCGACACCCGCCCCAAGGCCATGGTCGAGGTCGCCGACAGGCCGATCATCGACTACCAACTGGAATGGCTGGCCCGGCACGGGGTCGAGCACGTGGTGGTCTCCTGCGGCTACAAGGCCGAGGTGCTGCGCGACCACCTCTCCGGGCGGACCCGCCCCGCGATCAGCATCCTGGTGGAGGACGAGCCGCTGGGCCGCGGCGGCGCGCTGCGCTTCGCGGCCTCCGGTCTCAAGGACGCCGACGCCCCCTACTTCGCGCTCAACGGCGACGTGCTGACCTGGTTCCCCCTGGACGAGTTCACCGCCTACCACCGCGCCCGGGGCGGCCTCATCACCCTGGCGCTGGCCCAGTACCGCACCAGTTGGGGCATCGTCGACGTCACCGACGACGGCCTCATCGAGGGGTTCACGCAGAGCCCGCTGCTGCCGTTCTGGATCAACGCCGGCGTCTACGCCTTCGAGCCGGAGGCCACCGCCCTGCTGCCGGTCAAGGGCGACCACGAGTCCAGCACCTTCCCCGACCTGGCCCGGCAGGGACGGCTCTACGGCTACCGGATCAACGGCTTCTGGCGGGGGGTGGACACGGTCAAGGACGTCAAGGAGGCCAGCGAGCAGATCCCCGGCCTGCTCGGCGGCTCCGCGGACTGACGCGCGGCCGCGGGAGGGCGCGCCGGCGGGCCGCCCTAGAGCTCGTCCAGGATCTTGACGAGGGCGGACTCCTCCTCCGCCCCACTCAACGCGACCAGCAGCGTCTCCAGGACCGCGGAGCGGGGCAGGCCGCGGTCGAGCAGCCGCTGTGCTGCGGGCCACAGGTTGGGCGGGTCGCCCCGCCACAGCCGGTCGGCCAGCCGCTCGTGTGCGTCCAGCGCCTCCTCGTCCAACCGGTCGAGGGGGCGGTGCGGCTCCTCGGAGACGGCGCTGTGCCGCCCCCGTGGCGCCTTCGGCGGGTCGTAGGAGCCGAAGTGGTCCAGGCGCAGCAGTGCGCGCCGTCCGGCCCGGGTCGCCGGGTCGAACTCCTCCTCGTCCAGCTCGGTCACCAGCGGGAAGGCGAACATCCGGCGGGGCAGGGCGGACAGGTCGCCGTCGGGCAGCAGCCGGTTCACGGCCTCCCGCCGCAGCCCGAAGGTGGACGAGGGGTCCCAGTAGGACCGGGTGAACACCGCCGTGGCCTCCCACACCGCGTCGATGGTGGCGTGCAGCGCGATCTCGGGCAGCCCCTGGAAAGGGCCGGCCCAGCGGACCCACGCCGCCAGGACGTGCGGCATGGCCTCCTGCTCCTCGGGCAGCAGCAGCACCCGCCGCGGCAGCCACTCCAGCAGGAACGTCTCCACCTTGCGGGGGCTGACCCGCAGCGGGCGGCCGAAGTCGGCGTCGCAGCCGTAGTCGATGATGTGCTCGGCGCAGCGCCCGGCGGCGTAGCTGTCGGACAGGTCGGCCGCCGCGTCGGAGGCGAGGAAGCGCGCGGCGAGGGTGGCGCGCCGGTCGCGCCGCCACGGGGTCGCCCGGACGGGCGGCTCCGGGGGCAGGACGCGCGTGCGCGCCCGGACGAACCCCAGGAGTTCGGTGACGGAGCGGCTGGGTCGGAAGGCGGGCTGCTCCCCGGCGGCCATCAGGCGGAGGGTCCGCCCGAGCGCCGAGGACAGCATGCTGCGCGCACGTCCCGGGGAGACCGCGGTGAAGGAGGCCAGGGGGTCCCGTTCGGCCTGCTCGGCGCAGTGCCGCAGCAGCCGCTCGACCTTGGTGCTGACCCACGCGTCGCGCAGCACGCCGCCCGAGTTGTGGTCGATGACGGCGACCAGCGCGTGCTCGTCCCCCTCCGGCTGCCCGTCGACCTCGTGGCGGTAGACGCACACGAGTTCGTCCACGTCGCCGAAGAGCGACCGGGACACGTAGGTCCCGACGGGGCGGACGGTGACGGGCACGGAGGCCCAGTGGGGGCCGGGGACTCCCAGGGCGGCCAGTTCCCGGGCGCCCCGCCGGGCCAGCAGCCGGTGCCGGGCGGAGACGCCCACCGAGGAGACCCCGGTGAGCAGGGCCAGGGCGGCGGGCGTGGCGGCGCGGCGCGCGTAGTCGAGCAGGCCCTCCCCGACGAGGCGGTCCGGGTCGATCCCCCGTGACCGCATCTCCTGCCAGGAGCCGAGCAGTTCGCTCACGGTGAGCTCGGCGTCGAGGGGATGGCGCAACGACAGCAGCACCCGGGCGCCGCGCAGCAGTTCCGCGAACACCTCGTCGGGCGGTGGGGGTGCGTCGGAGCGGGGTGAAGAGGGCGGGTTGGACACTCAACGAGAGTATGACAGGCGGGGGAGGCCCAGGGCGGTTCGACCCGGTTCTGCGGTGCGGCCGGCTGTCGGGCGCGCGGGGACGGCCCCGGCGCCCGCGACCGGGGTCAGTCCGGGCGGCCGCCTCCGGCCGGGTGGGGAGTGGAGTTGACCATGGCGCGCAGGTGCTCCCTGGCGACGCGTTCGACGAGACGGGGCGTGGCCCGGAAGCCGAGGTGCTCGGCGCGGCGCCAGACGTCGGCGACGCAGCGTTCCACCGACCGTTGTGGCAGAATCTGGAACTCACTGCGCAGCCGTGCGGTGACCTGCTGCACAGCAGACGGTTGACCGGTCCTGAGCATCCGCGCCCCCTCATGGCGTCGGGCCTGACGGTGACCACTTCCATTCCACAACGCAGGAACGGTCTGTCAAGCCTCGACGTCCCGGGTATTGCCCATGCTTTGGAGCTTTCTGGGGATGTCTGTGGTGGTTCGTCCCTGTGGGGTAAGGGTGCCGGGAGAGGAGGGTGAGGCCTGACGGCCGGTTTTCGGACTGGTTCCCTCCGTTTACCTGGTGGGGATGTGAAGCCGGTGACCACGGCCTTTGCGGATGGTTTCCGAAAAGGAGCGACCGAAACGGCGGTACTTACCGCACCTTATTCCGGTAATGTATATTATTTACTCTCCGCGATTGCTGTCGGTCGGTCCTGCGGGTGGACCGACAGGTCCGGGCCGTGGTGTCCTATGCTGAGGCGGTGCGGTGACAGGCGAAATCGCGGTCGGGTACGGTTTCCGGAACCGGAGGGACCTTTTCTCCGGGAGGACCGCGCGGCGAGGGGGTGGGCGCTGTGGAAGCCGTTCACGGTCCTGCCCGTCCGGGCGCGCCCCGTATTCTCGGCAAGGGCGGCCGAACGACGCACCGGCCGCTCCCGAAAGTCACCAGTCCTATTCTGACCACGGGGAAAGGGTCCCGGAGGTGGCGCCGATGAGCACCGAGACGTCCGTCCCGTTTCTCCGCGTTTCCCCCATGAACCCGGTTGATGCCGCGCTGCTGGACACACTTCTCAAAGAAGCTCCCATCGGTTTTGCCTTCCTGACCCCCGACCTGTGCTTCCAGAGGGTCAACCGTACCCTGGCGGCCATTTACGGCCGCTCCGCCCAGGACTGCCAGGGCCGCACCCCCTCCGAGGTGCTCTGCCCCTCGGACGCGGAGGAGCACAAACGGGCGCTCACCGCGGTCCTGTCCGGCGAGTCCGTGGTCTACAGCGACCACCACCTCATCGGCGGCACCCCGAGCCAGCCCGACGAGGAGCGCCACTGGGCGCTGTCCTGGTTCCCCGCCCGCGACAGCGAGGGCGAGATCAGCGGGGTCGCGCTGATCGCGGTGGACATCAGCGAGCGCCACAAGGCGGAGCTGGCCCTGCGGCGCAGCGAGGAGCGCTACCGCGCGCTGATGCAGGCGGGCAACCAGATCGTCTGGGCCGCCGCACGCGACGGCCGGGTCGACGAGGACTGCCCCGAGTGGCGCAACCTGACCGGCCAGACCGAGGAGGAGTACCTGGCCGAGGGCTGGCTCGCGGCGGTGCACCCCGACGACCGGGAGCGCACCCGGCTGGCCTGGGAGGACGCCATCGAGGACGCCGCGATCTTCGAGGCCGACTTCCGGGTCCGCATGCGCAGCGGCGAGTACCGGCACTACCGCTCCCGTGCGGTCCCCCTGCGCCGCGACGGCCAGGTGGTCGAGTGGGTCGGCACGCACGTCGACGTCACCGCCACCGCTGAGGTGCGCCAGCGGCTCACCCAGCAGTTGGAGAAGGCCGCGATGCGCACGGCCCGGTTGCAGAAGGCCACCGCCGATCTCGCCGAGGCGCTCACCGTCGACCAGGTGGTGCACGTGATGGCCGAGATCGGCAACACCGCAGTGGGGGTGTACCGCACCGCCGTGGCCCAGCTCAACCGTGAGCGGCTCCGGCTGCAATTGCTCAACGCCGACGGCATCCCCGACGTCCCCGGCGCTCCGCCCCGCGAGATGGGGCTGGAGGACCTCAGCATGATGACCCTGGCGGTCCGCGAGAGCCGCACCGTCGTCGCCGAGTCGCCCGAGGCGCTGCGGGAGGTCATGAAGGACCACGCGGACACCGTCGCCTATCTGGAGCACACCGACGAGCGCGCGTGGATCGCGCTGCCCATGATGAGCGCGGGCCGCCCCATCGGGGCGCTGCGCTTCTCCTTCCGGGAGCCCCGCGAGATCGCCGAGGAGGAGCGGGCGTTCCTGGAGGCGCTGGCCGGGCAGTGCGCGCTCGCCCTGGAGCGGGCCACCCTCTACGAGCGGGAGCACAGCACCGCCGAGGCCCTCCAGAAGAGCCTGCTGCCCGAGGAGCTCCCCGAGGTGCGCGGCATCCGGCTGGGCAAGCTCTACAACCCCGGCACCAAGTACGTGCAGGTCGGCGGGGACTGGTACGACGCCTTCCGGCTCACCGACGGCCGGGTGGCCGGAGTGCTGGGCGACGTCATGGGCAAAGGGCTCAAAGCGGCCACCGGAATGAGCCGGGTGCGCAACGCGCTGCGCGCGCTCGCCTTCAGCATGCCCGAACCGGCCGACGTGCTCACAGGGCTGGACAACCTGTTCAGCGCCACCGAGAGCAACGACCAGATCACCACCCTGATCTACTTCGTCCTGGACCCGGAGAGCGGACACGGCCACATCGCCAACGCGGGCCACCTGCCGCCGCTGCTCATCCCCCAGGACGGGCCGCCCCGGCTGCTGGAGACCGAGCCGTCGACCCCGCTCGGCATCCCGGTGCCGAGAGAGCAGCACAAATTTTTTGTCCCACCCGGTAACACCATCGTCCTCTACTCCGATGGACTAGTAGAGAACCGCAGACGTGCCGCAGGAGCGGGTCTCGAAGAACTCGTCACCGTAGCTTCCCGAGCACCGGCGGAGGTGGTGGGCGATCCACAGAACATCCTGAAGTACCTTGTGGAAAGGATGCTTGCGGGGCATGAGCAGGATGATGACGTAACCTTGCTTGCCGTCCACGTTCCCGCAACGTGAGACCGGGTCGCGCGAGCAGCCAGCGGCGAACCACCCGTCCGCCCACCTAAGGTGGGAGATGAAGATCCACAAGTGGCCCCGCGCCAGCGGGGATGATCCGAGCCCGACCACCGAAGCATCCGCCGCGCACCAGCCGGGTCCGCGGTGGAAAAGATCTTACTTGGCTGATGTGCCGGAACACCAGAGAAGGCACAGCGGTCCGGTGTGACGGTGGTCCCCGCGCCAGCGGGGGACAGGGGTCGAGCCGGGAAACGGACACAGTCCCCCCGACTCGCCGGATCGCCGAGTCCGACAATCTCGCCACACGTCCGTTCGAGAGGTGTTTGTGTCACCTGCCAGTTCGACCCGCTCTAAGCAGCAGCCGGAGGCGCTGCAAGAGCCAGTCATCCAGCAGCTGATCGAGCGTGGGCGGTCCCAGGGGTACCTTGAGCCCGAGGACGTGCGCCGTGCCTTTGAAGAGGCCGAAATCCCGATGTCGCAGGCTCAGGCCGTGCTCCGCACCCTGACCAAGGAGGGGGTCACCCTCATCGTGGGGGCGGCCGAGTCCGCACCGCCTCGACGCAAGTCCACACGGCGCAAGACGACCACCGCCTCTCGGGCGGCGGCTCAGACCGGCACCACTCGGACCAAACGCGCTGCGGCAGCGCAGGAGAAGCCTGAGACCGTGACCGCCGCGGTCGGCTCCGAGGACGCGGAGGAGGCCAAAGCCGCGCCCAAGAAGCGCACCACCAAGGCCGCCGCCAAGTCCAAGACCACGACCGCCAAGCGCAGCACTGCGAAGAAGACCACGACCAAGTCGACGGCGAAGAAGACCACCAAGGCCGCCGCCAAGAAGACCGCCGACCCCGCCCTGGAGCCCGGTGAGGACGCCCTGGAGCTGGAGGCGACCGACCTCATCGAGGACGACTTCGAGGACACCGGCGCGGACCTGGAGCTGGTCGACGACACCGACGACGCCGAGGTGGTCGAGGCCGCCCCGGCCAAGTCCAGGCGCAGCCTCCCGGAGAAGGCGGACTCCGCCGAGGACGAGTCCTTCGTCCTCTACGACGACGATGACGACGCCCCGGCGGCGCAGGTCGTCGCGGCCGGCGCGACCGCCGACCCGGTCAAGGACTACCTCAAGCAGATCGGCAAGGTCCCCCTCCTCAACGCCGAGCAGGAGGTGGAGCTCGCCAAGCGCATCGAGGCCGGGCTGTTCGCCGAGGAGAAGCTGTCCGAGCAGGGCCACTTGCTCACCCCCGAGGAGCGGGAGGAGCTGGAGTGGATCGCCGAGGACGGCAGCCGGGCCAAGAAGCACCTGCTGGAGGCGAACCTGCGCCTGGTGGTGTCGCTGGCCAAGCGCTACACCGGTCGCGGTATGCTCTTCCTCGACCTCATCCAGGAGGGCAACCTCGGTCTCATCCGCGCGGTCGAGAAGTTCGACTACACCAAGGGCTACAAGTTCTCCACCTACGCCACCTGGTGGATCCGGCAGGCCATCACCCGCGCGATGGCCGACCAGGCGCGGACCATCCGCATCCCGGTCCACATGGTCGAGGTCATCAACAAGCTCGCCCGCGTGCAGCGCCAGATGCTCCAGGACCTGGGACGCGAACCCACCCCGGAGGAGCTCGCCAAGGAGCTCGACATGACCCCGGAGAAGGTCGTCGAGGTCCAGAAGTACGGGCGCGAGCCGATCTCCCTGCACACCCCGCTGGGAGAGGACGGCGACAGCGAGTTCGGCGACCTCATCGAGGACTCCGAGGCGATCCAGCCGGGGGAGGCGGTCAGCTTCACCCTGTTGCAGGAGCAGCTCCACTCGGTGCTCGACACCCTGTCCGAACGCGAGGCCGGCGTGGTGTCGATGCGCTTCGGACTCACCGACGGCCAGCCCAAGACCCTGGACGAGATCGGCAAGGTCTACGGCGTGACCCGGGAACGGATCCGCCAGATCGAGTCCAAGACCATGTCCAAGCTGCGCCACCCGTCGCGCTCCCAGGTGCTGCGCGACTACCTGGACTGAGTCACCGGGCCGGTCTCCTCGGAGGGGACCGGCCCACTCGCGACACGTTCCGGCGGCCGTGTCCCGTCGGCGCGGTGTGGCGAGGTCCGCGGACGGCACCACCGGAGTCTTCCTGCCTGATGATCCCCTGCACCGGGCATCTCCGATGATGCCTCCGGCCGGATATGGGGAGGATAAAAACCGAGACAGCCCCGTGATCCGGAGGCCGCTCCGACAGGGCGCGGACCGCGCCCCGTCGGCGTGTGCACGCTGCCGACTCAGTCGGACACGATGACGTTCAGCACGTGCGGGCCGCCGCGGGCCGGAGCGGTGAGCTCGACGCGGTGGCCCAGGTCGGCCAGGACCTCCACCAGCTCCCCCGGGCTCTGCGGGGCCGCCCCCGAGGCCAGCAGGGAGTGCGCCACCGCGCCGCGGGCCGCCTTGGCCAGGTGGCTCACCACCGACCGGCGGACCACTCCGTCCACCACGGTCTGCCGCAGCACCCGCACGGTCACCGTGCGCTCCGCGACGTCGGGGCCGGGGCGGAACGCGGCGGCGTAGGCGGCCGACCGGCAGTCCACCACCAGGTGCCCCTCCGCCAGCTTGGTCAGCGCCTCGGTGAGCTGGGAGCGCCAGAACGCCCCGAGGGGACCCAGCGGCGGCAGCGAGACCCCCATGGACAGGCGGTAGGGGGGAACCGGGTCGGTGGGCCGCAGCACCCCCCACAGGCCGGAGAAGACCAGTACGGTCTCCTCCACCCGCCCCGCCGACGGCCCGGCCAGCAGTTCCGGGAGCCGCAGGACGTCGTAGAGGACGCCGGTGTACAGGTCGGCTGCGCGCAGCGTCGCGGCGGTGCGCAGCTCCCGGTTCCGCTGCACGGCGTCGGCCTGGCGCGGACCCAGGCCGAGGACGGTGCGCGCCTCGTCCACCGGACGCGCGCACACCTCCTCCAGCGCGGCCAGGACCGACTCTCGCGCGGGAGTGAGCTCGGGCAGGCTGAGCGACGCCGGGTCCAGGGCGGGACCGTCGCCCGACGACGCTTTTCCTTCGGACGGAGGGAGCAGGATGAGCATGGGGCCTTCGGAGATCTCGGAGCTGGGCGACCCGGCAGATCGTACCAAGCGGAGGCTGCGGGAGGGCCGGGGCGGCACCGACGGAGGGTGGTGGGCCCGCACGGTGGCGCGGGACTGGCCCGCGCTCGAGGTCGTGGAGCGCTCCGGCTGGCGGCTGGGCTACAGCCACGGGGTCACCAAGCGCGCGAACTCGGCGGTCGCGGTGGACGCGGACGCCGACCCCGACGAGCCGGGGCGCTTCTACCGGGAGCGGGGACTGCGCCCCGTCGTCCAGGTGTGGCCCGGCCAGGAGGAGATCGACGCGCTGCTGGCCGAGCGGGGCTACCGCGTGATGGCGCCGTGCCTGGTCCTGGTCAGGGCGCTGGAGCAGCGGCCGAAGCCCTCGGCCGAGGTCGTGGTGGACCGGGTGCCGCCCGCGGGCTGGGCGGAGGCCGTTCGCGGCCCGGGAGGGCCGGGACCGCACGAGGCCGCCGTCGAGGCGCAGATCATGGCCCGGCGCGGCATGGTCCACGCGGTGCACGCGCAGGGCCGGGCCCGCGGCTGTGCGGCGTTGACCGGGGACCTGGTCGGCGTCTACGGGATGGCCACCCGGGCCGACTCCCGCAGGCGCGGATGCGCCACCCGGGTCCTCGACTCCCTGCTCGCCTGGGCCTACGACCGCGGCGCGCGCCGCGCCTACCTGCTCGTGGTGGCGGACAACACGGCTGCCCGCACCCTGTACGAGCGGGCGGGCTTCACCGAGGCCTCCCGGTACCACTACCGGGTCGCCGACACCGGCTGACGGAGCAAAGAGCGGCGACAGACACCGGCGGCGGCCCCCTCCGGGGACCGCCGCCGCACGTCTTTCGGGTGAGGGCTAACGCTCGGCGGCACCGGCCTTGGGGGAGAGGAGACGGTCGGTCTCGTCGTGGATCTCCACCGCGACCTTGCGGACGGATTCCCCGTGCTGCCGCATGTGGTGGGCGCAGAACAGCAGTTCACCACCGGAGTTGAGAACCACTCGGACATACGCCTGGGCGCCGCAGCGGTCGCAACGGTCTCCGGCTGTCAGCGGCCTGGTGGGGGCAAGAGTTCCAGTCACTTCGCCTTCCTCAGTTCTCGGCGTTAGTCACTCGGGACAACATCTAACCGGACGAAGAGCTTCCCGACCAGCCCTTCTGTACGCCGACAGCGGAATTGACCCGCTTCGTGGCCTATCTCTCTACCTCGTTCCTCGCTGGTTGTCTGACCCAGGTTCTACCCTGCGACACGCCGTGTTATCCCAGTGGTCCAGAATGCGGACCACGGTGACTGCGGCTACCCTCAGACCGAACTACTGTGCTAACGCACCCCACACCGGGCAGGTGGCCGCCCGCCCGATCACGACCACGCTTGCCCGTGCCCAGGCCGGGTACGGTGGCGCTCGCAGACCCCAAGACCGCAGGAGAGTCCCCGTGACCGCCCTCACCACTGACTTCCACGACCCCGAGGAATACTCCGCTCGGCACCTTTCGGTCCTGGAAGGTCTCGAGGCGGTCCGCAAGCGGCCGGGCATGTACATCGGCTCCACGGACAGCCGCGGCCTCACCCACTGCATGTGGGAGATCATCGACAACTCCGTCGACGAGGCCCTCGCGGGCCACTGCACCCGCATCGACGTGGTGCTGCACGCCGACGGCTCGGTCGAGGTGCGTGACAACGGGCGCGGCATCCCGGTCGACATCGAGCCCCGCACCGGGCTGAGCGGCGTGGAGCTGGTCATGACCAAGCTGCACGCCGGAGGCAAGTTCGGCTCCGGCTCCTACACCGCCTCCGGCGGCCTGCACGGCGTGGGCGCCTCCGTGGTGAACGCGCTGTCGGCGCGCCTGGACGTCGAGGTGGACCGGCAGGGGCACACCCACGCGATGAGCTTCCGGCGCGGCATCCCCGGTGTCTTCGACGCCGACGGCCCCGACGCCGGCTTCACCCCCCGGTCCGGCCTGGAGCAGGTGCGCCGGATCGCCAAGAAGGTCACCGGCACCCGGGTGCGGTTCTGGGCCGACCGGCAGATCTTCCTCAAGGACGCCGACATCGCCCGCGAGGCCCTGCTGGACCGCGCCCGCCAGACCGCCTTCCTCGTCCCCGGACTGACCATCTCGGTCCGCGACGAGCGGACCGAGGGCGAGGAGCCCTACGAGGAGGAGTTCCGCTTCGACGGCGGGATCAGCGAGTTCTGCGCCTACCTGGCCCCCGACCCGGAGGTCTGCCCGGTGCTGCGGATCGAGGGCAGCGGCAACTTCACCGAGACCGTGCCGGTCCTCGACGAGCAGGGCCACATGGTCCCCACCGACGTGGAGCGGCGGCTCGACGTGGACGTCGCGCTGCGCTGGGGCACCGGCTACGACACCACGGTCCGCTCCTTCGTGAACGTCATCGCCACCCCCAAGGGCGGCACCCACCTGGCGGGGTTCGAACGCGCCCTGGTGCGCGTGGTCAACGACCAACTGCGCGCCACCAAGCTCCTCAGAGCCAGCGACGACCCCGTCACCAAGGAGGACGTCCTGGAGGGGCTCACCGCCGTGGTCACGGTGCGCCTGCCCGAACCGCAGTTCGAGGGGCAGACCAAGGAGATCCTCGGCACCTCGGCGGCCAGCCGGATCGTCTCCCAGGTCGTGGGACGGGAGCTGCGCACCTTCCTGACCTCCACCAAGCGGACCGAGAAGCAGCAGGCCCGCGCGGTGCTGGAGAAGATCGTCAACGCGGCCAAGGCGCGCCTGGCCGCCCGCCAGCAGCGCGAGACCCAGCGGCGCAAGAACGCCCTGGAGAACTCGGCGCTGCCCGCCAAGCTGGTGGACTGCCGCAGCGAGGGCCTGGAGCGCAGCGAGCTGTTCATCGTCGAGGGCGACTCCGCGCTGGGCACCGCCAAACTCGCCCGCGACTCCGAGTTCCAGGCACTGCTGCCGATCCGCGGCAAGATCCTCAACGTGCAGAAGGCCTCCGTGGCCGACATGCTCAAGAACGCCGAGTGCGCCGCGATCATCCAGGTCATCGGCGCCGGATCGGGCCGCAGCTTCGACCTGGACGCCGCCCGCTACGGCCGGGTCATCCTGATGGCCGACGCCGACGTGGACGGCGCGCACATCCGCTGCCTGCTGCTGACGCTGTTCTACCGCTACATGCGTCCCATGCTGGAGGCGGGCCGGGTGTTCGCCGCCGTGCCGCCGCTGCACCGCATCGAGCTGACCAACGTGCGCAGGAAGCGCGGTGCCCGGCCCGAGGACCGCTACATCTACACCTACTCCGACGCCGAGCTGCACCGGAAGCTGCTGGAACTGGAGAAGAAGGGCATCACCTGGAAGGAGCCCGTGCAGCGGTACAAGGGCCTCGGCGAGATGGACGCCGACCAGTTGGCGGAGACCACGATGGACCCGCGCCACCGCACGCTGCGCCGCATCCGCGTGGACCAGGCGGAGGAGGCCGCCGCGGTGTTCGAACTCCTCATGGGCAACGAGGTCGCGCCGCGCCGCGCGTTCATCGCCCAGGGCGCCCGGGAGCTCGACCTCAGCCGCATCGACACCTGACCCCGGTGACGCGCCGGGGCCGCGCCCGGCGGGCGCGGCCCCGAAACCTCGACGAGGGGGTCAGTCGAGCGAACCGCCCGACATGATCGCGTGCATCCTGCGGTGGGGGGCTGCCTCGGAGCCCCGGTTCTGTCGTTCCAGCGAGCGGGCGAGCGCGATGTGCGCCCAGGCGTCGCACGGGTCGAGCTCGATGAGCCTACGGAAGGTCTGTTCAGCTTTGGCGAGCTGAGCCGAGTGGTAGTAGGAGCGTCCCAGTAACTCCAGAACGGTCCGGTTGTGGGGCTCCGCCTCCGCGAGCGGGGCCAGGACCCGGGCCGCGCCGATCGGATCGCCGAGGTCGAAGTGCTGCCTGCCGCGTCGGTAGATGTCGTAACTGCTCTCCACCCTCGCACTCCTTTCCTCGGGAAGCACAACAGTGCCCCCCAGAGGGGAATTCCCGGCGCTCGCGGCCCTGACACCGCGGGCTCTCAGAGGTCCAGCGGGGTCACCCGTCCGGAGTCGACGTCGTAGAGGGCGCCCATGACCGCCAGGTCGTTCGGGAGCAGCGGGTGGTGCCGGATGCGCTCCAGGTCGTGGAAGAGCGCCCCGATCTGGTCGCGGTCGGTGTGGAACTCCAGGCTGCGGGTGTCCACCCCGTACTTGGCGGCGATGAGGTCGTGCACCTCGTCGTCGCTCGCCACCGAGGCCATCTTGCACCGGGTGTGCGGCAGCACCATGACCCGGTTCACTCCCAGCAGGTACACCGCCAGGACCAGGGTGCGCAGGGTGTCGTCGGTGACCCGGGCACCGGCGTTGCGCAGGATCTTGGCGTCGCCGGGCTTGAGCCCGAGCATGTCCAGGGGCTCGATGCGCGAGTCCATACAGGTCACGAGGGCCAGGCCGCGGGCGGCCACCGGCTGTAGGCCGGCCAGGCCGAACGAGCGGACGTACTTCTCGTTGGCGGCGAGGACGTCGTCGAAGGCAGTGCTCACAGGCGCCTCCAAGGCGTGGTGGGGTCTTGTGCGGTTAAAAACACGGGCAAGGCCGCGCGGCCTTGCCCGTGTCTGACAGGGCTGTTCCCCGAATGGCCGGGCCCAATCATCCGCTGGTCAGAGCGGCCGCCACCGTCCCGGTGTCCACTTGTCCGGTGCCCACCGAGGCGATGGGCCGCGGCAGCGCCTCGCCCGAGGCGTCCCGCCGCTCCACCGGGTCGGGAAGCCGGACCGGGCCGCCGTCGGCGCGGAAGGCCCGCGCCGGGGAACGTCCCACCCAGGCGAACAGCAGTATGTCCTCCCCCTTGAGGAAGCGCTGGCAGCGCACCCCCCCTGTGGCGCGGCCCTTGGCGGGGAAGGCCGAGAAGGGGGTCTGCTTGGCCGTTCCGGTCTGCGTGTCGGGCAGTGCGTTGCTGCTGCCCGCGACCGTGACGACCACGGTGTCCTCGGGCGAGGTCACCGCGCCGAACCACAGCGCGTGCGCGCCCTCGCCCAGGCGGATGCCGGCCACCCCGCCCGCGTTGCGCCCCTGCGGGCGCACCGAGGAGGCCGGGAAGCGCAGCAACTGGGCGTCGGAGGTGACGAAGACGAGGTCCTCCTCGCCGGTGACGAGCTGGGTGGCGCCGACCAGCCGGTCGCCCGGCCGCAGGTTGATGATCTCGAAGTCGTCCTTGTTCTGCGGGTAGTCCCCGCCGACCCGTTTGACGACGCCCTGGCGGGTGCCCACGGCCAGCCCCGGGCCGTCCCCGCCGAGCGCGGCCAGGGCGATCACCCGCTCTCCCTCGTCGAGCTGCACGAACTCGGTGACCGGCAGGCCGGAGGCGATCGCCGGGGCGTCGGCGGCCTCCATGGGGAGCTCGGGAAGCTCCAGCACCGGCACCCGGATCATCCGCCCCAGGTCGGTGACGAGCCCGACCTCGCCGCGCACGGTGGCCCGCACGTTGGACGCCATCGCGTCGTGCCGGGCCCGCGGCCCCTCGAACATCGGCGGCAGTTGCGCGCCCGGGGTGCGGCCCAGCAGGCCGCTGGTGCTCAGCAGCACGTGGCAGGGGTCGTCGCCGACCTCCAGCGGGATCGCGGAGGTGCGCTGCTCGCCGGAGCTCTCCCGCAGCACGGTGCGGCGCGGGGTGGCGAACTCCTTGGCCACCGCGGCCAGCTCCTTGGAGACCAGCCTGCGCAGCTTGCGGTCGGACTCCAGGATCGCGGTCAGCTCGCCGATCTCGGCGTTGAGGGTGTCGCGTTCGCGCTCCAGCTCCAGCGTGTCGTAGCGGGTGAGGCGGCGCAGCGGCGTGTCGAGGATGTAGCGGGCCTGCGTCTCGGACAGATCGAAGGCCTCCATCAGCCGCTGCCGGGCCTGGGCGGAGTCCTCGGAGTCGCGGATGAGCGCGATGACCCGGTCGATGTCGGCCAGCGCCACCAGCAGGCCCGCCACCAGGTGGAGGCGCTCCTGGCGCTTGGCGCGGCGGTGCTCGCAGCGGCGGCGCACCACCTCGATGCGGTGGTTGACGTAGACCAGCAGCAGGTCGCGCAGGCCGAGGGTCTGCGGCTGGCCGTCCACCAGCGCGACGTTGTTGATGCCGAAGGTCTCCTCCATCGGGGTGAGCCGGTAGAGCTCCTCCAGCACGGCCTCCGGGTTGAAGCCGTTCTTCAGCTCGATCACCAGCCGCAGGCCCTGGTTGCGGTCGGTGAGGTCCTTCAGGTCCGAGATGCCCTGCAACTTCTTGGCCTGGACCAGCTCCTTGATGCGGCTGACGACCTTCTCGGGGCCGACGTTGTAGGGAAGCTCGGTGACGACCAGGCCGGTGCGGCGCGGGGTGATCTTCTCGATGGACACGGTGGCGCGGGTGCGGAAGGTGCCGCGGCCCTTGGCGTAGGCGTCCCGGATGCCGTCCAGCCCGATGATGGTCCCGCCGGTGGGCAGGTCGGGGCCGGGGATGAACTCCATGAGCTCCTCGAGGGTGGCGTCGGGGTGCGCGAGCAGGTGCCGCGCCGCCGCGACGACCTCGCCGAGGTTGTGCGGGGCCATGTTGGTGGCCATGCCCACCGCGATGCCCGAGGCGCCGTTGACCAGCAGGTTCGGGAAGGCCGCGGGCAGCACCTCCGGTTCGGTCTCCTGGCCGTCGTAGTTGGGCCGGAAGTCCACCACGTCCTCGTCGATGGACTCCACCATCAGCGTGGCCGCGCGGGCCAGGCGCGCCTCGGTGTAGCGCATGGCCGCGGGGGCGTCGTCACCGCCGAGGGAGCCGAAGTTGCCGTGCCCGTCCACCAGGGGGACCCGCATGGCGAAGGGCTGGCTCAGCCGCACCAGCGCGTCGTAGATCGCGCTGTCGCCGTGCGGGTGCAGCTTGCCCATCACCTCGCCGACCACGCGGGCGCACTTGACGTGCGCCCGGTCGGGGCGCAGCCCCATCTCGTTCATCTGGTAGAGGATGCGCCGCTGGACCGGCTTGAGGCCGTCGCGGGCGTCGGGAAGCGCACGCTGGTAGATGACCGAGTAGGCGTACTCCAGGAAACTGCCGCGCATTTCCTCGGAGACGTCGATGTCGATGATCTTCTCGGTGAGTTCCTCGGGCGGCGGGGACGTTGTACGGGCCATGTCCGCCATTGTGACCTGTGTGTGAGACAGGCGCGAACCGGGAAGGTGTCCCCGACACCCCCCGCACGTGCGCGTCGGCGGCGCCCCGACCGGTCGGAGGCCCGGACCGTCCGGCCTTCGCGGCGGGACCCGTCGCGCGGCCTCGCCCCCCGGTGCCGGAAGAACGGGAGGAGGGGAGGTCAGGAGGAGAGCACGCCCGGGCCGCCGTCCACGAATCCGGTGAGAACCGCCACCCCGGTTTTTCCCCGCTGCGGGACAACCGGAGCGGTCGGGCGCTGGTCACCCCCTCCCACCAGCGCGAACACGGAGAGCGAACCGGTGGTGCGGGGTGGATGCGGGCGGAGAATGGTACACCCGTTTCTCCCGGAGTCAAACCGGGGAGCGTGTAGTGCCGGTAACCTTTGGGTGACCCGTCCATCCAGCCACGCTTCATCCGCCCGTCCGCCGCCCGGTGGTGAGAAGGCGCGCCTCCGGTCTGACTGTTCATGGACGTTCATGCTGCTGCCCTTGGTCATCGCGCTCCACGCACTCACCGCCGTCGTCACGCCGCCGCTGACCCGCATCCTCGGGCCCCGCGTCTTCCTGGTGGCCGCCCTGCCCCTGGGCCTGACCGCGGCCTGGGTCCTGGCGCGGACGCCCGGCATCCTCCGCGGCCACCCGGTCGAGGCCTCCGTCCCCTGGGCGCCGGCCCTGGGCATCGTCCTCGACTTCCGTGTCGACGCGCTGTCGGTCGCGATGGTGCTGCTGGTGTCCGGGGTGGGCGCCGTCATCTTCTGCTACGCCGCCGCCTACTTCCACCGGGGGGAACGCGCCCTGGGACGGCTCGTCGGCGTGCTGGTGCTGTTCGCCGCCGCCATGTTCGGCGTGGTCACCGCCGACAACCTGTTCGCGCTCTACGTCTTCTGGGAGCTGACCTCGGTCTCCTCGTTCCTGCTGGTCGCCCACGCCGACCAGCGGGAGAGCGCCCGCCGCGCGGCGACCCAGGCGCTGGTCACCACCGCCGGGTCCGGGCTGCTCATGCTGATCGGCTTCATCCTGCTGGGCCACCTCGGCGGCACCTACCGCATCTCCGAACTGGTCGCCGACCCGCCGCCGGGGAGCCCGTGGCTGTCGGCCGCCCTGGTGCTGGTCCTCGTCGGGGCGTTCGCCAAGTCCGCGCAGGCCCCCCTGCACTACTGGCTTCCCGCGGCCATGGTGGCGCCCACCCCGGTCAGCGCCTACCTGCACGCCGCGGCCATGGTCAAGGGCGGCGTCTACCTCGTCGCCCGCCTGGCCCCCGGCTTCGCCGACACCGACCCCTGGCGGCTGCTCGTCCTCGTCTTCGGGGCGGCCACCATGATCCTGGGCGGCTGGCGGGCGCTGCGCCAGGACGACCTGAAACTCCTGCTCGCCTTCGGAACCGTCAGCCAACTGGGCATGCTCACCGTGCTCGCGGGCGCGGGGACCCACACCGCGGCGGTCGCGGCGATCGGCGCGCTGCTCGCCCACGGGCTGTTCAAGGCCACCCTGTTCCTCACCGTCGGCGTCATCGACCACCAGGCGGGCACCCGCTCCATCAGCCGCCTCACCGGAGTGGGCCGCCGCATGCCGCTCCTCGCCGCGGCCGCGGCCCTGGGCGCCGCCTCCATGGCCGGACTGCCCCCGCTGCTGGGCTTCGTCGGCAAGGAGGCCGCGCTGGAGGCGTTCGTCCCCGGAGCCCACCCCGGCCTGTCCGCCACCGCCTCGGCCGCCGTGCTCGCCTGCCTGGTGCTCGGCTCCGTCCTCACCTTCGCCTACAGCGCCCGGTTCCTGTGGGGGGCCTTCGCCGACAAGGACACCGTCGCGCCGGTCCCCTTCCCCCGCCCCGGCGCCGCCTTCACCGCGGCTCCCGTCCTGCTCGCAGCGGCCGGACTGCTGCTCGGCGTCTCCGCCGCCGCCACCGTCGACCCGGTCGCCCAGTCCTACGCCGCACCGTTCCCCGCCCTCCTCCACCCCTACCACCTGGCCCTGTGGCACGGCCCGACCCCGGCCCTGGCCCTCAGCGCCCTGGTGGTCGCGGCGGGCGCGCTGCTGTTCTGGAAGCGCCGGGCCGTCACCCGCCTGCAGAACGCCATGCCGAACTGGTACGAGGCCGAGGCGGGGTACAACGCCGTGATCCAGGCCATCCGGTGGACGGCGTTCCACGTCACCAGCCGCACCCAGACCGGATCGCTGCCCGTCTACCTGGGCATCATCCTCGCCACCGTGCTGGCGCTGCCCGGCGTCCGCCTGGCCGCCGCCCTGCTCGGCGGCGACGTCGCCGTGCCAGCCGAGGGCGACGGGCTGCGCCTGTGGGACAGCCCGCTGGAGGTGGTCGTCGTCCTGATCGTCACGGTCACCGCGGTCGCCACGGTGCGCGAACACCGCCGGTTCCCCGCGCTCATCCTGATCAGCGCCCTGGGATTCGGCATCGCCGGGCTGTTCGTGCTGCACGGCGCCCCCGACCTGGCGCTGACGCTGGTCCTGGTGGAGACGCTCACCACGATCATCCTGGTGTTCGTGCTGCGGCGGCTGCCCGCCACCTTCACGACCCGCCCCAACGGCTGGCCGAAGCGGCTGACCGTGCTGATGTGCGCCGCGGCCGGGACCTTCCTCGCCCTGACACTGTGGCTGGCCTCCCACGCCCGTACGCACCCCCCGGTCTCCCTGGGGTACACCGGCCGGGCCGCCGAGGCCGGCGGGGACAACCTGGTCAACGTCATCATCGCCGACTTCCGGGCCCTGGACACCCTGGGCGAGGTCGTGGTGCTGGTCACCGCGGCCGTCGCGGTCGCCTCGCTCGTCCTGCTCAACCGGCGCGACCGCATCATCCGGGCGCCCGAGGCCGACGACTGGGAGGAGACCGCCCAGGCCGACTCCGCCGCCTCCGACCGGCCGGGACCGCAGCCCGCCGCCCCGGACCCCCTTGCCGCGCCCGGCGCGAACCACGCCCACCGCCACGGCCCGAAGGAGGACTGACCATGTCCACCGACCGTCCAGAAGGCCGTCCCCTCGTCGCGGGTCCGGGGACGCCCGACGAATCCAGCGGCCCGCCCGAAAGCTGGGAGGCGCCCCGCGAACGCTGGCTCAGCACCGTGGTCCGCCCCGCCTTCGGCCCGCGCTCGGTGCTGCTGGAGGTCGTCACCCGCCTGCTGGTCCCCGCGATCCTGCTGTTCTCGGTGTTCCTCCTGGTCTCCGGGCACAACCGGCCGGGCGGGGGCTTCGCCGGGGGGCTCGTGGCCAGCATGGCCTACGTGCTGCGCTACGTCGCGGGCGGCCGTCACGAGCTGCTCGCCGGGCTGCCCATGCGCCCCAACGGGCTGCTGGCCATCGGCACCCTGCTGGGATGCGTGACGGCGGGCCTGCCGCTGCTGGTCGGCCGCCCCGTCTTCGACAGCGTCAAGTGGGAGTTCACCCTCCCGCTGTTCGGCGAGGTCAAACTGCTCAGCGCGCTCTTCTTCGAGACCGGGGTCTACCTGATCGTCGTGGGCCTGGTGCTGTCCGTGGTCGCCGCGCTCGGCGCCCGTATGGAGGCCGAGGAGGAAGAGGCCCGCATCGAGGAGCGGGAACGCGCCTCCCTCCTGCGGCGCCGCCGCGCCGCCGCGCGCGCCGCAGCCTCCGCCCCGCCCCCCGCAGCCGGGGAGGAGCCGTCGTGAACGCGCCCAGCCTCCTCCTCGTCGCCGCCGTCGCCGTCCTCTACTCCAGCGGCTTCTACCTGCTGCTGCAACGCTCCCTCATGCGCGTGGTGTTCGGCATCCTCATCCTCGGCCACGCCGCCAACCTCTCCCTGCTGGTCACCGACACCGCCATCACCCTGCCGCCGCTGCTGGGCGGGGAGCCAGGCCAGCAGCTGTCCGACCCCCTGCCGCACGCGATGGCGCTGACCGCGATCGTCATCACCTTCGGCGTCACCACCTTCCTGCTGGCCCTGGCCTACCGGGTCTGGCTGGACGACGAGAACGACGAGGTGCCCGACGACCTGGAGGACCGTCGCATCAGCCGCCTCAAGGAACCGGAGGACTCCTCGTGAACGCCCTCCTCGCCGTCCCCCTGCTCGTACCGCTGTGCGGCGCGGCGGTCACGCTGCTGCTGCGCCGCACCCCCCGCTCCCAGCGGATCACCGGTACAACCACCCTGTCCGTCGTCGTGGTCGCCGCCGCCCTGCTGCTGTGGCGCACCCGCGACGGCACGATCGCGACCGCCCAGGCCGGAGCCTGGGAGGCGCCGCTGGGCATCACCCTGGTCGCCGACCCCACCTCCGCGCTGCTGCTCCTGGTCTCCTCGGTGGTCCTGCTCATCGTGCTGCTGTACGCGATCGGGCAGGACATCGGCGGACTGAGCCGGGCCACCCCCCAGGTGTTCCACCCCGTCTACCTGGTGCTGACCGCCGGCGTGAACCTCAGCTTCCTCGCGGGCGACCTGTTCAACCTGTTCGTCGGGTTCGAGGTCATGCTGACCGCCAGCTACGCGCTGATCACCCAGGCCCCCACCCGCGCGCGGGTCCGCGCGAGCATGATCTACACCACGGTCAGCCTCACCTCGTCGATCCTGTTCCTGACCGGCATCGCGCTGGTGTACGCGCTGACCGGGACCGTGAACCTGGCCGACGTCTCCGACAAGCTGGACGCGGCCCCGCCCGCGCTGCGCATGGTGCTGGCCCTGCTGTTCCTCGTGGTGTTCGGTATCAAGGCCGCGGTCGTGCCCATGCACTTCTGGCTGCCCGACAGCTACCCGGTGGCGCTCACCCGCATCTCCGCGATCTTCGCCGCGCTGCTCACCAAGGTCGCGGTCTACGCCGTCATCCGCACCCAGACCCTGCTGTTCGCCCGCGACGACACCTCCGCGGTCCTCGCGGTGATCGCCGTCGTCACGATGATCGTCGGCATCCTGGGCGCGCTGGTGCAGTCCGACATCAACCGCATCATGTCGTTCGCCCTGGTCAGCCACATCGGGTTCATGCTCTTCGGGCTGGCGCTGGGGACCGTGGCCGGCCTCGCCGGGGCGGTGGTCTACCTGGTGCACCACATCGTGGTGCAGGCGACGCTGTTCCTGGTCAACGGGCTGATCCGGCAGTACGTCGGACACACCTCGCTCACCGACATCCGCGGCCTGACCGCGGTGTCCCCGGCGCTGGCGGTGTTCTTCTTCCTGCCCGCGCTCAGCCTGGCCGGACTGCCTCCCCTGTCGGGGTTCGTCGCCAAGGTCGCGCTGTTCCAGGCGGGCGTCGACGCGGGCGGGCTGCTGGCGTGGGCCGGGCTCGCCGCGGGCGTGCTCACCAGCCTGCTCACGCTCATCGCGATCTTCCGCGTGTGGACCCGGGCCTTCTGGGGCACCCCCCGCCCCGACGTGCTGGAGGCCCGCGAGCAGTTGCGGAGCGGCGCCAACCGGGGCGGGCTGCGGATCATGACCGCGACGACCGGGGCGATGGTCGCGGTCGGCGTGGCGGTGGCCCTCGCGGCGGGGCCGCTGACCGAGGTCGGCTTCACCGCCGCCGAGGGGCTGCTCGACGGCCGCGCCTACGTCACCGCCGTGCTGGGGGAGGGGGCG
>Ga0065720_1019594_pt1 | contig 22919 bp, 18 predicted proteins | sample Thericmetagenome_FD_59107 | JGI IMG/M metagenome (GOLD analysis project Ga0065720, IMG submission 59107) | Thermophilic microbial communities from the Joint Bioenergy Institute, California, USA of rice/straw/compost enrichment - eDNA_2 v2... | ecosystem: Engineered > Solid waste > Grass >...
TTTTTTTTTTTTTTTTTTTTTTTTTGCAAATAGATTTTTAATTAGAGCATTCTCTTCAACGAGAGCTTATACAATTTGAATTTTATAAGTATTCGTGGTGTCTCAAGGACTAGGGCTTTTTAGAGTTTTAGTCTCAAGAAAGCTTTATTATTATTGCTAATAGAAAAATTGAATTAGTTTTCTTTAATTAAAGAGTTTTTCCTTACAAAGAACATTATAACCAAGATACAGAATACACCATGAGAAGCTAGTCCCGTCAGGTTAGCGACAAAGGTTAACAAATTAATGTATTGAGTTTAAGAAACTTCATTTTTTAGCTTTACCACCCCTATTTAGAGCTGTACCGCTACCCCAAGTGCCAGTGCGAATATCTACAGGCTCTTCTTTAACATGTCATGAATATATAAAAATTTTTTACCTTTCTTTGGCTCTTTAGCCTCCTTCTCTTCTGGTTTGCTAGCTTGAGGAGTTGGTTCTTTAGTTTCAGGCTTATTCTCTGATTGGGTCTTAATTTCAGATTTAGTTTGGGTAGAGGGCTCTTCCTTTGAAGTACCAGTGCCAGAAGTGCTTGCTGGCTCAACTTTTTCTTCTTCAGGTTGTTGGATAGGAAGGTCAGCTTCCACGGGGAGATCTAATTTAATTATAAAAACCAAAAGCTCTCTAACTTTGGTCAACATCCTCTTCTTCAACTTCCTCAGGAACCATAACGCTTATTTTCAAATTTCTTCCCCAGAATTTCTATTTCGTTTAGTTCCATTTGTAAAAATATTACATAGTCATGAAAACTGAGTAGTTTTTCGGCTAATTTCTTGTCAACAGTAACAAAAGCAGTTCCAGTGAATCTGTTTCTTTCATTATAATAGAATTCGAAATTATCTCCGAATCCGTGTTTAGTCAGGAAATTTCTTTGAAAATCATCTTCAGTGCATTTCCAGTTTATGTTTCTAATCTCAAAGTCAACTTCTGACTCTCCCGCATAAAGTGCTAATCTTCTTTTATTTTCTTTCGAGTAAAATACTTTTTTTTTAGTATTACCTGCTGCAGTATAGATAGCGTCATACTTTTGACTAACATGATCTTCATCATCGTCATCACCATCCATATCGTATTCTCTGGCTAAATCATCAGCTGGATCTTCATCATCTATAGAAACATGACTCTAAGAAGTTTAATTGAAACCATAATAATCATCCTCATCTCCAGAGTACTCAGGAGGAGTACAAGGCTCACCATTAGCATTATAGTAGTTATCATACTCGTCGTACCTTAGTGATTATTTCATTATTTATTTCGATTACCATCCACCGTATTGGTCAAAGTAAAATATATGGTCACATCCAGGAATTGTAAATCCAGTCTCATCTTCGATAAGGTCGAAGACCTCAAATCTCTTTGGATCAGGCTTGTGCTCTTGATTGGATGTGCTGGCATTTTTTCTCCAGCTACTATTGCTCTGATTTCCACTTGGCTTCTTGTCCATACCCAGGATTATTTAATTATTATTTGAACCAAATTTGAAAAATCTAGAAACTTGAGAAATGAGGGGTTTCCAACACAAAAAAAAATATAGGTAGATGTTAAATTTCCAGTTCAAGCTTCTTTCGGTCCCCTTTGAATCTTTTCCTAGTTAAACTTGTATTTCATAATACCAAGGAAATTAACACGAATATCTTTTTTTACGAAATAAAATGAATTTTATAAGACAGCTTGACTTCTTTACAAAGGCAAAAGAAGATGTTGAAACATCCACCGGCATCGGAGGTCTTTTCTCAATTGTTTCTTTTGCGGTATCTATTAATATAATGTAAATGAACCTTAAAGATAGGGGTTTTGCTTTTTATATTGGAGTTCTCATCTTTCCTGCATGTTGACTGGATTAGAGAAATGGAAATCGAAAATGAATCAGTTACAAGAAAAGAATTAGTTGACATAGATATCAACTTTTATCGTTTGCCTTGCCAACGTACTAATAATAGGACTAAATTCTGAGCTTTAGTTGTCAGCGTTCATCGAGTTGAGGAGGAAGGAGCTTTTGATGGAGAAGTACACTTAAACACACAGAGAATAAACTCAAACGGCAAGTTTATTGCTGATGTAAGACATGAGGATCTTATTAAGAATATAGTATATTAGAAACCCTGCAGTTGAGGGTACTCCTCAGTTTATACAATCTATAACGGACGCAATCAATCAAAATGAAGGATGTAGAGTATATGGAGTTGTTAATATTAGCGAAGTAAGAAGCCGTTTTGAAAACCTTAATGCTTTTAAGATCCCAGGACATCTTGAGTTTGGATTTAAATCCAAAGTGAGATATTACCAGGCTCTCTCCAATGAATTGAAGTCAAGAGTTGCTCCTGCATTTAGAATAAATCATTTGTCTATTGGCAGTAGTGATGCTTCAGAAATATATGCATTGTAAACACTATCTGCCTTGTTTAACAATTAGGTATGGCAAGAAAAATAACTTTTCTGCCTATGACGGAATTGAAATGAGGAACTTGGGCCATAATGAGAGAGCTAATCTCTTCATTAAACTAGTTTCAAACAAATATTATCAAGATAGCAAAAAACCTCCTTTAAGGGCTCACCAATTTTCACTAAACTCTAATAGAAAGGTATCATTTGATTGTGATGTCTTAACTGTAGATTATTGATTATAATGAACTCCCATCATTGACTCTGGCTTATGAGTTTTCTCCCATTACAATTAATTACTATAGACATGTGAATTCTTTTGCAAGATTTATTGTCGATGTAAGAAAATATTATTAAATTTTACGAAACCTAGATCCTGGCAATCATTGGAGGAGTCTTTGCAGTTATGGGAATGATAAATTCATACGTTCTGTCAAAATCAAAATATTTGAGAACACATTAAAGAAAGTAGAGGGTGTTGTATATTCATATTTATAAGAATAATGATGTCTATTCATGATATTCGATTGTATCTTGGGACGTCAAGGAGCCACATCTAAATTCAGCTCATAGGTATCAGCGATAGCTCTCAGATCTAAGTACAGTTCATGCCTTCTTTTAAATTTTCCTGCCATTCCTCTTATAGCAACTAAACAAATGACTGTTTCGACAAGGACAAATATTGCAAATAACATTCCAATCTGTTGTTTCATCCAACATAGCCAGATGAGTAGAAACATATCTACACAAACATCAAGGGAAAGAAGGCGTGTAAATCTGATAGTATTTTGGGGTGAGCGCTTATGAATGCTTGCAAGACCATACCCAAAGCATAATGAGTTAAGAAAGAAAATACTTATTCCCAAAAAAAAGACTGAATCGTAGGAATTGTCTTTGGGGTTCAAAAAGAAAATTGCAAAAGTGATCGTAAATATGATATTAGACACTAAACAAAATTCAGTCCAGCAGATGCAACATCTGTACTTTTTTTGGATATGGTAATTTATCCTTGCTAATTCAGAATAATTTCGCTGATACATATTCATAACTTCAATTCTTTGATTCTGACTAGTAACATTTTCTGCCTTCAGCTCCTCTTCTGATTTATTATCATTAGCCTTCTCATTTTTTTCTTCTGAATTCTCATCAGAATCTTTGTTAGATTCTGGAGGTGGAGATATTATGTCTTCCCCTTCCAGTGAATTTGACATAAATTTTTATTTTGTATTTTTTTCAAACACTTAACTAAAAATCTTGACAAGCAAGTACGTGATGTCAATTCAGCGGCTGCTGAATGTTCTTAAGTTCTGTTGCCCTGACAAATCATTTGAGTTATTCATACCCAGACCTATTTTTGGATTGACTTCCCTTTTAGGTGTTTAATATGGATTGAGCACACGCTTAAATTTTAAACTTGAGTTTCTGCAAGACCCCTAGCAATAATCAGACCACTCAAAAGGAGAAATTTTTGTAAATCGAGAAACCAATACTTGGAAAAATCCGCATAGGAGATCTTTTCCTTGATACTTGCTATTTCTTGTTCAAATTCAAGATCAGTTTCCATGTTATCGAAAATAAATACCAGCACTTTTTTTTGGATTTTTTCTTAATCCTTTTGTCCTAATTTCAAATCCTAATTTGGAAAAATATAATTTATCATATTCAGCAAAGAGTTTATAGACGAGTTAAACCAAATAACTCTCATATTAGAGTATGGCAGTATAGCAGGTCATCATACTAGCTTATCTCTCTTGAAAGAGATTTCAGAACTTCTCATAAAAAGGGGGAAATCATCTCAAATTCAGCAATCACGTTATTTTTAGGTGAAATTAGGGGAGAGAGTTCATTGGATCATCACTCTTGATAGTTTACGAGAAGGATATTCTTAAGATAGCTTGAAGAAATTACTAGATTCTACTTTTTATTACTCTTATTTCTAATTTTATGCTTTTATTTTGCAACTAACATGGCTTCTCAATTGAAATCAATAATGAATTCTTAAAAGTAGTAGAAAGTTGGCATCATATTTCAGGTCTTGAACCTGCAAGTATCTCTTTCTTTTCAAATCTAAATTTCATTATCATGGGGAAAAAATTCAAAAGACGTGCATGCAATGGAATTGAACTTCAGCATAATGTATGTTTGACTCCGAAGATACAGATAGTTCTTAAGATTCTATTCTGATTTTTTTTTTCTCTCCAACACTAAGACTATTCGGATCTCTCTGAGCAAACATATCATTATCATGCGAAAACTCAGAATACAAAGACTTCCCCTACGATAGCATCTTCCAAATAATACATATGAATGGAGAAAAACCCTTTGCCTGCCTAAGAAGATAAAGTAATAAAATAAAAATACAGCAAATCTAGGATAGAAACATAAGAATAATCATAGGAAGTAGCATAGATTAAGATCTCAATGATAATAATTTTTCCACAATAACTTACCTTTTCAGTTAGAGATAGATCGTTAGCTTTTCTAATAAAAATAAAAACAATCAATCTGCGAAAATTTTTCCTGTTAACAAAAACACTCACAGTAGAACATCTTATTTATTTATTATTAGGAAGCCAAAGCCGAAGGTTCGCCAAGGTTGAGAAGGTACAACCCTGAGAAACACATACTTTTGTGATCCTATCTTGAAAATTTCCAAATTAGATTTAATTTCACAAAATCCAGACTTAGGGCTTCAAGAGCAGTATCCTCTATCATTGAAAACAAGTCTGCTAAATAATAGCTATTAGGTTATCACTCGCTTCTCCAAATTGGATCAATGGACATGGAAGTGGAAGTACAATCGTAAATTTTTTTAATCAGAGAGAAGCCTGCATAAAGCTATACAAAGCTTAATGATCAGAGTACTCAATAATGAGCAGGATTCAGGTTAGTTTTTGACTCATTAGTTAACATCAAGAGTGAAAATTAATAAAAACTAGATTAAGTCTCTTTCTGAAGAACTATTTAGCTAGTTCCAACGAAAGAAGGCACATAACTGGGTACTGTGTAGGTTAGATTACAACTTGGAAAATAATAGAAATCAAAAAGTTCGAATATATTGAAATAAATTATAACCAACATATCCGAAAATGGGCCAAAGTCCATCCAAATTTCTTTATGCTGTTCCTATCTCTACAACTGAACCAGAGGGAGAAACACCTATATATAGATACCCTAAATATAAAGATGAGCTTGTAAAAACTATCCATGGAGATGAATCTGTGAAAACTATGAAAGATGCATTCCTTGCAGCTTTCAAAAAGTTCGCTAAGTACAATTTCCATGGTACCAGAGTTAAGAGAGCTGATGGTACATTTGGGGAGTATAAATGGAAAACTTATGAGGAAGTTTCTCGTATTGTTCACAATATTGGTTATGCTATTCACCATCTAAACTTGTCTCCACCAATCAAAGAGTACCAAGATATTGAGTTTCGACCAATTGCAGTATACTCTAAAAATAGAGAAGAATGGTGCCAATTAGAGTATGCTAGCTCTTTGTTTGGCTACTGTTTAGTCCCGCTTTACGATACATTGGGACCTGAAGCTGTTCAATATATTTGCAACCAGACAAATCTTCCAACTGTTTTTTGTGCCAACGTTTATGTTCAAAAATTAGTCGATTTGAAAAAGAATGGAAAGCTACAAGGAATTACTTCAATTGTATCTTTTGATGATTATCCTGAAGAACAAAAGGGTCTCTGTGAAAGTGTTGGTATTAAACTGTATTCCTGGAAAGAACTTCAAGAAATTGGTGAAAAGGTCACTGTAAAGCCTGATTATGCGGATGTTAAGCCTAATGATTTGTATACTATTTGTTATACAAGTGGAACAACTGGAGATCCTAAAGGAGCAATGATCACTCACTTGAACATGGTCAGTGCCATCGCAGGAGTAGCTGCTATCCCAGATTATGCTCTTTCCACAAATGATGTTCATCTTTCATTTTTACCTTTAGCACATATCATGGAGAGAATTGTTTCTGCTTATGCTGTCACACAAGGAGTTTCAATCGGCTTCTATAATGGAGATATTCTCAAGCTTAGAGATGATCTTCAGACTCTCAGACCCACAATTCTAGTTATGGTGCCAAGACTGTTGAACAGAATGTATGCTCTGTTCTGGGAAAATATCAACAAAACCACCGGCTTGAAAAGGAAGCTTATCGATATAGCAATTAAGACCAAACTAGAAAACTTGCAGAAATACGATGCTTATACTCACGGAATTTATGATCGTCTGATTTTCAACAAAATGAAAGCTGTGTTTGGAGGAAGAGTGAGATGGATGCTTACCGGTTCAGCTCCTATTGATCCAGCAGTTATGGATTTCTTGAGAATTGCTGCTTGTTGCAGAATTATTGGAGGATATGGACAAACTGAAAGCATTGCAGCATCATTTGTGTGTAGATTAGAAGATCATACAAAAGGTTTGGCAGGAGGTGTTCTCCCTTCCTTCGAATTCAAATTAGAAGATGTTCCTGAATTGAACTATACAAGTAAATATGTAAATGAACAAGGGGAAAGGAGACCTAGAGGAGAAATTTGTATGAGAGGATATAGTATCTTTGCTGGATACTATAAAAATCCAGAAAAAACAGCAGAAGCTATTGATAAAGATGGATGGCTTCATTCCGGTGATATTGGAGAATTATTGCCTAATGGAGGAATCAAAATTATTGATAGAAAAAAGAATATTTTCAAATTATCTCAAGGTGAATATGTAGCTCCTGAAAAAGTCGAAAATATAATGGCATTGTCAAAGTACGTTGCTGAACCATTTGTTCATGGAGATTCGCTACAGAACTATGTAGTTGGTATTGTATTCCCACAAGAGACTGCCATCAAGCAGCTTGCTCAAGATCTTGGTATTGAAGGAACTTTCGAAGAGCTTTGTAAGAATGAAAAAATCATTGAGCAAGTACTTGCCGACATCACTAAAGTTTGTAAAGAAAAAGGTTTGAACTCTTTTGAGATAATCAAAAAGCTTCACCTTATTCCTTACTCATTCGCAACAAAAGACCTTGTTACACCATCAATGAAGTTGAAAAGACATGAAGCTAAAGATGTCTATGCTGAAGAAATCAAGAGAATGTATTCATCAGGTTCAGAGTAAAGATCAGCCTCTTCCCCCAAAAAATTTCATAATTTAGTCATATTATTGTATGAGACGTGATGCGATAGATCAGATATTTAAACATGAATTCGAGAAGTTAATTGAATGCTTCATTCTGAATTAACAAAAAATGATTAATAACAATCCGCGAAATAAATTTATCATATCTTGTTCTTACTTCTTCTCAAAACTCCTGGAGAACAAAACTCTAAAACAGATTAACTGTCCCCTAAGTCCTCCAAGCAGAAGTCATTGTATTTTCGAAAATTTTGCTTAGGGTGCTTTCTGAAATAAATTTTAAAGAAAGCAAGAGTTGAAGAAAAGGGCTTACAGTGAGCAAGAACCTCAAAGACCCATAAGTTCAAAACCTTTGAGCAAGAGTCACAGAACTCAGTTCAGAAAATTAGTTCAAATTAGTTTCCAATAGTTCAAGATACCTTTATCCTTAATTTTATGCTTTTATTTACTAACGATCTGCCTGTTCAAAGAATAATTCCATGATTTCTTTATAATTCTCAAAATGACGAACCTGAGAGCAGCATTATGGATCTGGCATTCATATTTTTATGGAGTCGGACCAAATATATTATCATGATATTGTTGGAAAGGAAATTAAGATCCGAATGGAATATGGATTGGATCGAGGATTATGGAGTGCAAAGAAATTTTGAAATGAAATTCATAGGATTCTCAAATGACTTCGCAATGATATTCTTTATTTGAATGGGTAATTGGAGAAGAATTTTTATGATGATCAAATCCATGCAAGTCTCATCTCAATCTTCAGCACGAAATGTGTTTTTAGCGTATCTTGTTAAACTTAAGCTAGAACTCTAGTTTTAACAAGATTTCATTTTGTGTTCTGTAAGAAGGGATATCTTGCAATGGTTTTATCATCACTACTTTTGATCCAAGTGGTCAGATGCATCGTCAGGTATTGGAAATTGTGAAAGGAACTGACTATTACAGTAGGAGGAAACTCTGAACAAAAGATTCGGCGGGAAAATTAGGATATGCAAAACGAAGCCGTTAGATCAATTCATATATCTTATTTTATAGATGGAGAACCTCCAAATCAGAGTTCCCTGACAATGAAGCTGGGGGATCTTGTTTTGAAGAAAAAATGAGCATCAAGGCATCATTTTATTTCTGCAATCAAAGTAATTTGGTTGAGGAATTGAAAGTAATAGCAAAGAATGTCCTATTTAGTCAAGACAGTTGGGACAGTAAAAAATTAGAATTAGTTAGAACTCCGTTATAATTACTAAATTAAAAATATGAAAGAATTAGTTGGGAACTGAAATAATCTAATTCCCAATAAATCAAGCAACACATCCCATTGCTAAAATAAGGCGACCTTATTCTTTCGGACATATTTTTAATTTTACATAGGCGCGAACTCTTCTATTTTGTTGGCAAAGGAGGGAAGGTATTTTGGTAGGGACTGTTATAGAGTTCAATTCTTAACAGTAGCTCCTAACGAAGAGTTCTTTGAAGACAAGCAAAAAAGGTAAAATGGTATTCCATAGTTAAAACCTGAGATCATTAGATAATAGCAAAGATTTCTTAATTTAACAACATATTTCTAATTTCTTCATCCCCTAATCTAAAATGGGGGTCAGCATATATATTTGTTAATTCGAATTTTTTTCAAGCTATAAAAATCCTAGATCATATAAAGGAGGTATATTTTAGGTTTGTTCATCCTGCGAAAATGTTTTAAAAATGAAGAAAAGAGCAGACTTTCAGCTCTAAAATTTATTCATCTTGAGTATTAGAAATGAGACGAAATATCTCATTTCTATAAAATGCATATGATTTGCTTAGGACAATGGGTTTTCAAATCGACTTCTATAAGTTTGATTGTTACTTGTGAAGATATGAATTCTTTAGCAATGTGAAGATACAAAGTTTGTAGTATTAGAAAATAAATTTTATTGCCGAACAAAACCATATTTTTCTGCACAGTCTGAAAAATCAGCTTGCTCTAAGCTCAAAGTCAGTCATTCAAAAAGATCCAAAACTATTTCTTATGCTCTGATATTGCATCCTATTCAAGTAAACCTCTACAACATCTCTCTTTATAAAAATTCGAGAATTGAGAAAGAACTTATAGACGAATGAATACCAAGGTCCCGAAAACTGGATATCCATCTCTTTGTTGAGATTTCTATCCTCTTTTTTTAGTTGAAATTACTTCAGATTAGTTCCAGATACCTTTATGTCTAATTTTTATGCCTTTATGCATACTGATACTCCCTTGTAAATTGATGTTCGAACAAAGAATTGTTATTCGTGTTTAAAACATTTCCCAAAACTCATATTCTTTCGTTGTACAATGTAGCTTTGATGGAAATCACTTTTTCCTAATGCAGACAATTTTACAGAAGATTACCACCTGGATCCAGCTAAATTATGCCTGGTTATTACAGATACAATTCCACTATGTTTGCCACATTTTCAAGGTAAGGGCCCTATTGAGACAGACTTTTTAAAGAGACTTCAAAGTTCTTAATATGGCTCTTATCTTTTATATGTTTGCGGAAGCATATTACATGATTACCATCAGATGAGCTTGACTGGAACAAACATGAGATTGTAAAATCTAAAAGGACAAGAACGGTAAAATGATTAAAGTAGAAACATATTGTCAAGAATAAGTCATTAGTTGATATATGTAGGACTTAGGCTCAAATCATATCCTTGAATTAAGTAATTGATCCTAACAGTTTTCAGTTAGTACAAACAAGATATCTTCTTGAATTTTTTCTGTTAAACATTCTGTAATAAAGAATTTATTAATCAGAATATTGCGAACTTTACTCCCCACCCGGTCTTATGATTTTTCGTTCTTGATATAACCTTTGATAGGAGGATTCTCAGGTAGTAGACATTGGCAAAGGCCGAGAGGGAAACTATTACCTAAGTTCATTCAGAGATAATTACAAAATCTAAACAATTGATAGAAAACTTTGCTCAAACCCCGCACAACTAGTCTATTAAAGGTAAGGAACTCTGAAAATATTTGAACTATAAATTCTCTTATCATTTCGTTAGATAGATTTGAATACAAATTGCTCAAGGAATTTTTTCTTTGAGAATTAGTATTCATCTTGAACTTCTCTCTTTGAATATTTAGTGTTGTCTATGAAAGAAGGCATAAAGCTAAACGAGACAACAACTACTCTTTAATCATTAGACTAGTACAAAATATTGATTTAAAATTTTCAATGTAACCCACCTAACATCATTTATTAAGGCAGCCTATTAGTCTTACAAAACCCTGCTTTGGAGAGATCATACAAATCGAGCTGAAAGGTTATAAGCTGAACAAAGTCATTAGACTAATAAAACTTTTAATCTGATATAGAAATTTTCATGGGCAAAATTCAGCAATATTAGGTCTTTTTTTTTTTTTGATATATGAGCAGAGACGAATTAGTCTGTGGCTCAAAATGGTGTAACAAAGGTATTAAAGTACAGAATATCTTTACGTGTATCAATAAAATTAATAAAAAGTTATTTGAAATGAAGATCGTCATTGCACTATCCATATTTCTTCTCATAAACACAACCCTCGGAATTGACTTTGCTTTCAAGTTGGGTAGAAATAAAATGGAATGCTTTAGTGAGCCCTTAAACCCTGATACCCTTGTAAAGCTGTCGATTTCCGCCGATGATCCCAATTATCAAGAATATGCTACTCGTATCTATGATGATGAGGCCTATGTTTACACAGAAGAACCCCTTATTGGTTCTGTAGTGAAGCATACATTCACTACTAAGAAAGAAGGCAATATTCATATTTGTTTAACCAACACAGGCCCTAGACCAACTAGATTCAACTTTGAACTCACAACAGGAATTGAAGCAGGCGATATAACTTATGCTGCATCTGACAAGGACTTGCAGCCCATTGACAAACAACTTCAAAAGCTTGAAAGACTTATGACCTCTGTTAAGAAAACAACCAGTTTCATTGTTGCAAAGGAAGACAGAAAAATGGCTGAGGTTGACTCAATTCCATCTAAGCTCTACCTTTACAGCTTTATCACTCTTGCTATTTTGTTGTCAGTGTCATATCTCCAGATTAAGTATTTGAAAAACTTCTTCAAGAATAAAAAGCTTATCTAACTTCGTAATCTATCTGTTTCTTGTGATGAAAGTATGAGTATCGAAACAAGAGATAAAATCACAATTATTATCATATAATGTACAAGGCAAAGATCGAAAATATATTAGACATAACTTTCTAGAAAAAAAGCAATGTGAGTTTCTTAGATTATAAGAAACTTATTGAAATTACCAATAGCAGGACAGCTCGTTTATTCTCTGATTAATTAGATTATCCCATTCCTTCTGCTGAGCCTTATTTTTGAAATGATCAGTCTCAGCATCATATCTCTTTTCAAATTCCAAGAATTCATCAAGCGTTTCTTTGAACAGTTTTGTTAATTCATTACGATAGTTATTTGGAGAGAATACTGTTTCTTGAACCCTCTTTTTAAACGTCAATGCACACAGGCAGCCAATATTATAATGTCCTTGCTCATGATTTAATAATTCGTCCGACTGAAATTCTGGTTTAGTCCATGATGATTTTTTATCGAAGAAGCATCTTAAATCAACATCAATTAAAGCACGTTGTCCGTAGCATTTCACTGTGTAGGTATAACGAATCTTCCAATATGTATGGGCATGAAATCTACTATTTGGGTCGGCGCGACCACAGAAGTCATGCCAGCCTAGTTTTTCAGGTTTGAGAGATGTCTTTTTTAATGCAGGTGTTGTCTTAGGTCTAGCTAGGCTTTTAGTTCTTGAGTTAAGTATCATTTTGAAATATCTTCTTCTTACTGAATTAAATATTTACTCGCGTATCGGCTAAATGACAGTAACAGAAACTTTAATCTTGTAAATTCTTCAAGTAGTGTAGGAATTCGGTTTAAACATAGAAAATACGTTTCTAAGACCTTAGACCTTCGGAAAAATCTATCTTGAATTTTTCATCTTCCTTGTTACAAATTGTGAATTCAAGTCCTGAGCTTCCTAGCACCAAACAATAAATCATGATGACTTTATAAATCTAGAAAAGGATATGAAAATTTTGTTTCAATGATTTAACAATATGAAGGCACTTATAAACCAAGCTGGCTGTCAACCAGTCTTACTCTCTATAAGGCCAGATTTGAAATTTTTTTGCCAGAAAATTTTGATATAATTCAAAGTTTCAGTTTATTTGAAATGAATAAAGATCTGCTCAAATCAAAAAAGCAGCAGTCCAGTGAACATACGATCGAGAAAAATGATTCGATTTTCGGTAAGTATACATCCAACACTCATTTTGACCAAATTTTAGACTGGCTTCCTCCAAAAGAACCCAAGAATTATGACTTCAAACATAATCTAATTCAAATTTCGAGGGATCTTATTCAAGAGAAATACTTTGAGGCCTTTAATTTCTATTTTTCCAAGCCTATCAATGAAATCCTTGCGAACTTGAGCATACCTCATGTGATATTATATAAGGATTACTTATATTATGATGACTATACTGAATACCTCAAAAGATACTACACCTACGAGGAAAGCAAACCCAGAATTCATAATCTGTCAGATTTCTACTTTAAAGCCACATATGGTCTGGCTAGACCAAACTTAGCAATTCACGAACAGAATAAAATCATTCTCAAAAGAAATAATAAACTGCATAAATACTATCTAGCCAAAATACAGAACATGGAGGAGATTCCTCAAACACACAGAGACCATAATCAACAGGGAGCAGTCCCAGAGAGGAGAATTTTAGATATACTACATGATGAGAGTGAATCTTCATGGAATGGTGGTGGCGAAGAGGAAGATGCGCCCAGAGAAGGAGGAGGAAATTATCAGAATATCCTGGATGATGGAGAAGTCCATAATAGTTTCCAACAGATGCTTGAGAGATATGAAAATCTTACAGCAAATGTGAGTTATGACAGTGTTGTCCATGACATATACAATCCAGATTACTCCTCTTCATCTTCACCGTCACGAGAAGACTTCCAAGCCAACGGCTTTTTGTCTCATAAACCACAGTCAAACCAGAAAAAAAGATTGGAAACTCCATTACAAGAAAAATCTCTGTCAATTACTACTTCCATAGATAGATCAGGCAATAAGAGAAATATTGGAACTGATAAATTTCCAGATGAATATTCAGATTTTGGATTCTCCGATGCAAGTGATTTATTTACTATTAATGAAATGTTGCAAAATGATGAAAAGAGAAAAGTTCATGAAGAGAGAAATAAAGATAAAAAGATGTTAGATGACAGAAAATTCAGTAAAGAGAGAGTACCATCTGAACGAGAGATAAATAAGCTTCCTTCCACTCAAGAATCTCACCCTAAAAGAAAACCCACTTCAAAAGCTTCGAGTCGTTCCTCAACGAGTTTCACTAAAAAGAATGAGCAGCCATCATCTGAAAAAAGAAAGAGTGGATACGAAGACATCGATATTCCAAACGAAAGGCCTTCTAAAGACAAACATAGCGAGCCCAGAAGGCCTGACTCTAAACCCGACAAAATGTTAACAAGAGAAGATTTAGCTGGAAATTATGAAGCCAAAAGCAAAACTCTTCCCTCTACACATTCACCAAAACATAGCTCCGATTATATGACAACTCAAGTGTCACAGCAATATAAAAGTGTTAAGCCATTTGATATACCAAAGAAACAATTAAGTATTCCACTCAAGAAACTTGAGGTAGACAAGAAGCGATATCCTTCTGCAACACAAAAATCACAACCGCATACAGCTAGAACACCAATGACAGAAGATTATGCCAGAGATGGAATTGATAGTATGGATTCTCTTCATAAGCCAAAGAATTCTATTCAATATATAAAGGAATTAGTTCAAAAATATCAAAAGAATTCAGATGACTTTGCACATGGAAAGTCGAAAGTTTTATTAGATGAGTTCAAGAAAAGCTCAATGTATGCCAAATTAACTGGAATGAATGAGAAGGCTGTCGATCGTCAACAAATGATCAAGGACATATATTCCAATAATGATTCTCTGAAACCAAAGAAAGTTGAAGGCAAAACATCCTTCTTGACAAGATCTAAAACTGAAGACGCCCTTTTGAAAAACATTAGTCAAGCGGCAAATAAGTCGAAGAAATTGAACATGTCTCCTGCCAAAGTAGATACTCATGTTAGAGGAGTCATGTCACCTAGTAATATCAGAAAAGAAAAACCAGGATATAGATACGTATCTAATGAAGGAATATCGCTAGGCCATGTTTCATCCCATAGCCATGCCAATTTCATTACACATATATCAACTGAAAATTCAAAATTAATAGCTGATCATAATTTGGAAGAGAGATTTATTTCAGGAAGTGGAAACTTTAAAACTCTAAAAGTTGATAAAGTTGCTGATCTCAAGAAAAACGATTATAAGCCACCACTTAAACCAACTATTGCCTCAAATAATTCAAACAATAATAGTAAAGCCCCAATTAGCAGAAGACTGACAGCAACAAATCCAGGGTCTTTAACAAACTCTGCACAAAAAAGTAATAGTACAACTTCAGGCAATGGTCATGCTGTAAACAGTATGCCTGTTTCGCCTACCAGAAAGTTCAATTTCAATTTAAACTTTTCCAAACTAAATCAACAAGTCCCAAGACAAGCAGAGGAAAATGCCACTGAAAATAGTTATGGATTTTGGACCAGCAGATCTACAAAAGGAGGTGTGGAAGAACAAAGGCCTAGTGGAAGCAAAGATTATGGCATGATAACAGATGATAGATATAGAAATCAAGATAGAGATTATTTTATTCGACAAAACTATAATCCTCAAGAAGACAAAAAGAAAGATAGAAATGTGAAGACCTCGAGTTCTCTAACTAGATCACACCCTAACCTTGAATTCAATTTTAGAGAGAACGGAATTGTCCAAACTATCAAGTCCAATCAACAAGCTTTTAAGACAGGACTCTCAGGACAAGGACAACCCATAAGCCATGAATCCAAGAAACCTTCGATAGGTTCGAAGGGTGAAATCGTTTCGAATCCAACAAGATATAGCAAGGGCTTATACAAAAAATAATTGAAAATTGAGAGTTTGATTTATGTGTATTTTTATCAATTTCTGTCTTTGGTATTCTTTGTTTTTAATGCACACAAAATTTTACTTCTATTAGCATATAAGCAAGGAATTAATTCAACATCTATCAGGGAAGCTTATGATCTTATGAAATTGTAGGCGTTTCTCACTTTATTTATTTTCGATCGAAAGAAGGATTTTGACTTTGAACCTTGCCTGATAAAACAATAAAAATATAACTAAAATAATAAACCTGATGGAGCAAACTACTCAAACACAGCTACAAATTGAAATCCAAGAAAAGTTACAAGAACTTAGTGTGCATGAGATCACTACAATCACATTGAATACAGATGTCTTGAAGCATAACTTCGAGGTCCTTATCGAAATTCTCAGAAAGCTTTCCCTCAAAACTGATGCAAACACAGGTTCAATTGAGGGAACCAACAAGGAAATTCGTGACCTGAGAGAGAGATTAGAACGACTGGAGAATAAGCAAGAAAGTGATAAAAAGGAGCTAGATAACAAAATTAATGATATCAATTCTAATCTCCAAAACGTTCAAGATAAAACAAATGAAAATACTCAGAATATCGATAAGATCTTCGACCAACTCAAAGATCTGAGAGACAATCAGAACAACCTTCAAAACTCTAATAATGATCGTAAGTGTAACTGTTTTGATCTTTATATGTATAGTACAAAATGATGTCAAGTACTTGAAGGAGAAGGTTGCTGAACACGACAAGCAAATTGAAGAACTCTTAAAAAATATGGGAAAAGTAATATCATAAGTTCCTTTGTTTATTATCAAGGGATCTGGTGATGGTGGATCTGGTGATGGCATTTCTTCTTCTGACTTTAATGAGCTGAAGAATGATTTTGAGAAGTTTAAAGACGACCTCTACTCTAAGCTTGCCACTCTTATCACACAAGATGAGTTTGATAAATTGAAACAAGATGTCGATGATTTGAGAAAAAAGTTCGAAGAAGAAATGGCTGAATTGCATAAGCTTCTTGAACAATTTGTTAAGAAACCCGAATTTGAATCTTACAAAAATGAAGCTGATAATAGATTGAGAAGTCATGACGATTCCATTAGTGATATTTATAAAATTCTTGAAGAACTAAAATCCAAGATTAATAACAAGTTGGATTGTGATACCTTTGATGAGCATTTGGCTGACTATAATAACCTCAAGAATATTGTCCTCAATCTTGCTGCCAACAAAGAGTTTATTTTATTTTTATAAATCTTAAATGTAGGGGTGGAGGCAATATCCAACAAATTATTTCCCAAGGCCCATCTCTCTCAAGTAAGGACGCTAACTTACTTAAGGAATTGGGTATCAAATTCCCTGAACTAGAAGCCCTTGTTAAGAAATTGCAAAAGTAAAACAATATAGAATGAAATAATTTCGAAAGGGATTTATCAGATCATCTTTTCACTTTCAAGAACTTCACCGATGAAACTCAAAAGAAATTCGTTATTGAAGAGGAGAATCTCAAGAATCTTAAAGCTGATACCAATAGAAAGATTAAGGAACTTGAAGAAATGATCAAAGCTCTTAAAGACCAAATTAATCAGTTGAGTGTGACTCCTGTTGGCCCTTCCTGTACAAATTTCTGTTTCATTTTTTAATAATAATTAGCCTCAGGTGATAGCAATGTTGATATTCAAAAACTCTATGCTTTGATCAACGGTATCAACAAGACCTTGGATGATCACAACAGCAAAATTAACTCTGCTGTTGAACAAACTAATGCTAATAAAGCTTCCATATATGTTCTTGATAATAGAGTATATTCTCTCTAAAAAATTATTTAATGGCAGGTTCAAGGATGTATTGAGTTCGGAAACGAAAACAGAAACAGAATTACTGCCTTGGAAGATGAATTGAATGATCTAAAAGGATTGAAAGCAAGAGTACTACTGATAACCTCTCGTTCTTTAATGCATTAGCTTGACATACTTGAGCAACTCATCAAAGAGAAAGACTTTTCCAAGTCAAGATCAGTGACCAGAAAACCTTCTGTTGATTTCTCTAGTTCAGGAGTCACTCTTGAACAAGTCAAACAGATTGTTGATGAAGAAATTAACAAACTTAGAAATGAATTGCTAGCTCTTATTGACGAATTAAGACAACTTATTGATAAAAAGGCTGATGCTGATGATTTGTGGAAATCAGAAGCCGCTCTTCTTGAAAAACTTGACCAAGTGGCTGGTGCTTTAATGAAGAGAGCACAAGCTGATAAAAATGATACTAAGAAAGCTCTCCTCTTCCTTGAAAAGAAGGTTTTAAAGGTTTGACAAATTATAACTATTTTAGATTAAGGACATCACTTTATACTTATTCGGTGATCCTTCTAAAGAAGAAGAAGGAGCTATCTTTGCTAAAAAGCCTTGGACTCCTTGGAGCTGTGCTTCATGCGATAGCAAGCTTAACAACTATCCTGGTCCTTTGATTGATTATAAAAATTGGAATAAGCTTCCTATGAGAGAAACCAGCCCTGAAAGAATGACTCAAGGAAAGGTATCCATATTTATAATTAGATTTACTGAGAAATTAGTTCGGAAAAGGCTGGAGCAAGTGGGCTGAAACAAAGAAAGCAACCATTGAAAAAATGAGAGAATCACATACTGGACATGGTAACAGAAGTACCTTTGAAAGCTTGCCTGAAATTCATAAAAGTGACAGTCATGCTCAGTTGGGAAAACATGAGTAATAATAATGTTAATTGTAAAAAAGTATTCTATTCAAAACTAACTGATATGCTTTATAGTTATCTGGTGCATATTTCATTATTCTGAATTATCCCACTCATCATACAAATACGAAAATACATTATCAAAAGATTTAAGGGTCATACAGAGGGAGAAAATTTATCGTGGATTTGGATATACAGGAAATTTATTTAAGCTCCTTGATCATGTCAGTTCTCATTTCATTTGATTTGTTTTCAGTTTTAAGTTCATTCAACTTGAAGATGCTTTCAATGACTGAAATTTCAGTTGATGTTGTATCCAATCCTAACAATTTTAGCTAAATATTTATCAGTTTTTACCACAAAAAGCTGCCCAATCATTGACGACCAAGCCAGCAGCAATGACATCACTACCTCTGTTAACGGTACCAGCACAAAGAGGGATATCAAGAAGATTGACTAATTCATCAAGTTCCTCAACGCTAGTAAGAGGATGGACAAGACCGCCTCTGTTATTCATGACCATATATGTTCCAACAAGAGCGTTTTGAGCAATTGTTGTTCTGAAGCATTCAACTCCCAAAGTATCTGAAATTATTTCTTCAGATTCCTTATCCAGGTCAGTATGAATTAATGCAACGTAATCATTGCAAGCAATACAGTTTCCAAGAGCAGATAATTTTTCTTCCATAACTTTAACTTTGATACCCTCTGGAATTGAATTTCTAATATGCTTCAATTCTGTGTCGGTAATATTGTTAGGGACTAAAAGACCATTTTTATTTCCTGTTAATATGAGACAAGCTTGCTTTTTTATTTTTACCTGCAGTGACTCTACCGATGATTCTTGTTCCAGCAATAGAACAATGGACAACGGGAATAAGTGGTTCGAGATCAGCTTCGAAGACGCTGTAAAAGTTTTCTGAGGCGCCGATAGAGACGAGGCAGTACTTGCTTGTTAACTTAGCAAAGACTCCAACATCATTGGAATTCTCGAATTGACAACGAGTTGCCATAATCTTAGATTCAGATCTCTCAAATAAAGTATTTATTAATTCTGATCATCGCACATTTATATACCTAAGAAAGCTAATCATTTCTCTTTTCGCATCTTATCAATTCCGATCAACACCAGTATCTTGATCCTAGATTTTCGGCCAGAAATTTTTCCAAAGTTTTCAAGTAAATACTTACCTTACATCTGTTCTTTCTAAGCAATGCAACCATTGAAATTAAAGTTAAAGTAATTTTCTACTGCTCTCCTTTAAATGATATGACAAAAATCTTCATATCATGTAATCATCTATCTGGGGGTTTTTTCTTAAAGATATGAAGCATTTCTTACTGAATATCTAGATAAATTAATCTTTCTCAGAGACAAAATAAGAAATTAAATAAACAATTTGGCCCTATGTTCAGCAACGAGCAATATTACGAGGCTAAGGTTTTCCTAAGATCTTACGCTGATGCCATTGAATGCATCAAGTATATCTCTAGTTCGTTGGATTTATGCTTTTAGGCAAGCAGCTGAAAAGACTGAGAGCACCAATGCTTATGAAAGAATGATGAATAGAATCATTGAAGCTAAGAACAACGATGAAGTAATCATTATAATATTTTCTTGAGAGTTCAGATTGACATTAAGCATGACTCTGTCGTTAAGGGAAGTAGATTCAAGGAAATGAAGGAATATAAATTATTCCAATTCACAAAGTAAAGTTGGATAATGTGCCATAACGTATTAGCTTCATCTTCAGAAAGTACTTCAGCGAAATTGACACCTATAAGGGTGACTTTGCTGGACTTAAGAGAATTTTGCAAGATGGATATGAGAAAATGAAGGCCGATTATAAGTAATTCTCAACATGTGAATACATTTCTATAAAACACATAATATATAATATGGCAATAAACTGATGATACTATCTGAAAAATCTAAGTAAATTCAAAACTTTATTAGTTCTTAAATATCCTTGACCTTTCTGGCTCTATCCAACCTACTCTCAAGTTCAGCAAGTTGTTTCTAAAAGGTTAACACGCTGAAAACTAGTATTTACCTTGATCAGGTCGAGCTCTTCACTGTCCACTGTGGCAGTGTCTTCGTCATCTTCTTCCTCAGCTTCCTCATCTACATCATAATCAGCATCTCTAGATTTTGCATGTTTGGATTTGGACTTTCTAAACTTATTATTTTTCTCCATCTCTTTAATCCTCTTCTGTAGATTTCTAATATCAGTTTGGAATCCTTCATTTTCAAGTAGTCTTCTATTTTCAAGGGCTTGATATTTCTGGGCGAGTTTTGTGAGATTTTCTTCTAGCTCCTTGACCTTGGCAAGATAGATTTGTTGAACTTGAGCATATTGATCCTACCATATTATGGAAATAATTGCATTTCTTACTTTGAGGATTTGTAAGTTTTCATCCTTTTGTCTAATTTGAGCTCTGAATTTGTTTGTATATTCTTCAGATTTCTTTTCAGCAAGTTCTTTGGTAACTTGATTTTCGATCTCAGCTTGCTTAAGGTGAATCTTTAGTTTATTTGCCAAAGCAGTATTCTTCAGTCTCAAGACTTCATTTTCTTCATGTAATCTCCTTTCAATATCATTCATTCTGAGTCTTGTTGCAAAATATTCTAGAATCTTAAGAACTTGGCGTGGAATAGATTACCTTTTGCGAGTTGGACATTGTCAGTTTCTAACTTTTGATTCTTCGTGATAAGTTCTTTGATCTTTTCTTGATCAAGTTCATATCGCTTTTTCATTTCTTCTTCACGAAGTCTGAGTTCTTCTCTAAGTCCTCTAATTTCTTCTAAGTAGGTTTGTCTTTCCATTTCCATTTGTCTTTTAAGATTTTCGTTTTCAAGAGTGACTGTATTTAATTGTTCATTTGGAAGGTAGATTGTCTTAATAATATTCTTTCCCCCTTTTCCAATACTCGAGCCCTGTCTAGTACTGCTGAGCCCTCCAGTTCTTATATCAAATTATTCACTATTGTCGACAGCTTACTTTTTCATTGCGCTCTCGAAGCCATCTTTATTTTTCTCAAGGGAAAGATCGTTCTTGACATATCGCTTAACAGTTTCTACTCATAAACACAAAAAAATATTCAAATTACCTGGTCTAAGATCTTTGTATAAAACGACTTCTTGTTCCACAGGTTCGTTTAAGGCCATTAGTTCACTAAGTTTTTTTCTGTCCTCAAGTTCTTTAACTTTCAATTGATCATTTTCTCGAACTAGTTTTAGGATTTGTTGCCTTTCATTATATAGAGAAAGCTTTGATTCATGAAGGCTGCTTTGCAATTCTGCAATTTCTTCTCTTCTTTTTTGGAGCTCCCATTGTAGTTTATGGAATTCTGCTTGGGACATTTTTACAGTCTCTAGCTTTTGAAGCCACTCAGCTCTTTCTTTATCAAATGCATTTATTCTGTCACGATAAAATGCGAGCAATGTATTTGCTTCGTTTTCCTCATTCAAGGCCATTTTGAATAGTCTTTCCTTATCAATATCCTCTATTTTATCTAAGGTAATCGACACTTCGGACTGAGATTGGGACATTTTCTTTCAAAATAATTTAAATTTTTTAATAAACGGAAAGTGAAGTATTTATTGTTCAAGATATCATATCATTCTTCTCATATTGTTATGTAACATAAACAAAAATTACAAAATTGAGAAGCAAAGACTGATAATTTGATTAGCAATCATCTTCATAGTTGAAGATTTTTTTGATATCTTCTGATTTGGGATTCCTCTTACCAGCATGAGGGATTCTCTGTAACCAAACAGCAGGAACATTTCTAAAACATTACCATGGTATTACTTACATTACTTATAATATTTAGGATTTGTCTCCTTTTGGGACAAAGTGAACAAGTAATTTTTAGGTGGATTCCTATTTTATTATACTGAAATGTTTTAATCTCTTACATTGGGTCAATATTTAGAGCATTATTGAGATCTTGATTGATTTTATCCCACAACTTCTCTTGTCGACTTGAACTTTGAGCAGATTCTTGAGGTCTAGATTGCTCCTTTTGAGTTTCGTCAAATCTCACAGATTTGGTCTTTTCAGCACTTTTTGGAGCTTCTTTTTGAGGAGAGGCATCCCTCTTCTGAGTGTCAGCTAATTGTCTGGTTTCAGTCACTACTCTCTTTTCTTGCTCCTTGGTTTTTTCTAAGGTTGATCCAGTCTTCTTGAGATCTCCTTCTGTAGTTGCCTTTCCTTTCCATTCGGTCTCAAGTTGCATTTTTTTAGCAAGATATTGAGCTTCCTCACTGGGTTTAGCAGTCTCGGTTTTCTTTTCTTGTGGAGCAGCTGTTTGAGGTCTAGCTTGTTTGGCTTTTTGAGGTTGAGACTTTTGAGGAGTCTGTTGTTGCTGTTGTTGAGCCGAAGCCTTTAAATCTGTGGTGCTTTTAGCTACTTCGCTAGTTTTTTTCTTAGGCTTCTTAGCTTCTGATTGACCTCTTTTTCTCGCTTCTTCCTTTCTAATAGCTCTTGCAGCCTTTTGTAAATTCTTGAGACTCTCTCCCAAGTTTACATTCTTTCTTTTCAAATTAACGAATGCTTAAAACTAGTTAACCTT
>Ga0065720_1019593_pt1 | contig 22915 bp, 23 predicted proteins | sample Thericmetagenome_FD_59107 | JGI IMG/M metagenome (GOLD analysis project Ga0065720, IMG submission 59107) | Thermophilic microbial communities from the Joint Bioenergy Institute, California, USA of rice/straw/compost enrichment - eDNA_2 v2... | ecosystem: Engineered > Solid waste > Grass >...
AGATCAGATTGATTTTGTTCTAGCTTGCAGAGCTTGAGGATATAAGCATAGAATTCAACCAGTTTTTCATAAGATCTTTTGAGTGCTTTGATATAATAATTGTGGAATTTTTCTAGTCCCTTCATGGAGTCTATATTTTTTTCCTTAAGATTATTCTCAAAACTTACAGTTATCCGAGAAGAATGCTAGGAAATCATTGAAGTTCTTCATGGGCGGTAACAAAGGTTTTGGTTTAGGTTTGTTGGGATCAATTAGTTTCTCTTCTTCTTTAGGCAGTTCAATTGGAGTATTCCGATAACGGAAGTCTAGTTAATAAGAAATTCATCCTGTGTACGAATACCGTGCATCACAGCATGGAACATTGTATTAACGACACAAAAATGTGTGTCATCAAACATGACAGGAACATATTCATGAACCCCTATTGAATTATTCTCAAAACCATGTTAATACCTAAGTGAGTATTCATTATTTTAGCTTTAAAGGTCGAGAGGATCTTAAATGTTTCATACGGGTCAGGATCGTCAGGCTTAAAATTAGATTATTTGTTAATGTGCTTTACTTTAGAGCCCAGTCCCCCGCTTGATAGGTCGCTAAATAATAATTCAGCTTCCATAAAATAGGTGACTTCATAAGAAGGATATGCGTCATATTCGGCTCTGAAGTGACAAACCTCATTAAAATCCACTTCCTCATCTGTGTATCTGATCAAGAAAGCTCTTGAAACGTATTCAGACTTTCCTTCTAGGATCCTGGGAGCAATTATCACCTTGATTTTGCTTCCTTTGGTACTGTATTTTTCACGAAGATGATAAGGATATGCATAAACTTTCTATGAATGGTAAAAGAAGAGATAAATGAAGTACTTCATTATTGATTTCTTGGTAAATCCTGAATCTTACAGCATAAACTCCTTGGTGATAGAGGTCAATGTTTCTGAAAGAATCAAGATGAAGAGCAAATTCAGCAACTCCTTTATACATTTGTTAATAATTTTTAAAAATTCAAGTGAAAACAATTATAAAAGGACTAACACAATATATACAAATAAATAGTAACTTTATAACTTTGAAGCTTTGTTAATATTAGAGGAATTTAACTTAATGACACTCTCGACTTCTTCTATAGGAAGATCAAGTGCTAACCTGATCACATCAGAAATATGCTTAACAAAGTAGAATCTAATCACTCAATAAATCAATCATCGATGCGTACTTTATATTCTTTCTGATTTCCTTAGAGATCTCCTCAATATCCTTTTTATTTTTCTCTGGAAGAATAATCCTAACATTCTTAGAAAGGAAATTTCTAAGGTCACTTCTTTATTCCAGCAGCATATGCAGCTAGGCATTTTTCTTTTATTCCACCAACTGGCAGGACAGATCCTTTGAGAGAAATTTCTCCCGTCATCGAAAGATCGTTCCTTACCTTAATTCCAGTAAACAAAGAAATCTAAGACATATAACTCTAATAAGAATTGCTTACTAGTGCCATTGCAATCGTTATTCCAGCTGAAGGACCATCTTTAGGGATAGCAGCTGCTGGGAAATGTATATTGATATCATATTGATCTAGATTTAGACCTGTCATGACCTCTCCAGTATTATTTTTCTTGGCAGATGGTTGAATAGAAAGGGAGACTATCAAATCCTGGTGAGCCTTGATCCATCCCAAAGCAGTAGAAACAGATTCTTTCATTACATCTCCAAGTTTTCCAGTAATTTCAAGCCTGCCTTTACCTTGAGCTCTTGAGGCTTCGACAAGGAGAATTTTCCCACCAACTTGGGTCCAAGCCATTCCTATTGCTATTCCAGGCTGATCTATTTGTTCTGAAAGGTCATCATCAAAGATTTTAGCACCTAGGACTTCTTCGATATATTTTTCATCGATTATGATTGTCTTAAAGGGTGTTGCTTTCTTCTCTTTGGGATTCGCTGGCTGCTGAGTTTTTAAATATTCAAAGGCAACCTTTCTGCATATCGACCCAATTGTTCTTTCTAGATTACGAACTCCTGCTTCTCTGGTGTAGTAATTAATGATATAATGGATAGAAGCTTCAGGAAACTCGATAAATTCTTTCTTGAGGCCATTCTCATGAATTTGCTTAGGGATCAAATAGTTTTGGGCAATCTCAGTCTTTTCTTGGACGGTATATCCAGCAAGAGAAATTATCTCCATTCTGTCTAATAATGGCCCTTGAATAGTATCAAGGCTATTTGCTGTTGCTATAAAGAGAACATTCGAGAGGTCAAAAGGCATTCCAATATAGTGGTCTTTGAAAGTGTGATTTTGGTTTGGATCCAAAACTTCCAAGAGCGCCGAAGAAGGATCTCCTTGGTAACTATTTCTTCCAATTTTATCGATTTCATCAAGTAAAATAACAGGGTTATTCGTTTTGCATTTTAGTAGAGCTTCAATGAAAACTCCAGGCATTGCTCCCACATAAGTTCTCCTATGTCCTCTGATTTCAGCTTCATCTCTAACACCTCCTAATGCAATCCTTTCAAATTTTCTTCCAAGTGAATTAGCAATTGACCTACCCAGTGATGTCTTACCCACTCCTGGAGGACCCTGAAAACATAGAATAGACCCTTTAGAGTCCTTTTTCAAGATTTTGACTGCCAGAAATTCAAGAATTCTCTTTTTAATTTTTTCGAGACCAGCATGCTCCTGATTGAGGATTTTCTCAGCATAATTTATATCAGTTATTTCCTCAGAGGATCTGCCCCAAGGAAGATCAACTACAGTCTCTAAATATTTCTTTTGGACGTTGTAATCTGGATCTCTAGTTGCTGTTTGCTTTAGTCTGTTAAACTCTTGCATAACTTTTTCAAAGACCTCTTCAGGCAATCTTGCATTATTAATCTTGTCCTCTAGTTGAGAAAGATCGTCTGACCCTCCTCCACCTCCAATGCCGACATTGTTAATTTCCTGATATTGCTTTTTCAGGTATTGCTTTCTGACTTCTCTTTGAATGCTCTCTCTGGTTTTTTGCTTAAGCTCACCTTTTGCCTCAGTGATCTTTATTTGCTCTTCCAACATTTGAATGATTTTCTTGATTCGATCTTCTATGTCATTAATTTCGAGCAGTTTATATTTCTCTTCGTCTGAAACCTTCATATAGCTAGCAATTGTGTAGTGCAATTTTAATAAATTGCTTTCAGACCTGATATAGTCAGTCCTAGCCTTGGTTTTAACATCACTCTCAGTGATTATATCAACATATCTAAAGGCCAATTCTTTTAGTTTATTGACAGTTCCATCATTGTGAAGCATGTTTTCCCTTTCGAGCGGAATATCATTGCTAAACATTTCAACCTCAGCAGAATATGGAGGTGTGTTGTTGAGAAATCGTTTAATTTTAAACCTTCTTAGAGTAACTCCCCCAATCATTTTAGCAGTTTCTCCTAGTGAGCCATTTTCAACAATCTCGTGTGTAATTTTAACTGCAATGCCATAGTCAGTTAAGTTTGATTGCATTGCGGTTTTTCTGGACTTATCTTTATGAAAGCAGACTCCTAGAAAACTTCCAATTAAGTTTTTGCCTTAAAGTTAGTGGAAAAAAAGGTAACTATACCAAAAAATGTTGAGTTGGGAGGGATTAACAGTTTGATGTTTTGGTAAGGGAACACAACGCCTCCAATAGGAAGAATTTTCAAAGTATTTTTGCTCATGCTAAATTTTTGATAAAATTATTTAAAAAGCCAACATAAAAGACTCTATAACCTGAAGATGCTCTTATAACAAGAGGAAAAACAGATAAATCAACTTTTGGGAATCAATCCAAAGACTATCTGTTAGTCAAGAACAAAACTCTTGAAAATCAAAGTATTGCCATTAATCATCCTAAACACATTAATATCTCCATTCTATTATCAGAGATGTTATTTATAATGTTGGTTGATAGAAGTGCATAATAGAGAAGAGGGAACGCCAGGATTATAAATCCAGAAGTTACTAAAGCAGAAGAAATAAAATTTAACAATGATCATCTGATTCGAGACTATAAGATTTGCTTTGACTACCTTTCTTTCTTGGAATCGTTCTTTGTTGAATTAGTATCCAATTAGCGGAAAAACAATAAAAATCTGTTTTAGTAGGTGTTTTAAATTTTATGAAAGAAACAATAAACATTCGCGACGAAGATGTCAGTGAAGAAACACCTTTGACTTCGTAGCATATTTCCAAATTATAGTTAAACAAACAGTGTTCAGACTCATTCTGAAGAGCCCCCAAAAGAAGCCTCAGATAGTTGGGCTATCGCATTATTGTCATGCATAAGTATGGTTCATGTATAAATAAGATGATACCCAAATGACGTTTATAGGGAATCCCAATGGGATTTTTTATTGGTACAGTCTCATTGACTTTGGCCGAGAAAGGAGCTTCATATGGAGATTTGAGTGAATTTTCTGTAATATTACTTCCTTTTGCATTGAAAATTTTCCTCGCACCAATTGCGGACACAGTAGAGAAAAGCTGATACGTTCTTTAAAATCTAGTACTATTGGGAGAAGCTAGGAAAAAGAAAAACTTATATTGTTCCTTCGCTGATATTAGTACTAACAAAATGAGTGTCTCTAAACTATAGAATGGGATTCTGTGGATCGTTAACTCCTTCTTTATAAATGAGTACATTGCTGACAGGCGCGTAGGTCTGCTTACTATGTTTGGATTTATTTGCGTGATCTTATTATCATTTATGGTATCCGGATTTATTTTAGTTTATTGCAATAGGATATAGCAAGCGATGCCTGGGTAATCACAATTGTTAAAAAGGAAAACTACCCCATTGCTAGTGCATTTCAGGGAATATGTAACTAAAAAAATATTTTTTGGATAAAATTGTAGTTGGATTACTTGGCTTCTTCATCGCTTTCAACATGCTAGTCCCTTTAACTTCAGTCGAATTTCTGAATAAGTATATATTCGCAAAGCCTAGGAAAGTAAAATTTACCCAATATTGCTAATAATCAAAGGAAGCTATCATAACTTTTCAAGACTTCATTCTTGGAACAGGCATCTTTTTCTTATTGGTGGCTTTAATGGCTTTTCTCTTTCCTGAGAAAAAGGTCCACCATAAAGATTCCCCTACCATCAAACAAGTTGTTGTCACTGTAAGATCTTTGCTTCTAAATTAAAGTTCTAGCTCAAACAATTTTACTTTAACAAAAATCTCAGATACCTTGCGATCTTTTTACTAACCTTATATGTTCCATTCGAGGCTGTTATCAGTCTATGTGCTCCCACGTTGGTCAAGAAAGTAATTCCGACATATCTTCATCATGAAATTATAGGGTCTTGAAAAACAAACGATTTCCAATATAGTAACAATCGTATTACCCGTCGTTATGGTTCTTGCGTACTTCGCAGTAAGATAGATCTTATCATATTTCAACTTCTAGGGAAAAATCGTCAAGCATTATGAAAAGAAACACTTCACCCTCTATTTTATTGCCTACGTCGCAGTCACCTTATTCGTAAGGAACTTAGAATATTCGATTAATTTTGTAGTTAGTCTTCCCAGTAGTGGTTGTGACAAACTTTGAACATGATATTAATTATAACAAGACGTCTCTTTTGCTAATATTTCTGGGAATATATTTCGCAGGTTTTGTTGCACTAGGAATGATCTCTTACTCTGCCTTTATTTATAAAATAACACCTGAGGTAAGTTCAGCCATATTAACTAATCATTAGACAATGGCCAGCACTTTTATCACAGCAATAAACTCCCTGAATAATCTGGGAAGACTATGGCCAGAAACTTTGGCCTTAGCCCTGGGAGACTATATCGAATTAAAATACATGCTGGTCTTTGCCCTGGCTTGGATTTTGTTCTATCAGTACTTTTTCAGACACTACATTATTCCTTTACAAGAAAAGGATGTGAAAGAGTAATTTTGTTTTCTGGTTTGTTTTGAAATTTTTAGCTTTGGATTCTACATAAATTCACCTAAGGAACTAGAGTATGAAGAAGGCCCAACCAAGGAAGAATAATTTATCATTCTGTTGATTTATTTCCCAGTATTTGATTTACATTTTGTTCTCTGATATGTTCTGTTTTTTCAATTTGATCGTTAAATTGAAAAATTAAATCTGCAAGCAACCCATCATGAGTTACAAGGTAGTCTCCTCGATCCTTTCCCCTCATTCAATAGCATTACGGCAAGAAATACGATTCCTACGACATGGAAGATATAGTCGAAGAGGAACTTGGTGACCATTCTTCCAATGGATACAAGTATTCAAAAGGATTAAAAGCAAGAGAGCTCTTAGAAGTACAAAAAAAGGTCCACAAAGGTCTAAATTTTAGGAATCTTACAAGAGAACTACCAGTCCCAACCCCAAGCCTATTTTGAAGGACAGTACTTCAGGCAGCAAGCCCAGGAGAAATATTTTGATTAATGAAAATGCAAATGAGCTGCATAGCATCTCAAAAAAGACTGAGCAAAGCTCAGCTGATAAGGAAAGACAGACTGCTTCTTTTCGTGCTCAGGATCTCGGCTATTCGCAGAGTGGATCTGTGTATTCAGCCTTGTCCAGAAGCGAAAACAGCAGAAGCGGAAATAAATATGACAAGATTGATTCTTCAGATGAAGACGACAGTTTCCAAGAAAAGCTCCAGGCCAGGGCCTCCAACTTTAGAAGCAGAGATGACGGAACTAAACCAAGCACTGATACTGATTTAAAAGCCAGCATCGAATCCTATCCTAAGAAAGACCTCACTGAATTCCAAAAGGCACATGTTAGAAAATTGCAGCATGAAAGAGAACATGACCTGTATTCTAAATTCCTGAAGCAATCAGCTGAAAAGATCAGAGAGAAATGGAGAGAGGAAAAAGAAAGATCTATAGGCAAGAGCCCTGCCAGGGAAATAATGGAAGGAAGGAGTGTTACTGACACTGTCAAATCTAAATCTCCTCTGACAGCTAAGACTCATTCTACAGCAAGAACTGCCGACACGTATGCCAAATTTACGAAGATAGAGAATAAAATTGCTGATTTGGAAAAGGATCTTGATGTCTATCAAAGAAACCTTAGAGAAAGATATGAAAAGGAGCAAAGAGCCCAAGATGGTTTTGATAAGGCTTATAACAGAATAGATAGTAAAGTTAGAGCACTTAAAAACGAATTGAATAAGAGTCACGAGAGAAGTGTTGACAAGGATGATAGAATGAGCAAGGCAGAAGCCATTAGACGTTTGGAGGAGGAAGAAGAAGAGGAGGAGAGTGAAACTGAAAGCGAAGAGGAGGAAGAGGAAGAAGAATTGAAGAAGCCTTCTCCTAAGAAATCGCATAGCAAGAGTAAAAAGTCTGTTGAATTTTCCAAGGAGCTTGAAAGACCTTCTCATAAATCCAGCCATGCTTCCAAATCAAAGAAGGGAACTACTGATACATTTAAAGGAGGAAAAAGTGAAGAAATCTCTATCGAAGCTCTTTACGAAGAAGTTGAGAGACTCCGGTAAGAAAGAGAATCCACTTGACTTATTTTTTAGTGAAGAGAATGAAGCTTTAAAGAGAAAGCTAACCAAGAAGGATATTAAGCCAGTTCCAGTCCGCAATCGTTCTACAGTCAAAGCTTCAGTCAAAGATCACACTGAAGCTGATATTGAAAAAGAACAAGAACTTTTGAGAACTCTTGAAAGAATTAAGAAGAAGCTCAGAAGATCTATTACCAAGAAGCTTCAAGAAGAAAAGCAAAAGAAGTAATAATATGTATTTATGCGCTAAAAATTGTAGAATTAAGGAGGTTAAAGAAGAAGCCCAAGCCAAGGCTTTCGGAAGAAATTATGTACCTGCTCCAGCATATGGAACTACTTATCATGATGTCTTGAGGAAGAAAATCTATGGGTAATAGTTATAGCTATTAAAATAATTTCATAGAGAATCTAAAAAAGTTCGTAGAGATAATACATACCTGCTTCATAGAGGAATACCAGTCTCATACAACAAGACGGATAAGTATTAAACAATTTTGTGAATTTTTGTAAATTACTCTTTATTGCTTTATTTTTTCCTAATATGCCATCTTGTTAAATTTGATGACTGAAGCAAATATTCTATATGCATTTCCATGATCTGCAAGTGAAAAACCCTATCTCGAATTGGAGAAATTTTGTAAGGAACTTTTTTGACTTTTGTTTGATTCTTGTGAAAGGTATATTCTTATTCAGCAAATTCTCGATTTGCATCAAATAAATTTAAAAAAAGAAGGAGGACATAGAAAATGGATAGTGCTCCCGATAACAACAATAACAGCTATATGTCAAGTACCCAAACAATCCTCAGAACTTGAACACTTAATTTTAGATGAGTATGATGGAAATTATGTTTGGCCAAACACTAGAAGACCAAATACAGAAGAAGCGGAAAATCCAACTTTACCTCAAAGAAATATTCTTCAGGGATTTGTCCAATTCTGGGTTGACCATGTGAAACACTTGTACTCCTTACCCGATCAAATCAAACATTATGAGATAAACTCAACTGTTCTTTATAAGTAAAGGGAATAGAACCCTTTTAATAGATTAGAAACCTCCTGAGATTGAATTATCTGCTAAGAAACGGCGTCCTTCTTAAGGAGCAAGATTTCAAAAAAATTTTGAGGAAAAAGACCAAAGTCAAGAATGCACACAGGCATGATTTGAAATTTGTCACCCTCCAACAAATTACAGACTATATTGTGTGTGTAAATTACAGCAATCAAATCTTCTTTAAAAAGCCAAACGTTGTTGGTAACAGAAGGAAAATCGGAAATAACTTTTAGACCAAGTTATTGACACTTTTGTTCACGATGACATTCGAACAATAGCGTTCCACCCATATAAAAGCTTATATGTTGCAATCGCCCTCAAGTATAGTAAAAAATGACGCTTTAACCAGGCATAGGAATAAGGTGAAGATCTTACAACAAAAGAATGCTGATGAACAATTTTTGAGTTATCTCAATGCTGGTATTTATGGCAATAGTCCTAGTGAATAGTTAGATTTCAAGGAGAAGCTATCTCTTACTGAACTTGTTCCTGTCCAGACAATTCTTATTACATGTACAGCTATGGAGTTTTCTCCAGACGGAAAGTAATGATTAATAAAAAATTCTCTAAATTCAAGATATCTTGCTTTTATCCATAGAGATTCTGATACCATCTCATTATGGGACTTCGAAGCTCAAATAATGAGAACTCATTCTGAGTTCGGAACAACATTTATTAAATTAAGATGGAGTCCTGATGGAGCTTATTTAGCTACAATCTCAAAGAGGTCTCAAGAACTCTACTTGTTTGAAGTTTCCACTTGGGAAAAACAAAGATTTACCTTTGAAAATCCTCCAACTGTACCTATCTGTTTTCGATTCTAAAGTTGAAGGAAATTGAATGGGATGTTGATGCTGATGCTATTTATGTTTTCATTAAGCACTCAAGAAGAATTGCAATCCTTAGAGATGTTCAAGTTGAGAAGAGCGTTACCACATACGATAGAAGAGAAATAGAGTTCCAAATAGCTGAAAGTATTGACTTAGATATTCCAGAGTACACAACCAGTATTTTTTTCTTAAGCATATAGGGGGGCCTTTTCCATCAAATTTGCATTTTGCATGGAATCAAACAGAAAATTATTCGCCTATGTTGCCTCGGTTCAAGTATTTCAAGTGAAATCGAAAATAAATGTTTAGGATCAAGAATTAACAAGAATATACGAGATCAAGGGCCATAATCAAGATATCAAAGCGGTGCTTCAAGACAGAGACAGACAACCTGTTAAGTCGATCTTCTTCTTCAGAGGTGGATCTAAACCTTTCGAACATAGAGCTCCTGTATTATATAAAGTAAAAAATTATTGGGTTTTGTTAATTGGCTAGTTTTACACCAAAGACGATTTCGAAGCCATCAAGGTAGTTACTTAAGCCAAATGTAGTGAACCCGCTTAAAAATGTATTTTGTGCTGTTTATTTAATTTTATTTTGTATTATCTAAAATTGAAAAAGACGAAGATCTATGTTCAGTATTTGAATTGTTGACCATTTTTGAATATTCTAGATGACAATTCTTATAGCCAAATGGGTTCTGAAACGAAGTCTGACACCCTTAACTTCAATACAACCATCTTGGGAACATCAGACGTTCTTGATGAAACAACAAGGAGTCTCTTACAGACAAGCTCTAAGATAAAAGAACAACTAAGCTCTATCAAGTCTTTTAAGAAGAATTTGGCTAGGTATTCAATTTCAGAAAAATTAGGGTTCAAGTATTAGGAGATTTGATAACGAAACACCTGGAAGTGAGAATAAAATGATTTTGCAAGAGTAAATTAATCTGAGGGCTTCTAATCGAATAGAGAGAATATTTTCGAACAGAAATATAATGAACTCAGGGCAAAATATGAAGAATTAGAAGAAACACACAAGACTCAAATTAAAGATAGTTTGAAAACAGTAGTTTTCAGTTCAACTTTTTGTAAGAGTATAGTTAAAAGAAGCAAAGGAAGGCTATGAAAAAAGAATTCAATCCTTAGAGCAGGAAATTGCCAAGAAAAACGAGAAAATCGAATCTCTTTCACAAACAAACCTTAAGCAACAAGAAACAGTATCATAACTAAGCATAGTTATTAAAGGTATAGATAACTTTATTGGAAGGAAGAATAGCTAGATTGGAAAGCTTGAATAATTCCCTTACAACTCAATTAAGTAAATATCTCAACTTCAAAATCTAATATTTTAGAGGAAAAGGCTGGCGAGATTAATGGAAATATGGCAAGCAATAGTGTATATTGAAGTAATAAATTAGGAATCAATGGAGAGTAACGTGGAGAAGAAACAAAGAGAAATTCAATACATTAAAGTATAACAATTCAAGCTTATCTAAGTTTTAGAATGATTTCCAGAGGGTCATAGACAGGATTGGGAACTTGGAGGAGACTATCAGAAGTCTCAAAGAAGCCAAAAAAAAGGACAATGAAATTATTGAATCAACCAACAGACTAGTCGAAGATCTGAAGAGCGAGAACTTTAATCTTTTGATTGAGAATAAGAAATTGAAAAACGAGATTGAAGATCTTAACAATAAGGATGAGGTCAGTAATAAATGGTTTGCTGACAGAAAGGAGAAATCAGCAAAATTCATTAAAACTCTTTTGGACTATGAGCAGTCATTCAATATTTTAAATCAAGTCCAATTGGACCTTGAGAAGGCCTTTGAGCCCCTGAGAAACCAGAATACTCAACTTTTGGCTGATAAAGAAAGAGTAGATAGCGCTCTTAAATTTTCTCATTTTGTTAGCTCCTAGAAGAAAATAGAAAATTAGCTATTGAGCTAAATAAATTGAAGGTATCAAGTCAGAACCCAGAACGTATGGAACAAGAAGAAGCTCAGGAGAAGCCTAAGTTCAAATTAATTGATGAGAGTTTTTATGCGGATCTCTTTGAGAAAATCAAAGAGAGTGAAAAAGGTGTTGCCAGCCAACTTTCTGAGACTGAGCCTCTAAAAGCCGAACTCTGTAAGGATTTCAATCTTGCAATCTTATATTCTAGCAAAATTCAAATCAAAAGTCACAGAGTTGGAAAATGAAATAGAAGTCTTGAAGAAGACTCCCCGCAAGAGAACTAAGAAGAAGGATCTCTTACAAGTCCCTGATGAAGAAAGTCCTCGAAGAAAGAAGTCTCCTAGTCCTCTTCATGGCAAAAAGGAAAAAGAAGAAGAATCCAAAAAAGAAGAAAAAAGAGAAAAGGATCCTTTGGATTTCTTAGATGAGGAAGAACCAAAATTAAATCCAGGTGAGAAGGATGAAAGACTGAAAATCCTGAAGAAGCCTAAACCCACAGAAAATAAAGAGAAAAAGCCCGGCATTGGACTCTTGACTGGAATTATCATCTGTTCTAATTGTAGTATGATCGTCAAAAAGGGAGAAAAAAGTGAGCATTGTAATAAATGCCAAGGTATTCTTAAGAATTACAATTGAATAAATTGTTAGGCCCTATTCATGAGAAATGTCTGAAGCCTTCAGCATTTGGAACACTTTGTAAAGCTTGTGAACGTAAAGTTCGTGCAGAAAAAGAGGCTGAAATGGAAAGAATAGAGGTTGAAGAACATGGAGAGTAATAATATAATTAGAGAGTCATTTTAAGTTGTAACAATATCTACTAATTTCTGAGATTTGCTCCGAGTATATTTGTTAAATTTATGTTGTGTAAAAACATCTTTAAATTTCGTAAGTATCCATCTTTAAACATACACAATTTCTCCTTCCAGCCTTTCTCTGAGTCCAATGATCCTAATCAGCAGACAGCCCAGCAAGGAGAACAATCGAAAAGAAGTATGTACGATCTAAAAGTTGCTCAAGACTACGTGAAAGAGAACATAAGGTAAAATAAAATATGAAAAATTGCAATAATTCCCAGAAAATTTGACTGGGCAACCTACTGTGCCGCAAATTACTTCCCTTCCAAGCTCAGAAGCGATTACTACGCCATTTATTGGTTCTATCATGAGCTGACAAGAGCAGTTGAAAACACAAGGGAGACATCTCTCGGATTGGGAAAGATTGATTTCTGGGAGGACAGTATTGAGAAGATATTCCAAGTAATCGAGCCATGAGCAATGTCTTACCGCTAGGACAAACCTATAAAGGAACCTATTTCAATATGTTTACACGAGGCATGTAAGAATAGCCCTATTCCTAAAGGCTTACTCCTGAGGCTGATAAATGCAAAGGCAAGAACCGTGTCACTTATACTCAAGTTATAGAAATATGAGATAAATACTCCTGAATGTCCTGATCTTGCAGCCTTCGAAACCGTTTCAGAATATAATAGAGCTACCCTGCTTTATATTATACTGAAGATGATCCACCAAGACATTAATAATCCAGCCATTCAACACGTTGCTGAACATGCAGGTACAAGACGTCAAGATGAGCTTAGAAGTTAGGAAAATCTCTTGGAATGATAGAATACATAAAGAAAGTTCCATTCACTTTAAGAAGATACAAACTTTATCTTCCAGAAGACGTTTTAAGAAAGGTATGGATTTTTCAAAATGAAACTCAACGGGGTAGCACAACGTGAGTGTAAGAAATCTCTGGAATCGAATTGAAGGAAAGCCGAAAGAAGAATTATTTGACGTTATTCTAGAGTATTATTAGTGAGATTTAGACTCAATTATTAGAGTTGCAGCCCATGCTAAAAAACACTTAGAAGTAGCCCGTGAAGGTATCAAAGATCTACCTCCTAACGCATTCCGTGCATTCTTACAATGCGTAAGGTCAATATCGTGTCTTTTAATATATTCAGGTGGAAGCTAATTACTTTTTGGAGAGATTGGAGAAAGTTAATTTTGACATTTTTGATAGGTCCTTACATGTTCCTGGATATACTACTGTTCCCTATAGGATTTTTATGGCTGCTCGTAAGCAATCATTCTAATATTCTGTCTATTTTGTAAAAACAACCTTAATCTAATCAGAAGTTTTTATTATAACTCTTATAAGATTAAATAATACAAACAAAGGGAGCTATGGGGAATTGTCAAAACTTTTCTACAGATGAGAATAAGAAGAATTCAATTAAAATGAGGGGGAGGCCTCAGTATTATCCACCTTCTACTTTTTTCACACATTAGAATGATCGTTAAGACACTCACCTGGCCAAGAGACTCTCATGGACTATTCGACTATGAAAGCAAAAATTTAACCAAAAAGAGCCTTAAGACTCAAAATACAGGTAGAGGACGATGCCAAAATAGTAATTTGACTAGTCAAATTGGTAAGAAGCGGAAATGACATCTACTTATACAAAGAGAATGTATATTTTCATTAGCCAAACAAGTTTAACCTTAATAGGAGGTTATAACGAATAAAAATGAGAAGGAAATTCTCAAACTGATCCTTAGGGAAGGAAACTATTGGATAGGCTCAAGTATTGAACCAAAAAAAGATAAGAAGGATGGCAAACCAGAAAATCAAGAAGAAGATTGGGAAAATAATGAACAAAGCATTTGGCTTGTAGTCAAATCATATAAAGCTGCCAATGCAAATAAGATAGTATAGTTGCCTTCTATTGGTGTTGATTTGGTTAGGGCTATAAATTGACAGAAGGTGATTTGGTGAAATTGGGAAGAGTTAAATTCAGAATCAAAGAGTTTAGAGGCACCCCCAACATAGCTAACAAGGCTTCAACAAAGAATGATAATCAAACTAAAATCGAGGGAGAAAATGCCCTTTCAAAGGAAGAGTCAATAAGAAAAAGTTCTATTGCTTCCATGAAGGACTCTGTATCTGGATCAGGAGCAACTTGCAGAATCTGTCTCGCTGACTCTCCAGAGCCTGGAAATCCTTTCTTTAGCCCATGCAATTGTGCTGGTACTATGAAATATGTGCATCTAAAATGTTTACAAAAATGGCTGAAAAGCAAGCTCCATGTTAAAATGACAAATTATTCTACTTCTATCTATTGGAAATCATTAGAATGTGAATTGTGCAAAAAATCTTTCTCAAGTAAAGGAAAAATGCTATCTGAGTTTATTTCAATAGACAGCTTTGAAGTTGATGGTCAAAAGTTCGATATTGTCGAGATTGAACGGCCAGATTGCCCATATATCATTCTTGAAATTCTCAGCAAGGATAAAAACATCACAAGAGGAGTTCACATAATTAAAATGGAAAGCAAAAGCAATATCAGACTCGTACTATTCAATTCTATTCAATTTAATTGCTTTAGGGAAGAGGTCATGACAGTGATATAAGAATAACTGATATATCGGTTTCGAGGTGCCATGCCTTAATAAAGCTAGAGAAGGGCAATTTTTACATCGAAGATAACAACTCCAAGTTTGGAACACTTGTCCATATGAGGAAGCAACTTCCAATTGTAGGAGATTTCAATAATCTTTCTTTCCAAATTGGAAGGACTGTGGTATCGCTCCAAGTCAAGAGAAATTGGAAGCTACTTCCTGCATGCTTTAGGTACAAAATTTGTCAAATCATCATTGTGATAGCTCCCAACCCGCAGATGCTAATACGTCCTTTGAGGATAGAGAAGAATCAGGTGAAGACATATTATTCGAAGAGCCACCTCGTTCTAATAATAATGTCAACAGAGAACAAAATGTTAATGTTAGCATTCATGGTAACGAAGATAATCACGAAAATCAATCTGGCCAAGAAGTAATAAATTAGAGAGTTATAATAACATGCTAGGGAGCAGAAGCTGAGCCACATGAAGAAGACGATGGTCTCTCAGATGTCTCAGCTCAAGCTATGAGTGACGATGAAATTGGAGAGGAGGGTCCTGCACCAGAGAATGTTAATGGTCAGCCTGATGCTAATAACGCATAAGCTTCAATCTTTCAAATGCTACAATCCCGGATTGCCTGCATAGGCAGTTATTATCTATTGTTTTCACTAAATTTATTTATGTATTATTTTCCCATTCTGAAAGGGGTTTATCCAAATATTTCTCTTAAGTTCATTTGGGTATAATTCTTATTTATCATGTTTCCGTTCCAGGATTTATACAAACTGTTTAACATTACATCTTCAAGAACAGCTTCTTACTAATTTTATTTGTAAAAATTCGGGGATAAATTTATTTGATGGATTTTCGGCCGAAAACCTTAGAAAAACCAAAGACTATCCCACCTTTCATCCCTCCAATACTCTGGGGACTTGATGCAGCCTTTGCCGAATTCCTTACCTACCCTTTAGAAAATATCAAGGTCAGAATGCAGATGAATCAAGCTAAAAACTACTCTACAGAATATTCATCAACCATTGACTGCATAAAGAAGACTATCAAAGGCCATGGAATCCTGGGCTTCTACAGAGGAGTTAAAGTATCCACTACACGAGAATTTTTCTTTCATGCCACAAAGTTTTCCACTTATGACTATGTTAAACGATTCTTTCTTGCTGATATAGAGGGGAGTGGATATTACAGAAGGCTACTGTCAGCTCTATCAGCATCGAGCATCAGTTTGTTCTTGTGTAATGTTTTGGATATTACTAAAACCAGATTCATCGCAGATCTGCATACAAAGACATATAAAAGATCCAAGGACATTCTTTTTGGACTATTGAGATCCGGCCAAGCCTTCAAGGGGTACACTGCGAATTTCTTCCGGCAATCATTCTTTATGGGGGCAGAACTTTTCGGTCAGGATCAATTGAGAATATTTTTGGTCAAGAAAAAAGGATTTAGGAAGGATTCAAACTTTGTTCTCCTGACTTCAGGAGTGGTTGGATCCGTCCTAGCAAGTGTAGTTTCATGTCCTTTTGACGTTCTGAGAACAAGATACATGAGTCAAATAGGTGATGATGTGGACCAATTATTTAGAAATGCCAGAAGATGTTTTGTCTATATGGTCAAAAACGAAGGTATTCTCAGTCTTTATAGAGGTTTCATTCCCTTCATGTTGAAGAATTGCTTGTTCTCAACCTCTTTATTTGTATTGTACGAGCAAACTTCTAATTCAATTCAAGATTTCAAGATCTAATATTGTATCCAGTTTTGTAGGCATATTCTTTTTGTATAATGATCATTTCCTTGTATCAAAACCTAACGCTAGGGAAGATGGGGGCCATGTAGTTTTAAAAATATCTAAATAGTCCGAAATGGGATGCTGGATATACTATAGATTTAAATCCTTAAGAAATTTTAGAAATATTATATGGAAAAAGTAAGGATATTTTATGGTTGAGAAGATTTGTGTGTGTTAAATAAGATAATCTACAAAGAAAATAAAGAATGGACCTACTAAGACATAAGTTTAAAATCATTTGAATACTGATATAAACCTATGTTATGACCGTTGGTCAAAATCGGTCCACTCCAGATGATATAAAAGCCAATGTTTTGGATTGTTAGTCAAAACTGGGTCCTCGGACGAAGTTTTTAAAGGGATTTGAAGCATTTATTTGTTAGAGGATTTTGAAAGAGCGCTGCTCCAAGATCTAAGGATTGTGGGTATGAGTCAGCGATACCTTTTCTTTTCTGATATCTTTTGATAATTTAGAGATTCCAGGCATATTTGATTCATTATCTGAGAGACTGAAGTTATCTTGAAGGAATGAGGGTATATTATTGCTAAAGTCATTAAGATCGAAGTGACTCTTCTTTTCATTTTCGACAACTTGGTCACCTTTTTGAACGCGCTCTTTCAGAGATTGTTGAACTTTGCCGTCCTCCACTACTGTTTCCATGGTTTTGGTGTATGTGTTTCCATTTTCAGAGGAGAAACTCATGTATGAGAAAGACTGTGCTCCTGTACTAGAAGGATTGAGCTTTCCTTTTAAGATTGAAGAGGATCTTAAGAAATCAGAGTTCATGAAAGTTGGTTTATAAGTTTTGCAAAAATCCTCTTCATCGTCACTATCGGTGGAGATGACGTTGTCTTCAATGAAATTTCTGACTTTGGCGGTGAAACTGTTCGAAGTGGCAAAGGACCGGTATTGATTGAAGAAATTACTATCTTCATCACTAAAACATTACAAAAAGGAATATTCTAGAATTACCTTTCTTCAAATATGTCTTTTAAAATCTCAAAAGCTGATTTATTTGTTCCTCTGAAGCCTTTCTTGCTGTAGATTGATCCTTGCTCTGAATTAGCAAACTCTTTACATTCTTTGTCAAGTTCAAGACCGATGGTACCGAACTTGTCATAGAGTCTCCTCTTTTTTTCGTCTCCTAGAACAGAGTAGGCTTCGTTAATCAATGCAAACTTAGCCTTGGACTGTTCATGCTTATTTTTGTCCTAAAATATTAGGAATGAAAGAGAACCATAAGTACCGGGTGCCATCTTAAAGCCAGTTTATGGTATTGCTTCTTGATATCTGTTGAAGTACAGTTTTTCCTCAATCCCAATATTTGATAATAATCAGGAGGTGATTTATTGTGTGTATCGAACATTTATGGTGGGAGGACTTAAAGCTGATAAGTTAAGAGTTTTTACGCTTAGAAAGCCGATTAACCAAATATTTATATCGTGTAAGAAAAATGCTTATCTAATCAATCTCATAGAACATTCTATTATTGAGACGAAAATCCAAAAATAGAGAAAATCCACCTTAATGTTCAAAAAGGTTATTTACCTACCCATTTTTTAAAAATCAGGCATGTTCTCTCGCTTCCTTCTCCTACTAGAAAGTTCTAGATTTCTAGGAAAATTTAATACTATTTCCAGTACAGTCCGCAGTTAATTTTTATTTCAAAATGTCCGATACTCAAGTTCTTGAAAACACTTCTTCAAACAATCAAGTCGAGGAACCTAAGCTTAAAAAAGAGAACTCATATACTTACTGGGTGAATAATGACCCAAATTTCTTCGGTGGGCAACAACCCGTTGACATACAGCCAAAAAAAATTGATGAACAAGAGGCCCAAAGGCTAAGAGAGTATGTTTAGTCCAATTAACCCTGATAAATCTTAGACTTGAGGAGGCTAAAAAGGGTGGCCATTCAGCTTGGAATAGCGTTGGGACATGGTAAAGAACATTCCAGATAGTCTAATGATATAGGGAAGAAAGATCCTTAAAAATTGATGTCTTCAAGGACGTTCTTGAGAAGCACTTTGCAGGATTTAAGACAAAGGATGAAAAACTTGAAATTACTAAAATTAAGAAAATCGAGGGAGATGTACATAATGGAAGGATCTATGATCATTTTCTAGGGGAAAATGATCCTCAGTCGCGGCAAGAAGAGGCTAGGATTTGAACTCAAGATAAAACTTGAATATCAAGGTAAACACCTACCTGAGATAATTGTCTTATTATGAAGGTTTAAAAGACTTAGAAGGCGCAAAAGGAACCATTAAATTCAAAGAGTTTATGGATGATGGAGACTATGAGGTATGATTTCCTTGCTTAACGAAGTGTAATTAGAATAGTTCACTATTGAGCCAAGTGGAGATGAAAAGAAAGAAGAAGGAAAGAATGCTGTCAAATCTAATATTAAGGAAATCGCACAGGGCATATACGATACTTTCAGTAAATTGAAGGAATAAACTACTTGCCGAATTGTTTATCTACTGAGTATATTTCAATGATTGATTGTAAGATACTATGGACATAGTGAAATTGTTCTTTGATAAATATTTCTTGTCAAATGAATTTCGCATACAAAATTGAACTATAAATAAAAATCCCAATTAAGGGTTAGCTAGACCTTCAATCTCAGGATCATTGATCAAGGTAGCATCGAATAAGGGATGATTTTCCTTTGGATTCTTTTTAAGCAACCTAAAATTTTAAGAAATTCAAAAAAAAAAAAATAGTTTACTTATGTAGACTGCTAAGAATCTTATGATCCATGTAAACCTTCAAATCTTCTTCCAAATCGAACTCCTTTCCTCTCATGGGATACAAGACTCTGTATTTGATAGCCAGCATTCTGTACAAGAACATGAATTCCTAGAACTTTATTCATCTTCTAATAGAATAGAACCTTGTTGGGATCGGTATCAGTCTTCTTCTTGTTCACAATATAGACAAGAGAGTTTTCAATCCACCTATTGATCTCGTCTCTCTCCCTAACAGTTCCAGTTCTAAGAAATTATACACACTCTGAAATATTCTTACTGAAGAGTAAGCTTGCCAAGAGAGAATTTGAGTTTTTTTTCCAAGATGCCTGTGCCTGCAGGCTTCTTGATCTTCAAGAACTTGGGATGGAATTGCTTCAATTGTCTTCTGATAATAGTGTAAGTATCAAGAAGGAGGGTCAAGGATTTCCAAGCATGATCGTCTAACTCCTTAATATTAACACTGAACAAGATCAAAGAGTTGCTATAGGGTTATAGGAGACAAAGAAGATCTTACGTCTTCTTTTGTTCAGCATTGTTGGCGCTTCTGATGAAGATTTCAAAGACAATTGCATTAGCTCTTTCTCTCATATACTTAAGGGTTCTCAAAACACCATCAGCAAGAGAAGTAGCAATTCCAATATCATTTTCATCGTCAAAGTCAAATCTGACTTTTGTCTTCTTTCCGGATCTTGCAAGGCCTGTACCTCCAACTGTGCTAGCCAGATGAGCTTCCTTTCTATCTTCTATTCTCTTATCTCCAGATCTGTCTCTCAAGTTGATAGTATCCTTAAGTGTTCCTCTAGTGTCTCCTCCAGTAATGGCCTCCATAGCTTCATCTCTAAGCTTGAATTTCATTTCATTGACCAGGATATATTTCAGTCTCCAGATGGTGAAGAGTAGTGCCTTCCTTTCCCTGGTAAATCTTCTGTTACAAATTTTGACAATATTGTAATGAGATGTGGGATTGAAGTTACAGACAACAGGGTTCTTTCTTGGTCCCTTGAAGACCTCTAATTCTCTCTATTGGATTACTGATAGTTTGATGATCTGTTTACTCTTAAAGATTCTATTTCTCTTTGCTTGTGATCTAGTTCTTGATTAAGGAGCTTTTGGGCATTCTATGTCATTATTGAAAACCATTGCTAATTTACGATATGTAAAGCAATCTCATTGATCAGTTCTTTATTTTTCTTTTCAAAGACGAGATTGTCATGTTGCAACTTATCAAAAGTAGCTAATTGAATACTAAGTTCTCTGGTCTTTGACTCAATCTCATGCTCAACAGATCTAACAGCCTGGTTGGTTCTTAATTCTCTATTCATTTCAGAAACATTTCTGTTAAAAGTACTTCTCTTGTAACTCAGTCTCATACTTCAATCTGAGATTTTCCATTTGGAATCGCCTGGCCCAGTTATATAAATTCAATCATTCTTACAAGTTGTCAACTTCTTGTTCCAATTTTCTTTTGTGGTCCAAGCTCAAATTCAACTTTCTTCTAAGATCACCAATTTCATTCTTCTGTTCCCCAATAATTTTATTCAGGTCATTGACATCAATCATTGTAGTATTTTCAATCTTATTCAAGCGAGCCCTAACCTCAGCTAACTCATTTTTCAAGCTGGTATTCTCAGTCTGAGAATTTAACAAAAGGTTTTTGATATTGTTACTTCCTTAGCAAATATATCATCTTCGGCTTTTTGTAAAGCAGCAACCAAGGCTCTGTTATCTCTTTCTAATTCCTATGTTGATCAGAATTAGACTTGAAATATTTTATACAGCATTCTTGGCTTGAGTTTCACTGAATGCGGCCAGGAGTGATTTCATATCAGTATCTATATTCTTTCTGAAGGTGGCATTCTCCTCTTTCAAGAAGGCATTTTCTTTAGCCAACTCCTTGAATCTATTGTCAAGATCCTGAATTCTTATTCTCATAAGTCAACTATGTTACAGCATAGGCAGCGTTCATTTTGGCAATATATCTGTTATAGTCTTCCTCACGAGCCTTGAAGTTAGCCTAGAAGTATTAGAGAAAAATAGTTATCTCTTACCCTCTCAAACTCAAAATCATATAATGGAAGTTCATTTTTGAATCTAAAGCCCTGAGAAAAATCTGATATTGATTTACCCTGGAGTACCACCGAGGTTAGATGGATATGTATATAATCTATCTGAGGTTTGTGGATACTAAAATCATAAGTAAGATCGACTTTCATTTACCATTTGGCTTAAGCCTGTTTAAATTATTAACGATTAAATCAAAAAATGCTTTTGAAAAAGATTGAAAAAATACAATACCCTGAGTTAAAAAAGTAGGTAATTCTATCAATAATCTCAAAGGCTTATCGCTATGGACCATTTACTTTAATTACTTAGCAATGAATGAAATTTAATAAGCTATAGCGTGTTCAGTTCTCTTAAAACTTCTAGACCTTCAGGAAGCACAGCCACTTCGAATCCCCATTTCATGCACTTTTTTCTCTTCAAAGGAATAAAGCAAGATAACTTCTTTTTCTTAGAAGCAGGAATGCATTCCCAAAATAAAGTATTCCATTGATAATCGTTGTTGGCTTGGCAGCGTAACTTTTTGAAGCGTTCAAGTTCATCCAAAAGAACAAAGAAGACTTTTGCAATAGCTTCATCCATCGAAAGATCATGCACATTGTTATCTAACAAGATCTTAGAAATATAGATTTCCCCTGCGCGAGAGGTCATTCCCCAAGCTAAAAAGTAAAGTTGATGGGATCATCTCATTCAGCTCCTTTACTAATTCGACTATTCTTGCTTCGTCAAGGTCATCATCAATCAAAGATTGATCAACTTTATCTGCCTGGTGGTTACAAAAATTGTCCCCTTTGAGGAGCTTTTGAACAACTTCAAGGTCCTTCCTCTCAAGAAAGCGTTTCAAGAGAAGTACTGCTTCCTTGTATATATAAGCTGCGTTATCGGTCTTGGGTGCATTGTAATTTAGGTGTAATTTTCAAAAATTGCATGATATGTTCCTGATAAATGATATAGACAATGTCTTCGTCTTGATTGACATAACTTTTCCAAGTTGATCTATAAGGTAAGGCAACTTAACGGAATCATTGCTATTAACACATTCATGAGATTCAGAATGAGTTGATCTAAACTGTTAGTCTTCAGTGCAGCAGCTGCGTTTTTTATTGCCTTGACACCAGGCCGTTCAATCCCAGAAAGTTTGCAGATTAAATCAAAAATTGAAAAGACTCCTCTGCAATATAGATCATATTGGCAAAGTTTAAGTAGTTCATCTACAGAATAACTGGTTTGCTACATCGGAGAAGAAGGCCGAGCGCCTTTTACCAAGGCGAACATCTGCTTGAGTTTTGTGATGATAGGCATATCGCTAACTGAAATGATTATAAGATACTCTTGCTCTATCAGGAGTCAACTAAAATTTAAGTCTAATTCAAAATAGAGAAGGGAACTCATCAAGTAAATTTAAATTCATTTCATTTACTTTGGACAACAATCAGAAAATACCTTTTTTAATCAAAGCATTTTCTGGATCAACTTTTGAACTGGTGTTTTAAATAAGCTTTGATATTCATTCCAAACTTTATCACTTAATGATATTTGCAAGTTTTTTTTCTTATATATTTACTTG
>Ga0065720_1003179_pt1 | contig 22851 bp, 18 predicted proteins | sample Thericmetagenome_FD_59107 | JGI IMG/M metagenome (GOLD analysis project Ga0065720, IMG submission 59107) | Thermophilic microbial communities from the Joint Bioenergy Institute, California, USA of rice/straw/compost enrichment - eDNA_2 v2... | ecosystem: Engineered > Solid waste > Grass >...
AAGGTGTTGTGCGATCCGTGTGCGCCATCCGGGCGGTTAGCTCAGCGGTAGAGCACTCGCCTTACAAGCGAGGGGTCACTGGTTCGAACCCAGTACCGCCCACCTGCGAGAACAGGCCCCGCAGCGATCACGCCGCGGGGCTTCGTGCCATGAACGTGCCAGATCGCCGGCGAACCGGGGCGCCGGGCCGCACGCGTCGCTCGATCGACTCGGTGGAGACGCGTCGCGGTACCGTCTCTTCCGCCCGCCGCCGGCGGGCTCGGCGACGCCACCCGAGGAACGACGGGCCCTCCCGCCCGCATCGGCCGCAAGAGGGCCGTCGTCACGTCCCGGTCTCGCGCCGGTCGGCGGCGCTCTCGTCAGCCCTTCTTCACGTAGATTCGCCGTGCACAAGTGGCGGCACATGGCGGCCGGTCAGGCCGGTCACCGGTTGGTTCGACCCCATANAGGGCTGGCCGCGCGGGCGCCGAGCACGCCGTGCGCGGCACCGACCCGGCCGATCCGGAGGTGCTGAAGCNGGCGGAGGTGTGGTTCGNGGCAGTCCCCGGGATGATCGGGGACGACCGGGAGCCTGCTCTCCGCCCTCCATGCCAGGATCGACCGGAACGGCGTGGAGGCCGCGACGAAAGGGCTGCTCTCGACGGGGGCCTGGGAGTACCTCAAGCGAGCCTTCGCCGTGGGGTTCGCACAGCACGACCGGGCGGTACGGGCTCGGCGGTGCCGGCGGGTCCTCAGCGGTGAGCGGGCAGGGCGGCGATCCACGCCCGTGCGCCGAGGCGGGACCGCCGTGGGCACCGCGGGCGGTGCGCTGTGGTGCCCGGTGATACAAACACGCGCACGACAGTCACCGACAGGGTCAGACTCGGCAGTCGGTGCAAGACGGTGACGGCACGTGGTTCGTCACATCGAACGACCTGGGCACCACGATCAGGCCGCGTTGTTGAAGTCCCAGCCGTCCGTCAGTGCTGCTGTTGCCAGGGCGTTACCAACCTCATCGCTGCGTAGTCGAGCGTTGACGGTGCGAATAGAGGAGACTGGGTGAGGACAGGAGCGCTGTTCTAGATACCCCCTGAGGTGGCGCTATGGACGATCGTCCGGTCTGGGCGGCTCGGCTACGCGAAAACAGGCGCAGGCGACTGTGGAGCCAGCGAGAGATGGCCAAGCGGCTCGCCCAGGCCGCGGCCGGACAGATCACACTGCCCGGACGGGAATCCCTGGTCCGCATGATCAGATATTGGGAGGCGGGCAATCACCAGCCCTCCGACCTCTACCGCGTCCTGTACTGCCGGGTATTCGAGATGGACGAAGCCGACATGTTCGGCGATGGACAGGTCCGCCGGGAGCGCGCGCCCGCCAAGGTTTTGGAGGACCTGCTCGGCCAGGCCGAGGCGCTCACCTCACAGGCCTGCTGTCAAGGGCGACGCGTCGGAGTGGGCACGGCCGCTGATCTGTCGGCCCGGGTGCATGCCCTGCGGCTGGCCGATGACGTGATCGCCGGGAAGGACCTCATCCGGCCAGCGTTCCGGGAGCTCGACGCGGCGGTACGGATCTACCGATGCGGCACGTTCACCGAACAGGTGGGCCGCAGGCTGCTGGTGACCATTGGGGAGTTTGCCCAGATCGCCGGATGGGTGGCGAGCGACGCCGGGGCGCACGACCAGGCCGCCCGCACCTACCGGCTTGGCATCAGCGCAGCGCACGAGGCCGGCGACACCACGCTGGAGTCGAACCTGCTGGGATCGCTGGCCTACCAGACCTCAAACGTCGGCGACCCCCGCGAAGGCGTCGAACTCGCCCATGCCGCGTTGGAGGTGGCCGGGCCGCGTGCCCCCGCCCGAGCCCGAGCGCTGGCCTGGGATCGCCTCGCCTGGGCGTACGCCCGCGTGGGCGAGGACCAAGAAGCCATGCGCGCTCTGGGAGAGGCCGAGACCGCCCTCTCCNGCCACGGGGGAGAGGATGAACCCGGCTACCTGTACTGGGTGGANGNCAATGAACTGCAGATCATGGAGGCCCGCGCCCACACCGAGCTGCACCGCCCGTTGCGCGCCGTCCCGCTGCTCACCGATGTACTGNGCCGGTACGACGCCACCCACACCAGAGAACTCGCCCTCTACCTGTCCTGGCTCGTGGTGGCGCTCGCCGACGCCAACGAGCCGGAGCAGGCCGCACACACCGCAGGTCGGCTGCTGGACCTGTCGGCGGACGTGGCCAGTGACCGGACCGCCCGCCGGATCAAGGTGGTGCTCGGCCGCCTGAAGCCGTACCGCGACGTGCCGCAGGTCCGGGACCTACTGTGCGACCATGCGGCGATCGCACTGTTGCAGGCCGGCTGAGTGACGAACTGGGTGGAACGGCTACGAATCACGTCGCGGGATGGGTGCCCGCCCGCCGGGCCGTACGCTGGCACCGTCGTCTCGATTGGGGTCATGTTGCTGGTCGCTGGGGTGCTCGGCTGACCGGATCGTTCCGCATCCGGGCGTGATCGTGTCTTTCTGCGCGGGGTCGGGATGCGGAGGATCGGAGCCATGAGAAGAGCGCTTTTGGTTATCGACGTTCAGGAGTCCTTCCGGCAGCGGGCGATCTGGGCGGCGGTGTCCGCGCCCGACATCGCCGATCGGGTGGCGCGGCTGGTCCGCGCCTCACGCGCCAACGGGGATCTGGTGGTGTGGGTGCTGCACACCGAGCCGGGGAGCGGCGGGCCGTTCGATCCGGAGAATGGGTTCATTCGTCTGATCGAAGGGCTGGAGCCCGAGCCCGGGGAGCCGGTGGTGACGAAGACCTCTTACAACGCCTTCACCACCACGAACCTCGCCCAGCTGCTCACGCAGCACGGTGTCCGGGAGGTGATCGTGTGTGGGATCAAGACCGAGCAGTGCTGTGAGACGACCGCTCGGCTCGCCTGCGACCTCGGGTACGAGGTCACGTTCGTGATCGACGCGACCGCGACCTTCCCGCTTGAGCACCGGGACGCGCCGAAGGGGCGGTCGGTCGAGGAGATCCTCGCTGATCCCACCACGCTGTCCACTGATGAGATCATCCGCCGTACCGAGTACGCCCTGTCCGGATGGTTCGCCACCATTCGGACCCTGGCGGAGATGACGGGGGAACCCGCTGAGGAGGTCGCGGCGGGGGCCCCGGTGGGAGGTTGACCGGATCGTGCCCCGTGTGGTGTTCCTGCTCGTTCCCCACTTCCACCTGCTCGACCTGTCGGGGCCCGCGCAGGTGTTCTTCGCGGCGGCCGACCTCGGGTACGACTACCGGCTGAGCTACGTCGCCGAGCGGCCGGAGGTGGTCAGCGCGCAGGGGCTGCCGGTGCGGGCGGAGGTGGAGTGGCCCGAGACGGACGCCGACGATCTGGTGATCGTGCCGGGGTGGCGCGCGCCGACGCTGGCCGGGCGCGGCCACCTCGGCGCCGAGACCCTGCGTCGGCTGGCGGATCATCACGCCGCGGGCGGCACGGTCGCGAGCGTGTGTGCGGGTGCGGACGCGCTGGGCCGGGCGGGGCTGCTGGACGGTCGGCGGTGCACGACCCATCACGCGGTGCAGGAGGAGCTGGCACGCCGGTATCCGCGGGCCACCGTCGTGCGCGACGTGCTCTACGTGGTGGACGGCAGGGTCGTGACCTCCGCGGGCATCGCCAGTGGCATCGACCTCGCGCTGCATCTCGTCGCCGTACGGCACGGGCCCGGGGTGGCCGGGCGCGTCGCCCGCGGGCTGGTGGTCTACGCCCGCCGCAACGGCGACGAGCAGCAGCACAGTGTGATGCTGCGGTACCGCTCCCACCTGTCCGACGCCGTGCACCGTGCGCAGGACATCATCGACGCACGGTACACCGAGCCGCTGCGGCTCGCCGAGCTGGCCGCCGCGTGCGGGGTGGGGGAGCGGACGCTCACCCGCCTGTTCACCAAGGCGATCGGGATGACGCCGCTGCGCTACCAGCAGGCGCTGCGGCTGGAGCGGGCCGAGCATCTGATCGGCCAGGGGGCGACGGTCGAGGCCGCGGCGCGGGCCGTCGGCTTCCAGGACGCCCGCATGCTGCGCCGGCTCCGCTCCCGTGCGGCCTGAGGCCGGTTGGGCCGGATCCGTCTCGGCTCACGCGTCGGACCGCGGCCGGGAGGCCGTCGCAGGCTCGGTCCCGGGCCGGCGCTCATGGGCGGCGTGCTCCGCAGTCGGCAGGGTGACGGCCGGGGTGCCCGCCGGTGGCGGCGATCCGCAGGGCCCGCCGCGGCTAGAGGGCGCAGATCGCGTAGACGCTGATGCCGACGGTGCGGCCCTTCGTCTGGCGGCCCAGGGCGATCCAGCCGCGGCCGTCCTGGGTCGGGAAGGAGCCGACCAGGACCGCGTCGTTGCCCTGGGCCTCGCCGCCACCGCCGATCACCCGCTTCGGGGCGGGGCACCAGGCGATGCGGCGCTGGAAGTTGGGCACGGTCTTGTTCGGCAGGGCGACGATCTGGTAGCCGCGGGGGAGCGTGGCGGCCTCGGCCGATCCGGCGGCGGCGGTGTTCGCCGAGGTGTTCGCCGAGGTGTTCGTCGAGGTGTTCGTCGAGGTGTTCGCCGAGGCGGCGGCCGAGGTGGCCGAGGCGGACATGTTCGTGCCGGCCATGGCGAAACCGGTGACGGTCGCCGCGAGCGCCGTGGCGGCGAACGCGGTGAAGGCGGCCCTGGCGGTTCCTTTCAGCGGCATGATTTCCTCTCCCACGGGTGCTGTGCCGGGTGTGACGCCGGGGGCGTNAGTGCCGTTTCGACGTCTGTTGAGACGCAACGTCGGCGGGCCGTGTTCAGCCCGATTTGAGGAAATGCCGTTTTGGTACGGCCGAGGGGCGCTGCCGGAAACGCCCGGCGCGGTGATCGGNTGGTCGCCCGAGGCTCGGGCCGCGGGTGAGCCGGGGCGGGCCAGGCCGGTGGNATGCGGGTCAGGCTCGCCGTACGAAGCGGACGAAGGGGATGCGTTCCCCGACGGCGCGGAAATCGGCCTCGCTGCCGTCGACGGCGAAGCCCATGATCCGGCACAGCCGTACGGCGGCCCTGGGGTGGCGCATCGCGTAGCGGGCCATGAGATCGGCGCCCTCGGCGCGGGGGATCGGGGTCGCGGTGACCGGCAGGGTACGGCCGGCGACCTCGATCGTCGCCTCGGGGCNGGCCAGCACGTTGCGGTACCAGTCCGACCGGGTGCCGAAGCCGGAGGCGGCGATGTAGACGCCGCGCGCCGGGTCGCGTTCGACCACCTCGATCACCGCCCGCCGCGGCCTGCCGGTGACCCGGCCGGTGTGGGTGAGCAGCATCAGGCGGTGGCCGAAGAGGAATCCCAGGCGCATCCGGTAGAGCCCGATCGGCAGNCGCCACAGCAGGCGGCGCAGGCCGGTGGGCGGCTGCGGCGTTCCGATGACGTCCATTCGGTGGCGGCCCTCCCTTATGTGATCCATCGNTGCCGGTCGAGACGGCGCGGGCGGGGTCCTGGGTGCCCATGGCAAGCACGGGAACGGTCCATTCACGTTAAAACTGTGTGAATTCGCCTGTGCGGAGCCCCGCGAAATCCTAGGTGAGCACGCCGATGCCGGGCGGGATCGCCAACAGCGGAAATGCGCGCCGCCCGAGCTCCCGGAGCACCGTGCTTTTATGGGACGTATGGCGGCGAATCCAGCGATCTTTACCGTCGATGACGATCCCTCCGTGTCCCGGGCCGTCGCCCGTGACCTGCGGCGGCGTTACGGCGAGCGGTACCGTATCGTGCGGTGTGACTCGGGGGAGGCGGCGCTGGATGCGCTGCGTGAGATCAAGCTGCGCGGAGAGCAGGTCGCGCTGCTGCTCGCCGACTACCGCATGCCGCACATGAACGGCATCGAGTTCCTCGAGGCGGCGATGGACCTGTTCCCGATGGCGCGCCGGGTGCTGCTCACCGCGTACGCCGACACGGACGCGGCGATCACCGCGATCAACGTCGTCGACCTCGACCACTACCTGCTCAAGCCGTGGAACCCGCCGGAGGAGAAGCTCTACCCGGTCGTCGACTCGCTGCTGGAGGCGTGGCAGGCGAGCCCGGAGGCCGCGACCACCGAGGTGCGGGTGATCGGCCATCGCTGGTCGGCCCGCTCGTACGGCATCCGCGACTTCCTCGCCCGCAACCTCGTGCCGTACCGGTGGCTGCTCGCCGACGACCCGGAGGGGGCGCGGCTGCTCTCCGCCGCGGGCGTCACCGCCGACCAGCTGCCGGTGGTGATCACCCCCGAGGGCAAGGTCCTCGTGCAGCCGGACAACGCCGAACTCGCCGCGCAGGTCGGCCTCGCCACGCAGCCCGCCGCCGACTTCTACGACCTGGTGATCGTCGGCGCGGGGCCCGCGGGGCTCGGCGCCGCCGTGTACGGCGCGTCGGAGGGGCTGCGCACGGTGCTGGTGGAGGCGCGGGCGACCGGCGGCCAGGCCGGGCAGAGCAGCCGGATCGAGAACTACCTCGGCTTCCCCAGCGGCGTGTCCGGCGCCCAGCTCACCGACCGGGCGCGCAGGCAGGCGATCCGGCTCGGCGCCGAGCTGCTCACCGCGAAGAAGGTCGTCGGCCTGGAGGCCGGGGGCACCAGCCGGGTGCTGCACTTCAGCGACGGCGGCACGATCGCCGCGCACACCGTGGTGCTCGCCACCGGCGTCTCGTACCGCATGCTCGACGTGCCGGGGCTGAACGACCTGGTCGGCCGCGGCGTCTTCTACGGCGCGGCGACCACCGAGGCGCCGAGCTGCCGGGGCGAGGAGGTGTACGTCGTCGGCGGCGCGAACTCGGCCGGGCAGGCCGCCGTGCACTTCTCCCGGTACGCCAGGAGGGTGCACATGCTCATCCGCGGCGACGACCTGCGCCGGTCGATGTCGCAGTACCTGATCGAGCAGATCGAGAGCATCGACAACATCGAGGTCCACCCGCGCACCGAGGTGATCGGCGGCGAGGGCGACGGCCACCTGGAGCGGCTGCTGCTCTGCGACGGCCGTACCGGAACCACCCGCGTCGTGGACGCCTGCTGGCTGTTCGTCTTCATCGGGGCCGAGCCGCGCACCGACTGGCTCGGCGACGAGATCCTGCGCGACCGGCGCGGCTTCGTGCTCACCGGCCCGGACCTGCTCAACGGCGGCGGCAGGCCGCCCGGCTGGACCCTGCCGCGCGACCCCTACCACTTGGAGTCGAGCATGCCCGGCGTGTTCGCGGCCGGCGACGTGCGCGCCGCCTCGATCAAGCGGGTCGCCTCCGCGGTCGGGGAGGGCGCGATGGCGGTCTCGCTCGTCCACCGCTACCTGGAGGCGCAATGACCGAACCGGCCGTGGAACGGCTGACGCCGGACGAGCTGCGCACGCTGTTCCTGTTCGAGTCGCTCAACGACGACCAGCTCGCCCTGCTCGCGGAGAACGGGCGGGTGGAGCGCCGCCCGGGCGGCAGCATCGTGTACCACGAGGGTGAGGAGGCGACCTGCTTCTTCGTGCTGCTCAGCGGCGAGGTCGAGCTCAGCCGCCGGGTGCACGGCGTCGACGTGCAGATCAACCGCACGTCCCAGCGCGGCGTGTACGGCGGCGCCACCCAGGCGTACATGGAGTCGCCGACCCCGCACACGTACATGTACACGATGCGGGCGATCACCGACGTGGAGTTCTTCACGCTCACCGCGGAGACCTTCGGCACGATCGTGCGCGAGTGGTTCCCGATGGCGATGCACCTGCTGGAGGGCGTGTTCTACGGCATGCGCACCAGCCAGACCCGGGTGAGCGAGCGGGAACGGCTCGTCGCGCTCGGCTCGCTGTCCGCCGGGCTCACCCACGAGCTGAACAACCCGGCCGCCGCCGCGGTGCGGGCCACGTCGGTGCTGCGCGACCGGGTCGCCGGCATGCGGCGCAAGCTCGCGATGATCGCCGACGGCAGGCTGGACGGCACCCGCCTGCGCCACCTCGTCGAGCTGCAGGAGGAGGCGGTGAAGCGCGCCGCGTCCGCCCCCGAGCTCACCGCGCTGGAGACCAGCGACGCCGAGGCCGCGGTCGAGGACTGGCTCGACGACCACGACATCGTCGGCGGGTGGGACATGGCGCCGGCCCTCGTCGCCGGCGGCATCGACGTCGAGTGGCTCGACCGGGTCGCCGGCGCGGTCGGCGAGGAGAACCTCGACGCGGCGGTGCGCTGGCTCACCTACACGATCGACACCGAGCTGCTCATGCGGGAGATCGACGACTCGGTGACCCGCATCTCCTCGCTGGTGGCCGCCGCGAAGCAGTACTCGCAGCTCGACCGCGCGCCGTACCAGACGGTGGACGTGCACGACCTGCTCGTCGCGACGCTCACCATGCTGCAGGGGAAGATCCCCAAGGGGATCACGAAGGTGAAGGAGTTCGACCGGAGCCTGCCGCGGATCCCGGCCTACGCCGCCGAGCTCAACCAGGTGTGGACGAACCTGATCGACAACGCGATCGCCGCGATGGGCGAGACCGGCACGCTCACCATCCGCACCGGCCGCGAGGACGATCGGTGCCTGTTCGTGGAGATCGGGGACACCGGGCCGGGCATCCCCGAGGAGATCCGGCCGCGGATCTTCGAGCCGTTCTTCACCACCAAGCCGGTCGGCGAGGGCACCGGGCTCGGGCTCGACATCAGCTACCGGATCGTGGTCAACCGGCACCACGGCAGCATCAAGGTGGACTCCCGTCCCGGCGACACCCGGTTCCGGGTGATCCTCCCGATCGACGGCCCGCCCCGGCCGGACAACGGCGACCCCGCCGAGGGCTGAGCATCGGCCGGTGGCGGCCGGGCGGTACGGCGAGGCCCCCGCGGCTGCCTGCCGGGCATCGGGCGATGCGGCCCGCCGGAGGCGGGCGGGGATCGCGGTCGCGGGCTCGCGGCCAGGGGCTCGCGGACAGGGGTTCGCGGACAGGGGGCGGCCAGGCGGTCGCGGTCATCGGTCCGGATCCCGGCCTCGGGGCGGCCGTGGCCGCTTCGCGGCGGGCGCCTGGCGTCCGGTGATCGGCTGGTAGCGCAGTTCGGGGCGGCCCACGGAGCCGTAGTGGGGGACGCGGCGGGCGACGCCCGTCTCGATCAGGTACTCCAGGTAGCGGCGGGCGGTGACGCGGGAGACGCCGACGGCCGTGCCGACCGCCTGGGCCGAGACGCCCTCGGGCGCCTTGCGCAGCTCGGCGGCGACCAGCTCCAGGGTCGCGAGGGTCATGCCCTTGGGCAGCGCCGCCCCGGCGCCGCCGCGCAGCGTCGCGAGCGCGCGGTCCACCTCGTGCTGGTCGGCCTCGACGGCGCCCTCCAGCGTGGCGCGGAACTCGGCGTACCGCTTCAGCTTCTCCGCGAGCGCCGCGTACGTGAACGGCTTGATCAGGTACTGGGCCACGCCGATCGACACCGCCGCCCGCACCACGGACAGGTCCCGGGCGGAGGTGACCGCGATCACGTCGCAGAGCAGCCCGGCGGCGCGCAGCTTGCGGCACAGCTCGAGGCCGTGCATGTCGGGCAGGTAGAGGTCGAGCAGGATCAGGTCGACCGGCCGCTCGCGCAGCATGCGGAGGGCCTCTCCGCCGGAGCGGGCCACCCCGGCGACCGCGAAGCCGCCCACCCGCTCGACGTACCGGCGGTTCGCCTCCGCCGTGATCTCCTCGTCCTCGACGACCAGCACCGAGATCATCGCTCACCCCTGCCCCAGCGGTAGCCGTACCGTGAACACCGCGCCCGTGAGCTCCCCCTGTCCGCGTCCCACCTCGAGCTCTCCGCCGAGGCGGCGCACCGCCTGCCCGACCAGGGCGAGCCCCAGCCCCCTGCCGTCGCCCTTGGTGGTCCAGCCCTTCTGGAACGCCTCCGCCGCCGTCGCCGGGTCCATCCCCGGGCCGCTGTCGGCGACGCGGATGAGCAGCGAGTCGCCGTCCCCGCGCAGCCCGACCTCGACCCGCTGCGGCGGCGGGCCGGACCCGGCGGCGTCGATCGCGTTGTCGATCAGGTTGCCGACGATCGTGACGAGCGCGCGCTCGTCCACGCCGATCGCGTCGAGCTCGCCCTCGGGGTCGATGCGCAGCTCGACGCCGCGTTCGGCGGCCACCGCGGACTTGCCGAGCAGCAGCGCGGCGAGCACCGGCTCGCGTACCGCCTCCACCACCCGGTCGGTGAGCCGCTGCACCGTCCTCAGCTCCTCGGTCGCGAACGAGACCGCCTCCTCGGTACGGCCCAGCTCCACCAGCGACACCACGGTGTGCAGCCGGTTCGCCGACTCGTGCGCGGCCGACCGCAGCGACTCGGCGAAGCCGCGCTCGGCGTCGAGCCGGCTGGTGAGCGCCTGCAGCTCGGTGTGGTCGCGCAGCGTCACCACGGTGCCGAGCGAGCGCGTCCCGGCCCGCACCACCGAGACGCTGACGAGCAGCACCCGGTCCGCGGTGAGGTGGATCTCGTCGGTGCGGGTGCTGCCGGACGCGAGCAGCTCCACGAGCGAGGGCGGCAGGCCCAGCTCGGTGACCGGCCGCCCCTCGGCGTCGGGGGGCAGGTCGAGCAGCTCGCGGGCCCCGTCGTTGGCGAGGGTGAGCCGCCGCGCGGGGTCGACGAGCAGCAGCCCCTCGCGTACCGCGTGCAGGATCGCCTCGTGGTACTCGTACATGCGGCTCAGCTCGGCCGGGTCGAGCCCGTGGGTCTGGCGGCGCAGCCGGGCCCCGACGAGCGCCGCCCCGGCGACGCCGACGGCGAGCCCGGCGAGGCCGATCAGCCCGGTCCAGGCGAGCTGGCCGCGCAGCCACGCACTGATCTTCTGCACGGTGATGCCCGCGCTCACCAGCGCCACGATCCGGCCGCCCTCGTCCCGCACCGGGGTGACCGCGCGCACCGAGGGGCCGAGGGTGCCGGTGTAGGTCTCGGTGAACGTCCGGCCCGCGAGGGCGGGGCCGGTGTTGCCGAGGAAGAATCTCCCGATCTGCTGCGGGTTGGGGTGGGTGTACCGGCGGCCGGACGGATCCATGATCGTGATGAAGTCGACGCCGGTGGCATGCCGGATGCGCTCGGCGTACGGCTGGAGCGTCGCGGAGGGACGGGCGTCGTTCACCGCCTCGGGCACCACCGGCGACTCGGCCACGCTGACGGCGACCGCGCGCGCCACCGCCGCGGCCTCGTCGGTGAGCAGCGACCGGGCCTGGGCGACCGCGAGCAGGCTCGCGCCGAGCACGGTCACCCCGACGACGGCGATCTGCAGGGCGAGCATCTGCCGGGCGAGGCTCCACCGCCGCGGACGCGTGACCTGCGCCATCGCGATCGCCTCACTTTCCCAAGAGCATCGAGTGTGCCCTACGAAATGTAGGTGATGTGACCCGCATCACTCGATCTTTGCACATATGTTCGATGGGGATCGGCGGTCAAGGGTGCGGGAACGCCCTGAACGCCGTACCGCGGGAGCCCGCCGTCGATCGCCCGGGGCGCCGTGGCCGGCTCGCCGTACCGCATCCTCACTGATCGCGACGGCGGCGGGTGCGTTGAACGAAATGTACTTAATAGTGACCTGTCTCACGTCTTCGGGACATAGTCACTCGACCGCGGTCGTCAGGCACAACCCTCAGGAAGGTCGAGTCTCATGTCAGCGGAGATGACGCCGGAGAGTTCGCCCGGCGCCAAGCCGGGCGGTCGTCGGGACCGTACCCACTACCTGTATCTCGCCGTCGTCGTCGCGGTGCTCATCGGGATCGCGGTCGGGTTCGCCGCACCCGAGCTCGGCAAGGAGCTGCGGCCGCTCGGCACCGCGTTCGTCAACCTGATCAAAATGATGATCAGCCCGATCATCTTCTGCACGATCGTGCTCGGCGTCGGCTCGGTCACCCAGGCGGCGCGGGTCGGGCGGGTCGGCGGGCTCGCCATCGGCTACTTCCTGGCGATGTCCACGGCCGCGCTCGCCATCGGCCTCGTCGTCGGCAACCTGATCGACCCGGGCTCCGGGCTGCAGCTCACCGACGAGGCGCGGCAGGCGGCGGAGAGCGAGGCGGCGAAGGCGGCCGAGACCGACACGGTGGCGTTCCTGCTCGGGATCATCCCGACCACGCTGGTGTCGGCCTTCACCGAGGGGGAGATCCTGCAGACGCTGCTCGTGGCGCTGCTCGCGGGCTTCGCCCTGCAGGCGATGGGGGAGCGGGGCAGGCCGATCCTCACCGGGGTGGCGCACATCCAGCGGCTCGTGTTCCGCATCCTCGCCATGATCATGTGGGCGGCGCCGGTGGGCGCGTTCGGCGCGATCGCGGCGGTCGTGGGCGCCACCGGGATCGACGCGCTCACCAGCCTCGCCATGATCATGATCGGGTTCTACGTCACCTGCGTGCTGTTCGTCGGCGTGGTGCTCGGCCCGCTGCTGTGGTTCGCCACCCGGATCAACCTGTTCGCGCTGCTGCGCTACCTCGCCCGCGAGTTCCTGCTCATCGTGTCCACCTCCTCGTCCGAGTCGGCGCTGCCCCGGCTCATGGCGAAGATGGAGCACCTCGGGGTGAGCCGGCCGGTCGTCGGCATCACCGTGCCGACCGGCTACTCCTTCAACCTGGACGGCACGGCGATCTACCTCACCATGGCGACCCTGTTCGTGGCCTCCGCGACCGGCTCGCCGCTGTCGCTGGGCGAGCAGGTCGCGCTGCTGCTCTTCATGATCATCGCGTCGAAGGGCGCGGCCGGGGTGACCGGCGCCGGGCTCGCCACCCTCGCCGGCGGGCTCCAGGCGCACCGGCCGGACCTGGTGGACGGCGTCGGCCTCATCGTCGGCATCGACCGGTTCATGTCCGAGGCGCGGGCGCTCACCAACTTCGCCGGGAACGCGGTCGCGACCGTGCTGATCGGCCGCTGGACCGGCGAGCTCGACCGGGAACGCGCCGGGCTCGTGCTCTCCGGCAGGCTGCCGTTCGACGAGGCCACCCTCGTCGACGAGGAGGAGGCCGCCGGGCCCGCCAAGCCCGCCGAACGCGAGATGGCGTCGGCCTGACCGGCACCGACCCGGCACAACCGGCACAACCGGCACAACCGGCGCTGACCGGCGCTGACCAGGGCTGACCGGCGGCGGGCCGGCCGGGACGCGGGGCCATCGGCGAATCCGATCGGGGGACTCGCCGATGGCCCCGCTCACGTCATCCGGTCGGTCACCGGTCCCGCAGGAAGGCCTCGACCTCGGCGAGGGTGGGCGGGACGGCGCCCTCGCGGGTGCAGGTGATCGCGGCGGCGGCCGCCGCGAAGCGCAGCGCCTCGTCGAGGTCGGCGGCCGGGAACGTGGTGGCCGGGCCCTCCGCCAGCGCGCCGCGCGCGGCGAGCGCGTGCAGCAGCGCGCCGGTGAACGTGTCCCCGGCGCCCACCGTGTCGGCGACCGCGACCTCGAAGCCGGGCACCCGCGCCGGCGCGCGGTCCGGCGTCACCGCGACCGCGCCGCGCGCGCCGCACGTGATCAGCACGAGGGCGAGGCCGTGGTCGGCCACCCAGGAGCGGGCGACGTCCACCGGGTCGCGGTCCGGGTAGAGCCAGGCGACGTCGTCGTCGCTCGCCTTCACCACGTGGGCGGTCTTGAGCCACGGCTCCACGGCCGCGCCGTACCGGGCCCGGTCGGGCAGGAGCGCGGGGCGCACGTTCACGTCGTAGACGACCGTGTGGCGGTCGCGCTGCGCGGCGGCCCAGGCGCGCAGCACCTCGGCCCCGGGCGGCAGGATCGAGGCGAGCGTGCCGAAGTGGAGGGCGCGGGTGCCGGGCGGCGCCTCGGCGGGCAGCTCGTCCGGGGTCCACTGCCAGTCGGCGGTGCCCTGCACGTAGAACTGGTACGCCGCGCCGCCGGACTCGTCGAGCCCGACGACGGCGGCCGTGGTCGGCTCGGCCGCCTCGACCGCGAGGGAGAGGTCGACGCCGCTGGCGACGAGGTGCTCGCGGACGCGCCGGCCGAAGGTGTCGCCGGAGAGCCGGCACAGCAGGCGGGCGTGATCGCCGAGGCGGGCGAGCGCGGCCGCGGTGTTCGCCGGGCCGCCGCCGGGGACCGCGCGGTAGGTGTCCGGCTCCCCCGTGGGCACGAGGTCGATCAGGGCCTCACCACAGACGACGAACATGTTCTCCCCTCCGTGCGCCGTCCGACCGCGAGCATGCCGGTCGGCAGGGTCTGTGCGGTATGGGCCGGTTGTGGCCGTGGGCAAAGCATCCCAGCCGGGGCAGGACAGATGTCACCCAGGGGTTAGATCGGGTGCCTTGACGGCCACTGTGATCTAGATCACTGTGGAACCGATGCGACAACGTTAGCGCATTACACGTGCCGCCCTTTGCCCTGGTGGCACGGGCGGCAGGTCGGCAGGAGTACGTCATGCTCGGTTCCCTTCGCCCGATCCGATACACGACCTTGATCCTCTCCGCCGCGCTCGTGCTCGGCGCCTGCGGTGGCTCCGGCGACTCGGCGGCCACCTCCTCCGGTGAATCGATCAAGGTAGGACTGATCACCAAGACCGAGACCAACCCGTTCTTCGTGAAGATGAAGGAGGGCGCCCAGAAGGCCGCCGAGGCCCAGGGCGTCGAGCTGATGACGGCCGCGGGCCGGTTCGACGGCGACAACGCCAGCCAGGTGACGGCGATCGAGAACATGATCGCCGCCGGCGTCAAGGGCATCCTGATCACGGCGAGCGACACCAAGGCGATCGTCCCGGTGCTCAAGCGGGCCAGGGACAAGGGCATCCTCGCCATCGCCCTCGACACCCCCACCGAACCGCGCGACGGCGTCGACGCGCTGTTCGCCACCGACAACTTCAAGGCCGGGGAGCTGATCGGCAAGTACGCCGCCGCGGCGTTCCAGGGCAAGGAGGCGAAGATCGCCACCCTCGACCTCAACCCCGGCGTCACCGTCGGCGTGCTCCGGCACAACGGCTTCCTGTCCGGGTTCGGCGTGCCGGGCATCGACCCGAACGCCACCCAGCAGGCCACCGACCCGCGCGTGGTGTGCAGCCAGGACACCGCCGGCGACCAGGCCAAGGCGCAGACGGCGATGGAGAACTGCCTGCAGAAGGACCCGGACATCAACCTCGTCTACACGATCAACGAGCCCGCCGCGCTCGGCGCGTACACCGCGCTCAAGGCCGCCGGCAAGGACAAGGACGTCATGATCGTGTCGGTGGACGGCGGCTGCACCGGCGTGCGCGCCGTACAGGACGGGCAGATCGCCGCGACCGCGCAGCAGTACCCGCTCAAGATGGCCGAGCAGGGCGTGACCGCGGTCGCCGAGTTCGCCCGCGGCGGCGCCAAGCCGTCCGGCTACACCGACACCGGCGTCACGCTCATCGCGGCCGAGCCGGTCGAGGGCGTGGAGTCGCAGGACGTGCGGTTCGGCCTCGACAACTGCTGGGGCTGATCATGACCACGACGCTGAGCGCGCCCCCGGAGCCGCCCGGGCCCTCGCTGGGGGCCCGGCTGTTCGGGAACTCGATCGCGGGCCCGCTGGCGGCCCTCGTGCTCGCCTGCGCGTTCTTCGCCCTCAACACCGACCGCTTCCTCACCGGGGCGAACCTCTCCCTCGTCATCCAGCAGGTGATGGTGGTCGGCACGCTCGCGATCGGCCAGACGCTGATCATCCTCACCGCGGGCATCGACCTGTCCTGCGGCGCGATCATGGCGTTCGGGTCGATCGTGATGACCCGGCTCGCCGTGCACAACGGGCTGCCCCCGCTCGTCGCCATCGCCGCCGGGGTCGGCGTCTGCGCCCTCTTCGGCCTGGCGAACGGCCTGCTGGTGACCCGGGTGCCGCTGCCGCCGTTCATCGTGACGCTCGGCATGCTCAACATCGCGTTCGCGCTGACGCACGTCTACTCGGAGGAGCAGACCGTGACCGGGCTGCCCGACGAGCTCACCGTGCTCGGCTCGACGTTCACCATCGGCGGCACCGACGTCACCTACGGCTCGGTGCTGGCGATCGCGCTGTTCCTGCTGTTCGCGTACATCCTCGGGCAGACCGCCTGGGGCCGGCACGTGTACGCGGCCGGCGACAACCCCGAGGCGGCCCGGCTCACCGGCATCCGGGTGAACCGGGTGCTGATCTCGGTCTACACGGTCGCCGGCCTGGTGTACGGCATCGCCGCGCTGCTGCTCGTGGCCCGCACCGGCGTGGGCGACCCGCAGGCCGGGCAGACCGACAACCTGGACAGCATCACCGCCGTGGTGCTCGGCGGCACGAGCCTGTTCGGCGGGCGCGGCGTGGTGCTCGGCACCCTGCTCGGCGCGCTGATCGTCGGCGTGATCCGGAACGGCCTGCAGCTCATCGGCGTGCCGTCGATCTATCAGATCCTGATCACCGGCATCCTGGTGATCCTCGCGGTGACCGTCGACCAGATCTCCCGCAGGAGGGCGAGATGACCGCCGCAGCGACCGAGCCCGCGGTCCGGCCGGTGCTGTCCGCGCGCGGCCTGGTGAAACGCTACGGGCACATCACCGCGCTCGACGGCGCCGACTTCGACCTGCTGCCCGGCGAGGTGCTCGCCGTGGTCGGGGACAACGGCGCCGGCAAGTCCACGCTGATCAAGGCGCTCACCGGCGCGATCCAGCCGGACGCGGGCGAGATCCTGCTCGACGGGCGCCCGGTGCGGTTCCGCAGCCCGATCGACGCGCGCCGGGCCGGCATCGAGACCGTCTACCAGGACCTCGCCGTCGCCCCGGCCCTCGACATCGCCGAGAACCTCTTCCTCGGCCGCGAGGTACGGCGGCGCGGCCTGCTCGGCACGGTCTTCCGCATGCTCGACAAGAAGGGCATGCGCGAGCAGGCGTCCCGGCACATGGGCGAGCTGCGGATCGGGCTGCGCTCGCTCACCCAGGCGGTGGAGACCCTCTCCGGCGGCCAGCGGCAGGGCGTCGCCGTGGCCCGCGCCGCCGCCTGGGCCCGGCACGTGGTGATCATGGACGAGCCGACCGCCGCGCTCGGCGTGAAGGAGTCCGGCCAGGTGCTCGACCTGATCCGGCGGGTCCGCGACCGCGGCCTGCCGGTGGTGCTGATCAGCCATAACATGCCCCAGGTGTTCGAGATCGCGGACCGGATCCACGTGCAGCGGCTCGGCCGCCGGGTCGCGGTGGTGGATCCGCGCGAGCGCGAGATGTCCGAGGTGGTGGCGATCATGACGGGGGCGCTGCGCGTCGACGAGGCGCATCCCGGGCGCACCGTCGTGGTGGACGCCGCGGCCGCCGAGGCGGCGAAGGTCGGCTCCGGCGGCGACCAGGCCGCGGTCGGCGGGCGGTACGGCGGGCGGGACGCCCGGCGCGGCCCCGAGGGGGGCGGGCCGGGCGGCGGCGAAAGGCCGTAACGGCCGCCGATGAGACCGCGCGTGTCGCGCCCGACCCTGAAGGACGTCGCCCGGGAGGCGGGGGTCAGCATCAAGACCGTCTCCCGGGCGCTCAACAACGAGCCCCGCATCAGCCCCGAGACCCGGCGGCGGGTGCTCCAGGTGGTCGCGGACCTGGGCTTCCGGCCGAACATCCTCGCCCGGAACATGCGGGCGGGCGGGCGCGACCGGACGGTCGCGCTGGTCATCCCGGATCTGGCGAACCCGTTCTTCGCCTCGGTCGCCGCGGGCGTGGAGAGCGTCATCCGCCACCACAACCTCACCCTGATCGTGGGCTCCTCCGACGAGCGGCCGGAGCGGGAGCGGCTGCTCGTCACCGCGTTCCTCGACCGGCAGGCGGCCGCGATCCTCATCGTCCCGGCCGCCGCGGGCGACCACGAGTACCTGCGCGCCGAACGCCGCCGCGGCGTGCCGATCGTGTTCATCGACCGCCCGCCGGTACGGCTCACCGCGGACTGCGCGGTGACCGAGAACTTCGCCGCGGCCCGCGAGGGCGTCGCCCACCTGATCGCGCACGGCCACCGGCGCATCGGCTTCCTCGGCGACCTGCCCGTCAACCTCTACACGCGGCGGCAGCGGTTCCGCGGCTACCGCAAGGCGCTCGCGGAGAGCGGCATCCGGTTCGACCCCCGCCTCGTCGCGCACGGCCACCACCGGCAGGACTTCGCCGCCGCCACCGTCGCGCTCATCGCCGCGGACCAGCCGCCGACCGCGATCTTCGCGGCGAACAACTTCGCCTGCATGGGCGCGGTCACCGCGCTCGCCCGCACCGGGCGGCGCGACATCGCCCTCGTCGGCTTCGACGACTTCGACCTCGCCGACGCCTTCGACCCGCCGATCACCGTGCTCGCCCAGGACACGATGCGCCTCGGCGTCGCCGCCGCCGAGATGGCGTTGTCCCGCATGGCCGGGGACCGCGGCCGGGCGCGCACCGTGAAGCTCCCGGCCCGCCTCATCCCCCGGGGCTCGGGCGAGCTGCCCCCGCCCGCCGAGGACTGACGCGCCCCGCGGCGCGGGCGTGCCGAGCGCGGCCGTACGGGCGGGTCGCCTCGGTTCAGGCCGGTTCAGACCGGTTCAGGTCAGTTCGCTTCGGCGCGGCCGAGGCGCCAGTAGCCCATGAAGGCGACGGCGCGGCGGTCGATGCCGAGTTCCTGGACGAGGTGGCGGCGGAGGGTCTTGACGACCCCGGCCTCGCCGGCGAGCCAGGCGTACAGGCCGTCGTACGCGGCGGCGACCGCCGGGGTGGGGACCTCCCACAGCAGGTCGGAGTCGACGTCGATGTCGCTCAGCTCGCCGCCCGCCTCGGCCGCCGGGGGAGCGGCCGCGGCGCGGGCGAGCGCGGCGGTGGTCTCGCGCACAGCCGGGATGAGCCGCGCGCCGTGCGCGGCGCCGTCGCGGGGCAGCCAGGTGACCTTGACGCCGGGGCGGGTGCGCAGGTCGAGGGCGTCGCCCGAGTGCGGCACCTCGAGCAGCACCGTCGCCGGGACGTCGCCGGTGAGCGATTCGGCGATCACCGCGATCGCGGGCACGGCGGTCTCGTCGCCGGCGAGCAGCAGCCGGGTGGCGTCGGCCGGGGGCGCCCACTCCTTGCCGCCGGGGTAGGGGCCGGTGTAGCGGGCGTCGGGGCCGACGAGCGCCACCGGGGAGCCGGGGACGGCGGCGGACGCCCAGCGGGAGGCCGGGCCGCCGTCGCCGTGCAGCGCGAAGTCGATGTCGACCTCCTGCCGGTCGGCCCGTACCGCGCGCACGGTGTAGGTGCGCAGCGGGTTGCGGCGGTGGTCGGGCAGCGCCCGCCACCGGGCGTACCAGTCGGGGCCGTCGGGGAAGTCGGCGAGGCCGCGGCCGGGCAGCGGCACGACGAGTTTGACGCGCTGGTCGTGGCCGTGGTCGGCGAAGTGCGCGAGGGAGTCCCCGGTGAAGGTGACCCGCAGGAAGCTGGGGCTCAGCCGCCGGGTGCGGGCGACCTCGACGTGGAAGGTCGCGTACGGCTGGATCTCCACGGGGGACTGGATGGTTGTGGTGGTCACGACGGAGTGCCTGCTTCCGGTCGGCGATCCTTTCCCCGGAGAAATTAGCTAAGCCTTACCTAATTATCAAGCCGCATCCCGTCGGACGGCACCCCGGTCTCGCGGGCGATCAGCCCGGCGCCGCATGTCAAGTCTGTCCGTTTTTCCCGGCTAACGATACAAATATTGCAACACATACGTTTCTGAAACAGGGGGAAGCATGGCGCTGCGATCGCAGGCGTGGTACACGGGGCTGGACCGGAACGCGTTCCACCATCGGGCCTGGATGCGCCGGGGACTGCCCGAGGACGCCTTCGACGGCAGGCCGCAGATCGCCATCTGCACCACCTGGTCCGACATGAGCCCGTGCAACCGTCACCTGCAGGAGGTGGCCGAGTACGTCGCCCGCGGCGTGTGGGAGTCCGGCGGGGTGCCGCTGGAGATGCCCGTGCCGAGCATGGGCGAGAACCAGATGCGGCCGACCGCGATGCTCTACCGCAACCTGGCGGCGATGGCGATCGAGGAGATGATCCGCGCCAACCCGGTCGACGGCGTGGTGCTGCTCGGCGGCTGCGACAAGACGATCCCCGCGCTGCTCATGGGCGCCTGCTCGGTCGACCTGCCCGCGCTCGTCGTGGCCGGCGGCCCGATGCTCACCGGCACCTGGCGGGGCCGCCCGCTCGGCTGCGGCACCGACGTGTGGCGGCTGTCGGAGGAGATGCGGGCCGGCACGATCAGCGAGGCGGATTTCCGGGCGGCCGAGTCGGCGATGATCCGCAGCCGGGGCCACTGCAACACGATGGGCACCGCCTCGACCATGGCCTGCGTCACCGAGGCGCTCGGCATGACCCTCCCCGGCAACGCGGGCATCCCGGCGCCCGACACCCGCCTGCTGCAGCTCTCCCACGCCGCCGGGCGCCGCATCGTGCAGATGGTCGAGGAGGACCTCACCCCCAGCCGGGTGCTCAGCCACGGCTCGTTCCGCAACGCGCTCGCCACGCTCGCCGCGATCGGCGGCTCCACCAACGCGGTCGTGCACCTGCTCGCCATCGCCGGGCGGGTCGGGGTGCCGCTCTCGCTCGACGACGTGGACGCCTTCCACGACGTGCCGCTCCTGGTGAACCTGCAGCCCGCGGGCGCCCACCTGATGGAGGACTTCTTCCGCGCGGGCGGGCTGCGCGCCGTGCTGCGCGAGATCCGCGACCGGCTCGACCCCGAGGCGATCACCGTGCTCGGCCGCCCCCTCGTCGAGGGGCTGGAGACCGCGGAGATCGAGGACCCGGCCGTGATCCGGCCCGCCTCGGATCCGCTCAAGCCCGCCGCGGGCATCGCCGTGCTGCGCGGCAACCTCGCTCCCGACGGCGCGATCATCAAGCCCGCCGCGGCGAGCCCGCACCTGCTCCGCCACCGCGGCCGGGCGATCGTGTTCGAGTCGCCNGAGGAGCTGCACCACCGCCTCGACGACCCCGACCTCGACGTGGACGAGAACAGCGTCATGGTGCTGCGCGGCTGCGGCCCNAAGGGCTACCCCGGCATGCCCGAGGTCGGCAACATGCCGCTGCCGGCGAAGCTGCTGAAGCAGGGCGTGCGCGACGTGGTGCGGATCAGCGACGCCCGGATGAGCGGCACCGCGTACGGCACCGTGGTGCTGCACGTCGCCCCCGAGTCGGCCGCCGGCGGCCCGCTCGCGCTGGTGCGCACCGGCGACGAGATCACCCTCGACGTCGAGCGCCGCCTGCTCCAGCTCGAGGTCCCCGAGGACGAGCTCGCCCGCCGTACCCCGGCGGTGCCCGACTGGACGCCGAAGGGCGGTTACGAGGCCCTGTACGTCGAGCACGTCACCCAGGCCGACAAGGGCGCCGACCTCGACTTCCTCACCGGGGTCCGGGGCCACGACGTGCCGCGGCACTCGCACTGACCCCGCGCCGGCCCCGCATCCGGCCGCCGCGGCGGTCAGGCCGCGGCGGCGACGATGCGGGTGGCCCGCTCGACGATCTCGGCGAGCCGCCGGTGGTGCGCGCCGCGCCAGTACACCCGCTCGCACGACGGGCAGCGGGCGAAGGTGTCGTAGGTGCGGCGCGTGCCCGGCTCCAGCAGTGGCGCCACGTCGCTCTTGCCGGTGGCGACGAGCGGGGCGTTGCACGCGGTGCACCGGGTCCACGGGGCGAGCCGCGGGGCGAACCGGCTCAGCACGTCGTCGAACTGGTCGTCCGGGTTCTGCCCGCGCACGTGCGCGCCGAGCCACAGGCCGCGCCGCCGCAGCAGGCCCCGGTCCTGGGTGAGCAGGATCCGGCGCTCGGCGTTGGCGATCTCGACGAGCGTGTCGTCGTCGAGGTCGTTGCCGTACGCGGTGTCCACGCCGACGAGGCGCAGCCGCCGGGCGAGCGTGCCAAGGTGCACGTCGAGCAGGAACCGCTGCGGGTCGATCGGCACCCGCTGCGGGCGCTCGACGGGAAGGACCCGGACCAGCGCGCCCGGCCGCGGCCGCTCCCGCGCCTCGGCGGGGCGCCCGTCCAGCTCGATGCGGCCCACCTCGGGCAGCGGTACGCCGGCCGACTCGATCACATGCCCCAGCGTCGAGGTGCCGTCGGCGGCCACCGCCAGCTCCCGGCCCCGGTCGCCGGGCGCGAGGAAGTGCCACAGCTCGGCGTCGACCTCGATCCGGATGCTTCCTGTGTTCACACCTTCAGCATGCCCGGCGGCGCGATCGGCTCGCCTCCCATTAATCCGGCCGGATGGTTCGGCCGGGTACGGCGCGATCGGACGGCCGGGGTCGTCCGGCAGGCGGCAGGCCGAAGGGCGGAGGTTCGTCCAAGCTCCGCCCTCGCGGCCTGGCCTACGCCGAGCCGGATCCGGAGCCGGAGTGGGCGGCGAGCCAGGACTCGGTGGCGATGCGGGCGACCACCCCGTCCAGGTAGGCGCCGACCAGCCTCACCAGGTCGACCTCCGGGTCGAGCAGCCACACCAGGTGGGCGCCCTCCAGGAACGCGACGATCTCCTGGGCGATCATGCCGGTGTCGACGTCGGGTTTGATCTGGCCCTGCTCGACGCCGTCCCGCAGCAGCAGGCCGAGGTGGTGCCGCAGCTGGCGGCTGCGGGTGCGGAAGGTCCCGTTGAGCGGGGCGTCGGGATCGAGGTTCTCCGCCTCCAGCACGGTGTAGAGCGCGGCGGTCCGGGGGTCGGCGACCGTGTACTCGGTGTCGCGCACGATCGCCCGCAGCGCCGAGAGCGGGTCGAGGCCGGCGTACTCGGCGACCCGCTCCAGGGCGCGCCGGTCGAGCTCGTTGATCACGGCCTCCAGCAGTTTCTCCTTGCTGCCGAAGTGGTGGATGACGGCGGGCGCGGTGACCCCGGCCTGCTCGGCGACCGCCGCGATGCCGGTGCCCCGGTACCCCTGGCGGGCGAACAGCTCGATCGCGGCGTCGATGATCGCCCGCCGCCGCTCGACACCCCGGCGCTGCACCTGGCCCTTGACCCCTGCCACGCCATGGAGCGTACTTCGCGGGGCGGGGTACGGCGACGCCGCCGCCCCTGCCGCGCGCCC
>Ga0065720_1003151_pt1 | contig 22835 bp, 22 predicted proteins | sample Thericmetagenome_FD_59107 | JGI IMG/M metagenome (GOLD analysis project Ga0065720, IMG submission 59107) | Thermophilic microbial communities from the Joint Bioenergy Institute, California, USA of rice/straw/compost enrichment - eDNA_2 v2... | ecosystem: Engineered > Solid waste > Grass >...
CCCCCCCGCCGTACCCGGCCTGCGGAGCGCCCCACTGCTGCTGCGGCTGGCCCGGCTGGGGCGCACCCCACGCCGGGGGCTGCCCGCTCTGCGGTGCAGCTGGTTGGCCCCACTGCTGCGGCGGGGGGTACCCGGCCGGGGCGCCGGGAACCGGCTGGCCGGGCTGCTGGGGCTGGGCCCCGCTCTGTGCCGGGCCCTGTGCTGGATTCTGTGCCGGATTCTGTGCCGGATTCTGGGGTGCGGCCTGCTTGGCGGCGGCGAGTTGCTGGCTCCACACGGCGGGGTCAACGCGCTGGGTACGGTCGGGATCGGCGTCGCCAGGCTGCGCAGCAGCCGCCGCAGGCGGCGGAAGGGACGACGGCGTGGCCGGCGAGGCGGCGGGGGCGGCGCCGGCCTGCTGACCCCAGCCCCCGGGCGGGGCTTGACCCCACGAAGCCTGCTCGGTCGGCTGCTCGGCGGCGTCGCCGGGCGTCGGGTTCGAGCCGGAGCCCTGGGGCGTACTCATCTCAGACCCTCTCATCACTCCCCGCCCGCGGCCGAGCGGTGTCGCGATCAAAGCACAGGCGCCGAGCGGCGGGCACCCCCTGGGCCCGATCGGCGTCACCGTTCTCCGCGGCTGCCGTCGTCAGCCTGCCGCCGGCCGATGGGGAGCCCTCCCGGGGCTCCGCAAGCCGGTGCTCCACCGATCATGTCAGCGTTCGGCGGGCCCGCACACCAGTCGGCTGGTCACTCGGTGCCGGCGGCGACCACACCGCGCCGGATCGCCTGCACCGCGGCCCGCGCGGTGCGCCCGATCGGGGTATCCCGACCAGCGACCCCGGCGACCTGGTCGAGCAGATCGACCACCTGTCGGCACCAGCGCACGAAGTCCCCGGCCGACAGTTCCGCGCCGTTCTGCTCGGCCGCCCGCAGCACCGCCGCCAATGACTCGCCGCGGGCCCAGCGGTGCACCGGCCAGGCGAACCCCAGGTCGGGCTCGCGGGTGCGGTCCACCTTGTGCCGCCGCTCGTCGGCCTCCAGTTCCGACCACAGCCGCAGTGTGGCCTGCAGGCCCTCCGCGATCGGGCCCTGCGGGACCCGCGGCAGCGGGCCGCCGTCCCGGCGCGACTCGTACACCAGCGACGACACCACCGCCGCCAGCTCAGCGGGGTTCAGCCCGGCCCACACGTCCTGGCGCAGGCACTCGGCGGTGAGCAGGTCGGACTCGCCCCACAGCCCGGCGAGCCTGCGGCCGTGCTCGGTGACGGTCTCGCCGTCGAGGTAACCGCGCTCGGTGAGCAGCGCACAGATCCGGTCGAACGCCCTGGCCAGCGAGTGCGTGGTGGCCTGCACCTTCTGGCGCAGCGCCTCGGTCTCCCTGGCCAGCCGGTCGTACCGCTCGGCCCAGCGGGCGTGGGCCTCCCGGTCGGCGCAGCCGTGGCAGGGGTGCGCCCGCAGCGCCTTGCGCAGCTCCGCCAGCTCCTCGTCCTGCGCGGCCGGGCCGCGGTGGCGGCGGCGCGGCACAGGTGGCGCCTCGATGCCGGTGTTGCGCAGGCTCGACGCGAGATCGCGGCGCACCCGCGGCACCCGGTGATCGACCCGCTTCGGCAGCCGCATCCGCCCCAACGGCTCGACCGGCCCCGGGAAGTCGGCCGCGGTCAGCCGCCCGGCCCAGCGATCCTCGTTCACCACCAGCGGGCGCGGATCGTCGTCGCCGTCCAGCCCCGGGTCGAGCACCACCGCGAGTCCCGACCGGCGGCCCGCCGGCACCGCGATCACGTCGCCCGGCTTGAGCCTGCGCAGCGACGCCGCCGCGGCCTCCCGCCGATCCGCCGTGCCCTTGCGGGACAGCTCCTTCTCCCGCCGCGACACCGCGCGGCGCAGCCGTGCGTACTCGGCGAAGTCGCCGAGGTGGCACTGCATCGACTCGCGGTACCCGGCGAGCGCCTCCTCGTTGCGCTCGATCCGCCGCGACACCCCGACCACCGAGCGGTCGGCCTGGAACTGGCCGAACGACTGCTCCAGCAGCGACCGCGCCGCCGCCGTGCCCATCCGGCCGACCAGGTTGACCGCCATGTTGTAGCCGGGCCGGAACGAGCTGCGCAGCGGGTAGGTGCGGGTGGAGGCCAGCCCGGCCACCTGCCGCGGGTCCATGCCCGGGTGCCAGATGACCACCGCGTGCCCCTCGACGTCGATGCCGCGACGGCCCGCACGCCCGGTGAGCTGCGTGAACTCGCCCGGGGTCAGCTCGGCGTGGCTCTCGCCGTTGTACTTGACCAGCTTCTCCAGCACGACCGTGCGCGCCGGCATGTTGATCCCGAGCGCCAGCGTCTCCGTGGCGAACACCGCCCGCACCAGACCGCGGACGAACAGATCCTCGACGGTCTCCTTGAACGCCGGCAGCAACCCCGCGTGGTGCGCGGCGATGCCGCGTTCGAGGGCCTCGCGCCACTCCCAGTAGCCCAGTACCTCGAGGTCGGCCGTAGGCAGGTCGGCGGTGTGCCGCTCGATCGTGCGGCGGATCTCGGCGACCTCCTCGTCGGTGGTCAGCCGCAGCCCCGCCCGCACGCACTGCCCCACCGCGGCGTCGCAACCGGCCCGGCTGAACACGAAGGTGATCGCCGGGAGCAACGCGTTGCGGTCGAGCCGGTCGATCACGGTGACCCGCGACGGCGGCCGGAACCGGGTCGCCGGACGCGCTCCGCCGCGCCCGCGGCCGCGGGACCCGCGGTCCCAGACCACGCTCTGCCGCTCCAGCTCGGCGGTGTGCCGGACCAGCTCGGGATCGACCTGCAGCTCGCCGCGCTCGTTCTCCCCGGCGAACAGGTCCATGAGCCGGTTGCCGACCATCATGTGCTGCCACAGCGGCACCGGGCGGTGCTCGTCGACCACCACGGTGGTGTCGCCGCGGACCGCCACCAGCCAATCGCCGAACTCCTCGGCGTTGCTGACCGTGGCCGACAGCCCTACGACGGCGACGTGCTCCGGCAGCTGCAGGATCACCTCCTCCCACACCGCACCCCGGAACCGGTCGGCGAGGTAGTGCACCTCGTCCATCACGACGTAGCCGAGGTGGTCGAGCCGGGTCCCGCCCGCGTAGATCATGTTGCGCAGGACCTCGGTGGTCATGACCACGACCTGCGCGTCACCGTTGATCGCGGTGTCGCCGGTGAGCAGCCCGACGGCCGACGCCCCGTGGCGCGCGACGAGATCGGCGTACTTCTGGTTCGACAGCGCCTTGATCGGCGTCGTGTAGAAGCACTTCAGGCCCTGGGCGAGCGCCAGGTGCACCGCGAACTCGCCCACGACGGTCTTGCCGGCGCCGGTGGGAGCGCAGACGAGCACGCCGTGGCCGTCTTCGAGAGCGGCACAGCCCTTGACCTGGAAGTCGTCGAGGTCGAAGGGGAGTCCGGCCGCGAACTCGGCGAGGTGGGGGCGAGCGGCGCGGTTCCGGGCGGCGGCGTACGCCTCCGCGGGACTCCTGGTGGGCACGGGTCCAGGTTTGCACACCCCGGCCGACCGGTCCCGGGCGGGAGCTGCTCAGGGGTTGAGCGGGAACCTCGCCTTGGTGGCCTCCAGGTACGACTGGACGTTGCGCCGGACCTCGGCGAGCGAGTCGCCGCCGAACTTCTCCGACGCGGCGTCGGCCAGCACCAGCGCCACCATCGCCTCGGCCACCACACCCGCTGCCGGCACCGCGCAGACGTCGGAGCGCTGGTGGATGGCCGGCGCAACCTCGCCGCTGGCGATGTCGACGGTGCGCAGCGCCTTCGGCACGGTCGAGATCGGCTTCATCGCCACCCGCACCCGCACGGGCTCGCCGTTGGTCATGCCGCCCTCGATGCCTCCTGCGCGGTTGGACAGCCGCCGCACCGGGTCACCGGGCACCATCTCGTCGTGCGCCGCGCTGCCGCGGCGGTGCGCGGTGCGGAAGCCGTCGCCGATCTCCACGCCCTTCATCGCCTGGATGCTCATCAGCGCACCCGCGAGGCGGGCGTCGAGCCGGCGGTCAGCCTGCACGTACGAGCCGAGCCCGACCGGGCAGCCGTAGGCGATCACCTCGACCACCCCGCCGAGGGTGTCGCCGTCGCGGTGGGCGGCGTCGACCTCGGCCACCATCGCGGCCGTGGCCTCCTCGCTGAAGGCGCGCACCGGGCTGGCGTCGATCCGCTCCAGGTCGCCGGGGCCGGGCAGCGGCCCGTCGGGGGCGTCCACCGAGCCGAGCGACACCACGTGCGAGACGATGCTGACGCCGAGCGCCTGCGCCAGGTACGCCTTGGCGACGGTGCCGAGCACGACCCGAGCGGCGGTCTCGCGGGCGCTGGCGCGCTCCAGGACCGGCCGGGCGTCGTCGAAGCCGTACTTGGTCATCCCGGCGAGATCGGCGTGGCCGGGCCGCGGCCGCGTCAGCGGTGCGTTGCGGGCCCGGTTGGCGATCAGCTCCGGATCCACCGGGTCGGCCGCCATGACCGTCTCCCACTTGGGCCACTCGGTGTTGCCGATGCGCACCGCGACCGGGCCGCCCTGGGTGACCCCGTGCCGGATCCCGCCGATGACCTCCAGCTCGTCGGCCTCGAACTTCATCCGGGCCCCGCGGCCGTAACCGAGCCGCCGGCGGGCGAGCTCCGCGGCCATCTCCTTGGTGGTGATCTCGACGCCGGCGACCATGCCCTCCAGCACGGCGACCAGCGCAGGACCGTGGGACTCCCCGGCGGTGATCCAGCGCAGCACGGACCGATTGTCGCACCAGCACCGCCGGTCGCCGGGCCCGGTGTCCAGCCCGGTCGGCGGCGCTCGGCTCACGGCGGCGCGCCGGCGGCGAACACCGTCGCCAGCGTGACGACGGTGGCGGCGAGCATCGACGGCCCGTGCGCGATCGCCGCCGGCCGCGGCCGGCGCCGCAACCGGGCCGCCACGACCACGGTCGCCGCCGCTCCTCCGGTGAACACGGCGGCCAGCCCGGCCGCGAGCAGCGGGGCCGGCCAGGCGGCCGCGGCGAGCACCGCGCCGAGCGGTGCCGCCAGCTTCACGTCGCCCGCCCCGAGCGCCCGCGGGGCCAGCAGGTGCCACGGCGCGTGCGCCGCAACGGTGAGCAGCGCCCCGGTGGCCGCGCGGAGCACCGCTTCTCCCCCGAGCGGCGCCACCAGCAGCAGCGCCGCCGGGAACGCCGGCAGGACGAGCGCGTCCGGCAGCCGCCGGTGGACGAGATCGGTGACCGAGGCGGCCACGACCAGCCACCAGAGCCCGACCAGCACCGCCACCCACGGCGGCGGTACGAGCCCGAGCGCCCATCCCGCACCGCACGCGGCCCAGCCGACCGCGACGGCGAGCTCGCACACCGGCGCGCGCACCCGCGCACCGCGGCGCAACCGCGCCAGCAGCAGCCGCGCGGCCGCGCCGGCGAGCACCCCGGCGGCACCGGGCGTGAGGACCGCGGCGACCAGCGGCGGACGGGTGAGGAGCGCGCTGAGTTGTTCCACGCCGTCGATCGTCGAGGCCGTGTCCGTCCGCGGCGAGCCCGACGGCGGATCTGTGGATGGACGCGGGCCGCTGGGGACAACCCGGACCGGCGAGCCTCGAACCGTCGCGGTCGTGTGGTAGAGATCCCGCCCCTACCGCGTCGCGGCGGGCACGGCGGCGTTCGTCAGTCCCACCAGCTGCTCGTGCAGCACCGCCGACACCGCCCCCGGATCCCCGACGGCCAGCAGGACCGCGCCGGGCCCGGCCAGCGGCGACCACGCCCACCGCACTCCGGGCAGCTCCCCCGCGCCGGAACCGCCGGCGCGGCCCACGACCAGCACGGACCCGACCGCGCGGGCCCCCGCCGACCCGCCTGGCCCGCTCAGCACCGGATCGGCCCCGTCGAGCTGCGTGACGTGCGTGAGCAGCGGCCTGCCCGCCCACGTCGCGACGAGCTCGCCCCGGTAGCGCCCGCCGCGCTGCCCGTGCCGGCCCAGCACCGCCGTCTCCACGACGACCGCGGAACCTCCGCGGGCCACGTCGATCCGCAGCCGGGAGTCCAGCTCGGCCCCGTCGGTGACGATCGACGGCTCGGGCGCCCAGTGCAGGCACCCCGCGACCGCGGCGGTCACGCTCCAGCGGGCGCAGCCGCCGTCCGCGCCCGGCTGCACCACCGTGGCGGCCGCGCTGCGCAGATCCAGCCGCGCCCCGGCACCCACGTCGAGGGTCAGCGACAGCTCGTCGCCGCCGAGCGGCCCGCCCGCACCCTGGACGAGGTGCACGCGGTCGTCCCCGGTGGGGCGCAGCAGGATCGGCCACGCCTGGCTCCACCGGATCCGCTGCCGCTCCCCGGGCAGCACCTGCACCGACGCGGCTGCGCTGACGCCGTAGCGCATACCGGGCTCAGCCCCGCCGCGCGGCGACCTGGGTGGCCACCCACTGGGCGACCGGCCCTGCGTCGGGCTGCTCCCGCAGCGACAGGAAGACCGTGGGGCGGCCCTCCCGGACGGCGTCGGCGTCGCGCCGCATCACCTCCAGGTCGGCCCCCACCAACGGCGCGAGGTCGATCTTGTTGACGACGAGCAGGTCGGACAGGGTGACGCCGGGGCCGCCCTTGCGCGGCACCTTGTCGCCGCCCGCGACGTCGAGCACGAAGATCTGCGCGTGCACGAGCCCGTAGCTGAAGGTGGCGGTGAGGTTGTCGCCGCCGCTCTCCACCAGCACCAGGTCGGGATCGTGCCGGGCCACCAGCTCCTCGACGGCGTCGAGGTTGGCGGTGATGTCGTCGCGGATGGCGGTGTGCGGGCAGCAGCCGGTGCGCACCGCGGCGATGCGCTCGTCCGGCAGGACGCCGTTGCGGCGCAGGAAGTCGGCGTCCTCGGTCGTGTAGATGTCGTTGGTCACGACCACGATCGAGAACCGGTCGCCGAGGGCTCGGCACAGGGCGGCGACCAGTGCGGTCTTGCCGCCGCCCACCGGTCCGCCGATGCCGATCCGCAGCGGACCGGCCGGCCCGGCGGCCAGCGGGGCGTGGTCGTGGACGGTCAGGGCGTGGTCACGATGCAAAGAGGGTCACCTCGGCAGATTCCTGGAGTTGAGCGAGGACGTCGTGCAGCGGGCTCCCGCCTGCGGGCAGGAGGGCGGGATCGCCCGCGGCGACGGCCGTGCGGGCGGCCGCGGCGGCCGATGCGGCGATCGGGCGTGCGGCCCGGGCCAGCTCGGCCGTGACGGCGGCGACGGCGAGCGGATCGAGCCCGAGCAGCCGCACCGCGGCCGTGGCCGCCCCACCGGTGAGGTGGTGCAGCGCGAGTGCGGCGGCGTCCTCCGCGGTCGCGGACGCCCCGGCCGCGGCGGCGCCGAGCACGATCGGATGGTGCGGCCGCACCAGTGCGTGCAGGGCGGTGATCGCGGGTCCCGGCCAGGCCCGGGCCACGGTCCGCAGTAGCGCGGCCCCCTGCCCGCGGGAGGCGGTCCGCAGCGCTGCCGACGGGGTGCGGGCGTCGACCGCGGCGTCCCACGGCGCCCACTCGGGCGCGCCGGTGCCCGCGAGCAGGCAGGCGGCTGCCGCGGCGGCGGCGATCGTCTCCCCGCCGGTGCGCAGCCGCCCGTGCAGGAACAGCGCGAGATCGGCCGAGGCGCGCAGCAGGCCGCGCGTCGCTAGCGCCTCGACACCGCCGGAGTGGCCGTGTCCCCCGGACGGGAGCCGGGCGTCGGCCAGCACCAGGAGCTCGGGGTTCACCGCCCCGGCTCCCGCCCTGCCCGCGGGCCTACAGGAGCAGGCCCGGCAGCACGGCCGCCGCGACGATCCCCAGGACGACCAGCACGGCGATCAGCGCGATCAGCGCGGCCGGCAGCCGGTTCCGCTCGGGCTCGGCGAGCGCAGCGGAGACCGGCGCCGCATCGGACGCTGCCGGGGCCACGGCCGCCGACGGGCCCGTCGGCGGGCCGTCCGAGACCACCCGCGGATCGGGGACCTCGGCCGGCACCTTCTCCGCCGTGATCACCGGGAGCGGGCCGGTCGGGACGTCGTTGCCGTAGTGCTGGACGATCATCACGGATCCTTCTGGGCAGGCCGAACCGATCCGGCCGAGCGTGACGCTGTGCGTCTGCTCGTTCGCGGCGGGTGATCCGTTCGTTACGCCTGCGGCGTGTCGGAGTGGCCGGGTCGGGCATCAGAACAGGAAGTACCGCTGGGCCATCGGCAGCTCGGCGGCCGGTGCCGCCTCCACCACCTCGCCGTCGACCCGGACCGTGAACGTGTCGGGCTCCACTTCGATCCGCGGCAGCGCGTCGTTGCGGGGCATGTCCGACTTCGTGAGCGAGCGGGTGTCGCGCACCGGCACCAGCCGCCGCCGCACCGCCAGCCGGGAGGCCAGCCCGTTCTCGATCGCTGCGGGCGCCACGAAGTGCACCGACGTGGCCGCCGCCGTGACCGGGGACGCGCCGAACATCGGCCGGGGCAGCACCGGCTGCGGGGTCGGGATGGACGCGTTCGCGTCGCCCATCGCCGCGTAGGAGATCACCCCGCCCTTGATGACGAGCGCGGGCCGGATCCCGAAGAACGCCGGCTGGTACAGGACGAGATCGGCGAGCTTGCCGACCTCGATCGAGCCGATCTCGCCGTCGAGGCCGTGCGCGATCGCCGGGCAGATCGTGTACTTGGCGACGTAGCGCTGGGCGCGGTGGTTGTCGGCGGGGCCGTCGCCGGGCAGCGCGCCCCACCGCCGCTTCCCGACGTGCGCGGTCTGCCACGTGCGCAGCGCGACCTCGCCGACGCGGCCCATGGCCTGGGAGTCGGAGCCGATCATCGAGATGGCGCCGATGTCGTGCAGCAGGTCCTCGGCGGCGATCGTCGACGGGCGGATGCGGCTCTCGGCGAACGCCAGGTCCTCGGGCACCGACGGCTTGAGGTGGTGGCAGACCATCAGCATGTCGAGGTGCTCGTCGACGGTGTTGGCGGTGTGCGGCCGCGTCGGGTTCGTCGAGGACGGCAGGATGTTCGGCTCGCCGGCGACCGTGATGATGTCCGGCGCGTGCCCGCCGCCCGCGCCCTCGGTGTGGTACGCGTGGATGCTGCGCCCGTTGATCGCGGCGAGGGTGTCCGCGACGTAGCCGGCCTCGTTCAGCGTGTCGGTGTGGATCGCCACCTGCACGCCGGCCTCGTCGGCGATCCGCAGGCAGGCGTCGATCGCCGCCGGGGTGGAGCCCCAGTCCTCGTGCAGCTTGAACCCGGCGACGCCGGCCTCGACCTGCTCGCGCAGCGCCGCTTCGCCCACCGTGTTGCCCTTGCCGAGCAGCGCGATGTTGATCGGGTACTCGTCGAGTGACTCCAGCATCCGCGCGACGTACCAGGCGCCCGGCGTGACGGTGGTGGCCTTGGTGCCCTCCGCGGGCCCGGTGCCGCCGCCGATCCAGGTGGTGACGCCCGCGGCGAGCGCCTCGGGGATCTGCGTGGGCGAGATGAGGTGCACGTGGCAGTCGACGACGCCCGCGGTCATGATCAAGCCGTTGCCCGCGATGATCTCCGTGGAGGGGCCGATCACCAGGTCGGGATGCACCCCGTCCATCACGTCGGGGTTGCCGGCCTTGCCGAGAGCGACGATCCGGCCGTCGCGGACGCCGACGTCGGCCTTGATCACGCCCCAGTGGTCGAGCACGACGACGCCGGTGATGACCAGGTCCGGGGCACCCTCGGCGCGGGTGGCGCGCGACTGGCCCATCGACTCGCGGATCACCTTGCCGCCGCCGAAGACCACCTCGTCACCGCCCTGGGGCCCGCGGCAGCGGTCCTCGGTGATCTCGATGACCAGGTCGGTGTCGGCCAGCCGGATCCGGTCGCCGGTGGTCGGCCCGTACAGCTCGGCGTAGCGGGCCCGGTCGATCTCCCACCTCGGTGCGGTCATGGCAGCCTCAATCCCGGGACGACCTTGGCGCCGCCCAGCTCCACCAGCGCGACGGTCTTCTCCACGCCCGGCTCGAACCGCACTGCGGTGCCGGCGGGCACCGCGAGCCGGCGACCCTGGGCCGCGGCGCGGTCGAACCGCAGGGCCGGGTTGGCGGCGGCGAAGTGGTAGTGCGAGCCGACCTGGACGGGCCGGTCCCCGGTGTTGACGACGACGATCTCGATCCGCTCGCGCTCGATCCCGACGGGCTCGTCGGCGAGCAGGTACTCCCCCGGGACCATCACGCGATCGGCCGGTGGACGGTGACGAGCTTCGTGCCGTCGGGGAACGTCGCCTCGACCGCGACGGAGGTCAACATCTCCGGCACACCCTCCATCACGTCGTCGCGGGTGAGCACCTGCTGCCCGCCGGTCATCAGCTCCGCGACGGTGCGGCCGTCGCGCGCGCCCTCCAACACGTAGTCGGAGATGATCGCGACCGCTTCGGGGTAGTTGAGCCGCAGGCCACGGGCCCGACGTGCCCGTGCCACGTCCGCGGCGACGTGCAGCATCAGCCGCTCCTGCTCATGGGGCGACAACAGCAACTCGGGTCCTCCTCGGGGAACGGATGATCGCGACAGTAGCCGCGTCTCGTGACAGCGACGTAACACAGCCGCCTCCTGAGCGGGCAGGATGGGAGGTGTGACGGGGTTCGCGCGCGGGGTGATCCGCGCCCAGGTCGGGCACGGGTTCGCCGAGCTCGTCGGTGATCCGGACCGGCCGCGCGGCTGGACCCTGCTGGTGGACGGGACCGCCCAGAGCCACGTCGACCTCGACGACCCGGAGCACCTGGAGTTCGAGTACGTGCGGCGGCTCGCCCACGTCGTGGACCTGATGGCGCCGCCGCTGCGGCCGCTGCGGGCGATGCACCTCGGGGGCGGGGCGTGGACACTCCCCCGGTACGTGGCCGCGACCCGCCCCGGCTCGGCCCAGCAGGTGGTGGAGCTCGACGGGGAGCTGGTGGACCTGGTGCGGTCCCGGCTGCCGGCCGACGATCCCGGTCTGGAGGTCGTCGTCGGGGACGCGCGCGCGGTGCTGGCCACCGCCCGGCCCGCGGCGGCGGATCTTGTCGTGCTGGACGTGTTCGCCGGGGCCCGCACGCCCGCGCACGTGACGAGCGTGGAATTCCTGGAGCTGGCCGACGCGGCGCTGGCCGCCGGCGGCGTGTACGCCGCGAACGTCGCCGACGGCGGGGCGCTCGAGTTCGCCCGGGGGCAGGTCGCGGCGGCGCGGGCGGTGTTCGCGCACGTCGCGGTCGTCGTCGCGGCCGACGTGCTGCACGGGCGCCGGTTCGGCAACCTCGTGCTCGTCGCGTCGCAGGACCCGCTGCCGGAGGCCGAGCTGGCCCGCCGGGCCGCGGCCGACCCGTTCCGCGCCACCGTGCTCGACGATGCGGAGACGGCCCGGTTCACCCGGCGCGCGAAACCGCCGCACGACCGGGAGGCGCGGCCGTCGCCCGTGCCTCCCCTCGGGGTGTTCGGCCGCTAGAAGGCGCCGTTGCGCAGCGCCTTGTTCACGTTCTCCTGGTGCTCGTCCAGCGTGCGGGCGAAGCAGGACGTGCCGTCGGTCTCGCAGCGGACGAAGAAGAACCAGTCCCCCGGCTCCGGGTCCAGCGCCGCGGCGATGGCATCGGCGCCCGGTGCCGCGATCGGGGTCGGGGGCAGTCCGACCACCTGGTAGCTGTTGTACGGCCCGGGCCGGGCGCGGTCGGCCGCCGTGGTGCGCAGGGACTGCACATCGAGCGGATAGTTGACCATCGAGTCCAGCTCGAGCCGCTGCCCGACGCCCAGCCGGTTGTAGATCACCCGCGCCACCTTGGGCATGTCCTTCGTGATCGCCTCCTTCTCGACGAGGGAGGAGATGATCAGGACCTGGTAGGGCGAGGACCCGATCTCGCGCGCGCCCGACACCAGCCCGCTGGCCTGCAGCTTCGACGCGGAGACGGCGAGCAGCTCCCGCAGTACGTCCGCTGCGGGCTTCTCCGGTGCGACGTTGTAGCGACCGGGGACGAGCAGCCCCTCCAGCCGCCGGTTCGGATCGGCCTTGGCGACGTCCTCCAGCGCCCACTCGGGCACGCCGAGCTCGGCCGGGTCGGTGGTGGACATCGCGGTGCGCAGCTCATCGGCGGAGACGCAGCGGCGCTGGCCGTCGACGGTCAAGCAGGTGGCCTCGGAGATGAGCGACAGCACGCCCGGGGTGACCGCCCCGTCGGGCGAGCGCGTGTCGTCGAGCTGGGTGCCGCCGCGGATCTCCAGCTGGCCGACGCGGGAGTCCGGGTTCAGCATCAGCTCGACGGCCGCCTCCCCGGACATCCGGGCGCGCAGCTGGTAGTAGCCGGGCTGGATGGCGCGGACGCGGTCGTCGTCGGCGGCGGCCCGCAGGAACGCCCGCGGATCGGCCACGACCCCGCGCCCGGCGAGCTCGGCGGCGATCGCCGAGGTCGTGTCGCCGTCGGCGACCTGCACGACGACGCTGCCGGTGCCCTCCCCGTCGAAGTCGGGCACCCCGAAGAACGACTGGTACAGCAGGTATCCGCCGCCTGCGAGGGCGGCCAGCAACACGGTCACCACGACCGCCAGCACCCGCCGCCTGCGGCGGATGCGCTGCTCGCGGGCCCGCCGGGCGGCCAGCCGGTCGTGGCGGCGCGGCACGGTCGCGAGCCGCTCGGTCGGACCGTCCGCCCGCGTCGGGTCCGTGCCGGCTCCGCTGCCGTACGGCCTGCGGGGGGATCCGTCAGGGCTCACAACGGCGCACTGTAACGGCGTCCCGGTGCCGGGCGGGTCACCGGGGCTCTCCCTGCGCCGATCGGCGCCGGTCGAGCCAACTCTGGAGGATCCCCACGGCCGCGACCTGGTCGACGACGGCCCGCTGACGCTTGGCCGAACGGCCCGCGGCGCGCAGCTGCCGCGTCGCGACCACGGTGGTCAGTCGTTCGTCCACGTACTCGACGGGGACGTCCAGCACGGCCTCCAGCGCGGTGCCGAACTCGCGCGCGGCGGCCGCGGCGGGGCCCTCCTCGCCGCGCATGGTGCGCGGCAGCCCCACCACGACGCCGGCCGCCTCGTGCTCGGCGACGAGCGCGGCCACGGTGCGCACGTCGGAGCCGCCCTCGCGGTCGCGCGGCACCGTCTGCAGCGGGGTGGCGAGCAAGCCCTCGGGATCGCAGATCGCGACACCGACCCGGACGGCGCCGACGTCGATGCCGATGCGCCGCCCGATGCGCTCCCCGCTCACCCGCGCAGCGCGGCCCGCAGCGCGCCGATGGCCGCGGGGATGCCGTCCGGCTTGCTGCCGCCCCCCTGCGCCAGGTCGGGCTTGCCGCCGCCGCGGCCGCCGATGGGCTCGGCGAACGTGCGCACGAGCTGGCCCGCGGCGAGGCCGCGGTCGCGCGCCTGCGGAGTCGTGGCGACCACGAACGCCACCTTGCCGTCGGTGGGCGCGAACAGCGCCACGACGCCCGGGCGGTTGCCCAGCCGGGACCGCACGTCGGAAGCGAGCACGCGCAGGTCGTTGCCGGTGACCCCGCTCGGGGCCTCGGCGGCGACGAGCGCGACCCCGTCGACGTCCTCGGCGCCGGCCGCGAGTGTGCCGGCGGAGGCCAGCGCGGCGTCGATGCGCACCTTCTCCAGGTCGCGCTCGGCCTGGCGCAGCCGCTCGGTCAGCGCCGCGATCCGGTCGGGCAGCTCCTCCGGCTTGGCCTTGAGCTGGTCGGCCAGCGAGGTGACGAGCAGGTGCTCGGTCGAGACGTGCCGGAACGCGTCCAGCCCGACCAGCGCCTCGACCCGGCGCACGCCGGACCCGACCGAGCCCTCGGACAGGACCTTGATCAGGCCGATCTCACCGGTGCGGCCGACGTGCGTGCCACCGCAGAGCTCGCGGGAGTACTCCCCCATGTCGACCACGCGCACGCGGTCGCCGTACTTCTCGCCGAACAGCGCGATCGCGCCGATCCGGCGGGCCTCGTCCATCGTGGTCTCGTAGGCCTCCACCTCGCGGTTCTGCTGCAGGACGGTGTTGATCTCGTCCTCGATCTCGGCGAGCGCCGTGGGCGAGACCGCGCCCGACGGCGAGGTGAAGTCGAACCGCAGCCGGCCGGGCGCGTTGAGCGAACCGGCCTGCGCGGCGGACGTGCCGAGCGCGTTGCGGACCCCGGCGTGCACGAGGTGCGTGGCGGTGTGGGCGCGGGCGATCGCGGCGCGGCGGGCGTGGTCGACCTCTGCGATCACGGACGCGTCCAGCGACACCTCGCCCTCGGTGACGACACCCCGGTGCACCCGCAGCCCAGGCACCGGAGACTGCACGTCGTCGACCCGGACGGTGAACGACGCGCCGCGCAGGAAGCCCTTGTCCGCCTGCTGGCCACCGGACTCGGCGTAGAAGGGGGTGCGGTCGAGCACGACCTCGACGTGCTGGCCGGTGGTGGCGGCGGGCTGCGCGACGCCCTCCACGATCAGCCCGGTGATGCGGGCCTCGGCCTCCAGCATCGTGTAGCCGAGGAACTCCGTGGAGCCGTGCCGGTCGAGCACCGCGCGGTAGACCGAGCCGTCGCCGTGGCCGACCTTGCGCGCCTTGGCATCGGCCTTGGCCCGCTCGCGCTGCTCCTGCATGAGCGCGCGGAACCGCTCCTGGTCGACGTCCAGCCCGGCCTCGGCCGCCATCTCCAGTGTGAGGTCGATCGGGAAGCCGTAGGTGTCGTGCAGCTGGAAGGCGTCCTCACCGGGCAGCACCTTCGCCCCGCGCTGCTTCGCGGCGGCGACGGCGGTGTCGAAGATGCGCGAGCCGGTGGTCAGCGTCTGCAGGAACGCCTCCTCCTCAGCGGAGACCACGGCGGCGATGCGCTCGAAGTTGGTCTTCAGCTCGGGGTAGGTCGGCGCCATCTCGTCGCGGACGACCTCGGCGAACGAGCGCAGCACCGGCTCCCGCACGCCGAGCAGCCGGGCGGAGCGCACGATCCGGCGCAGCAGGCGGCGCAGCACGTAGCCGCGGCCCTCGTTGGAGGGCGTGACTCCGTCGTTGATGATCATGACACCGGACCGGGCGTGGTCGGCGATCACGCGGAAGCGCACGTCGTCCTGGGGCGAGGCGCCGTAGCGACGGCCGGAGAACTCCTCGGCGCGGGTGATGACCGGGCGGACGAGGTCGGTCTCGTAGACGTTCTCGACGCCCTGCAGCAGGTAGGCGACACGCTCAACGCCCATCCCGGTGTCGATGTTCTTCTTCGGCAGGGTGCCGATCGGCGGGTGCCCGTACTTGGGCGACTGCTCGCCGCGCACGTCCTGCATGAAGACGAGGTTCCAGATCTCCAGGTAGCGGTCCTCGTCGGCGACCGGGCCGCCCTCCTCGCCGAACTCCGGGCCGCGGTCGAAGTAGATCTCCGAGCACGGGCCGCCGGGGCCGGGCACCCCCATGTCCCAGTAGTTGTCCTGCCCCCCGCGGCGCTGGATCCGCTCGTCGGGGAGGCCGGCGATCTTCTTCCAGAGCGCGATCGCCTCGTCGTCGTCCTCGTAGACGGTGACCCAGATGCGGTCGGGATCGAACCCGTAGCCCCCGGCGTCCTGGCTGGTCGTCACCAGGGTCCAGGCGTGCTGGATGGCGCCTTCCTTGAAGTAGTCGCCGAAGGAGAAGTTCCCGGCCATCTGGAAGAACGTGTTGTGCCGGGTGGTCTTGCCGACCTCGTCGATGTCGCCCGTGCGCACGCACTTCTGGATCGACGTGGCGCGCGGGTAGGGCGCGGGCGCGTCACCCAGGAAGTACGGCTTGAACTGCACCATGCCGGCGTTGACGAACAGCAGGGTGGGGTCGTCGAGGATGAGCGACGCACTGGGCACCGGCGTGTGCCCGTTCTTGACGAAGTAGTCGGTGAAGCGACGGACGATCTCGTGGGTCTGCACGGAAAGCTGCCTCGGTTGCGGTATGGGGGTGGGTCGGCCCGGTGACGGCAGGAGCGCTGGTGCTTACGCCCCTGCCCCGCGCGCTCGCCGGCCGGGTCGGTGGGCCGGCTCCTCCGCGAGCGCGTTCGCGTAGGTCGGGAGCGCGGTCCCGGTGCGCCGCTCGACGAGCTCGGCGAGCTCCCGCTCCCGGGCGGCCATCCCGGCGCGCACCTCCGCGCCGAAGGCGCCCAGCCCGGCGCCGAGCTCGCGCAGCCCGTCGGCGAGGTTGGCGCCGATGCCGGCAGGTGTCAGGTTACGCGCCGCCTCGCTGGCGCGCCGCTGTGCGTAGACCCCGATGGCGATGCCGAGGCCGAGCCAGAACAGTCGTTTCATCGCGCAGCCCTCGCCAGTCGCTTGCGGCCGCGGCGCTTGCGCGCCGCGTGCGCCCCGGCGTCCTTGCCCGCCCGGCGGGCCTTGACGGCCTTGGACAGCCCGTAGGAGAAGGCGGCCGCGCGCACCAGCGGGCCGCCCAGTGTGGCGGTGAACAGGGAGGTGAGCACCGAGACGTTGCTCGCCACCGTCTGCGCGTTGGTGGTGATGCCGTCGACGCGCTCGAGCTGTGCGTTGACCACGTTGAGCGTGGTCTGCGCGTTGTCGAGCAGCGGTGCGCTGCCCTCGTGCGCCTTGCGGATGGCGATGGTCGCCTCGTCGAGCGTGCGCCCCAGCTTGAGCAGCGGAACGGCCAGCAGCAGGACGAGGACGACGAACGCCCCCGCCGCGATCAGTGCGGCGATCTGGCCAGCCGACACGAGCCCTCCCGGGCGTTCGAGAACCGGATTTTGATCGCGCCCAGGCTACTCCGAGGTGACCGCGTGGCCGGACTTAGCCCTGGCCACGCGGTCACGGATCGGTCACGGCGGGTTGTGTGACGCGGATTCGGGGCCGCGTTCAGCCCTCGGCCCCCTCCTCGGCGCCTGCCCCGGGGAACAGGTCCTTCGTGGCGGGCAGCCCGAGCACGTCCCCATCGACCCCGATCTCAGCGCGCAGCCGGTTGAGCGCGCGGTGCTGGGTGACCCGCACCGCGCCGGGGGTGGAGCCGACCGCCGCCGCCGTCTCCTCGGCCGACAGCCCCACGGCGATCCGCAGGACCAGCACCTCGCGCTGGCGCGGGGTGAGCCGGTCGAGCAGCCGGGACAGCCGGTCGAGGCGTTCCCTGGCCAGCACCTGCGCCTCCGGCCCTCCGTGCACGACCGGCGCGTCGGGGACCTCGGCGACGGGATCGCAGCGGTTGCGACCCATCGCGCGGAAGGTGTCGGCGACCTTGTGCGCGGCGATGCCGTACACGAAGGCGCGGAACGACAGCCCCTTCAGCTGGTAGCCCGGCAGAGCGGTGACGACCGCCAGGCAGACCTCCTGGGCCACGTCGTCGGCCGAGCCCATGACGGACTCGCGGTTGCCGATGCGGGCGCGGCAGTAGCGCAGCACGAGCGGCTGCAGCAGCCCCAGGAGCCGGTCGCGGGCTCCGGGGACACCGTTGATGGTGTCGCGGACGAGGTCGTCGAACTGCGGTGGAGCCTCGGCCGGATCAGGTTCGGTGATCGCGTCGAGCGCTGTGCCGGCCAGCGCTGCGCCGGTCGATCCTGCGCCGGTCGATCCTGTGCCGGCGTGATCCGGGTCAGGTTCCGGTGTCGGCCCCGTCCCCCAGGCCGCTGCGATCATGACTCAACGCTGTTCTGCACACACTTTGTTCTCAACCTGCATTGAATTCCAGGCTCCACGAACGTTCCCCTCCCTGGAAGCGTGCGAGCGCTCTGAACGTGCCCAGGGACGAAGCGGGCGTCCGTGGACCACAGTGCCGAAGTCCCCCAGACGACGGCGCGGACGCCGTTCCGTCCCCGTACTGTCCGGTCGCGGGCGTGCCCTGCCTGTGGCCGGTGTGCCGACTCGCATCGGCACTGTCGTCATCTTGGGTGACACCCAAACTGGAGTCAAGCGAAGCTTGGGTCTCACATCGATTACGCTGTGTTCATGTCGACGCCCGAGGACCCGCGAGCAGACGATCCGCGGGCCCGGGCGGCGCGCACGAAGCGCGACCGCACCCGCCGGGCCCTGCTGGACGCCGCCGAGGCCATCTTCGGCTCTCGGGGCTGGCAGCGCACGCGCATGGAGGACGTCGCCGCGGCGGCCGGGGTGAGCGCCGCGACCGCGTACAACCACTTCCCCACCAAGCACGCGCTCGTCGCGCACGTGTTCAACCCGGTGATCCATCCACTGCGGACGGAGGCCGAGTACGACGTGGCCGCCGGCCGCTCGGCGACCGAGGCGCTGAAGGACCAGGTCGTCGGCCTGGCCCGGCTGAGCAGCCGGTATCGGCTGCTGATGAGCGCGTTCTGGGCGGCGGTCGAGGACTACACGCTGCGGGTGGGCCGGGTCCCGGATCCCGCAACGCCCGACGCCGACGCGGATCCGCGGCTGATCGCCCCGGTGCCCGCGCCGCTGGAGATGGTCGTCGAGTACGGCCAGCAGCGCGGCGAGTTCCGCGGGTACCCGCCGGCGCGGGAGATCGCCGCGATGGTGGTCAACATCCTGCTCACGCGAGCGGTGAACCGACCCGAAGAACGCCCGGAGGACCTCGCCGAGCTATTACTCACCGTGATGTTCGGAGCACTGAAACCGGAACTGCTGCTTTCCGAATCGTTAGCAGATCGTCCCTTTCGCGACCTCCGGTAGGGGTACACTCGTCCTCCGTTCGTACCAATCGCCCACCACTGGGTGCGTTCAGCCGGCGAGCTCCGCGAGCGCCCCGCGCAGTGCCGTGACGGCCTGGTCGAGCTCTTCCCGCCCGACCACGAGCGGAGGCGAGAGCCGCACCGTGGAGCCGTGGGTGTCCTTGACGAGCACGCCCCGCCGCGCCATCGCCTCGCTCACCGCGCGGCCGGTGCCCAGGCGCGGATCGACGTCGACGCCGGCCCACAGCCCAGCTGTACGCACTGCGACGACGCCCGCACCCACCAGCTCGTCCAGGCGGGTGCGCAGGTGCCTGCCGAGATCGCGGGCCTGGTCGAACAGCGCGCCGTCGCGAAGCAGCGCGATGACCGCCCGGCCGACCGCGCACGCGAGCGGGTTCCCGCCGAACGTGCTGCCGTGCTGCCCGGGCCGCAGCACGCCGAGGACCTCCGCGTCGGCGACGACGGCCGACAGCGGCACGATCCCGCCGCCGAGCGCCTTGCCGAGCAGGTAGACGTCGGCCTCCACCCCGGCACCGCGGGTGGCGAGCAGGTGACCGGTCCGGCCGAGCCCGGACTGGATCTCGTCGGCGACCATCAGCACGCCCCGCGCGTCGCAGATCCGCCGGACGTCGGCGAGGTAGCCCGCGGGCGGCACGATCACACCTGCCTCGCCCTGCACCGGCTCCAGCAGCACCGCCACGGTGTCGGGGGTGATCGCCGCGGCCAGCGCGTCCGCATCGCCGTACGGGACGACGTCGAAACCGGGGGTGAACGGGCCGAACCCGGACCGTGCCTCCGGGTCGGTGGAGAAGCCGACGATGGTCGTGGTGCGGCCGTGGAACCCGCCGGCCATGACGACGATGCGGGCCCGGTCGGGGGCCACGCCCTTGACCTCGTAACCCCACTTGCGGGCCACCTTGATGCCGGACTCGACGGCTTCGGCACCGCTGTTCATCGGCAGCACCATCTGCTTGCCGATGAGTGCGGACAGTTCGGCGCAGAACGGCCCGAGCTGATCGTTGCCGAAGGCGCGGCTGGTGAGGGTGACCCGGTCGAGCTGCTCCTTCGCCGCCGCGACCAGCACCGGGTGGCGGTGGCCGAAGTTGAGCGCCGAGTAGCCGGCCAGGCAGTCCAGGTACCTGCGGCCCTCCACATCGGTGACCCAGACGCCCTCCGCCGCGGCGATCACGACCGGCAGCGGGTGGTAGTTGTGCGCCGAGTGCTCCTGCACCAGCGCCTCGTGCCGGCCAGTGACCGTCCGGTCCAGGTCCGTGATCGTCATGCGCGCACCTCCAGCGTGCAGCACTTGGCCCCGCCACCGGCCTTGAGCAGCTCGGACAGGTCCACGGGGACGGGGACGAAGCCGCGCTCGGCGATCTGCTCGGCGAGCCCGGTGGCGGCGGCCGGGAGCACGACGTGCCGGCCGTCGGACACCGCGTTGAGACCGAGCACCTCCGCGTCGGCCGGGCTCGCCTCGATCGCGTCCGGGTAGCTGCGGCGGACGATCTCCTGGGAGGCGGGGGAGAACGCGGCCGGCAGCCACGCGATCGTCGTGTCGTCGAGGACGGCGATCGCGGTGTCGAGGTGGTAGAAGCGCGGATCGACCAGCTCGAGGCTGATCACCGGGCGGCCGAGCACGATCGACGCTTCGCGGTGCGCGGCCGGGTCGGTGCGGAAGCCGCTGCCGGCCAGCACGACGTCGCCGACGACGAGGAGATCGCCCTCCCCCTCGTTGACGTACTCGGCCTCCACGACCGTGAACCCGGCCGCGCGGAACCACGCCAGGTGCGCCTCGGCCTCGGCGGCGCGCTGCGGGTGACGGAAGCGGGCGCCGAGCACCCGGCCGCCGACGACGGTGGCACCGTTCGCCGCGAACACCATGTCGGGCAGACCGGGCAGCGGCTCCAGCAGGTCGACGCGGTGCCCGAGCTGCAGGTACGTGTCGCGCAGCGCCGACCACTGGGCCATCGCCCGCTCCTTGTCGACGGGCACGGTCGGATCCATCCAGGGATTGATCGTGTACGTGACGTCGAAGTAGGTGGGCGGGCACATCACGTAGTGGCGCGGGGTCGCGCGGCGCTCGGTGGCCGCGCGCACGGAGCGGGGAAGAACGCTGGTCACGGTCTCCTCCACACGGTTCGTGCGACGGTGCTTCCACGGTAGGCAGACCGGCGGCGCACCGAACCGGCGAAGCTTTGCTCATCTGCGCAACACCGTTGCGAGATCGAGCGGATCGACGCATGAACGTTGCGCGGTCGGGTGTCGGCGAGGGGTGCGCGTCGAGAACGCCGCTGCTGCCGTTCGAAACGTTTCCAGAGCACAGCGCCGTCGTCCCGCACGCCGCCCCCGGCCGGCTACTGGTGCGCGGGCACCACCGGCCTGCGGATCAGCGGCGACAGGACGAGCACCGACTTCGTCCGCGCCACGAACGGGAACGCGCCGATCTGCTCCAGCACCTGCTCGAAGTGNCGCATGTCCGCCGCGACGATCCGCAGCACCGCGTCGGCCTCCCCGGAGACCGTGCTCGCCTCCACCACCTCGGGGAACCGGTGCACGGCGTCGCGGATGGTGGCGGGCGCGGTGCTCATGCGGCAGTACAGCTCCACGTAGGCCTCCACGGTCCAGCCGAGTGCGGCCGGATCGAGCCGCACCGTGAACCCGGTGATCGCGCCCCCGGCCCGCAGCCGGTCGACCCGCCGCTTCACCGCGGAGGCCGAGAGNCCCACCTCGGCGCCGATGTCGGCGTAGCTGCGGCGGGCGTCGGCGACGAGCAGGCCGATGATCCTCTCGTCGAGGCCGTCGAGGTCCACGACCGCATCCTGCCCGACCGGATGCGACAGGATGACGCCATGCTCCGTGGCCACAGCCGCGTCGACGGCGTCCGCGTCGGCAGCTTCCGCGTCGACTCCGAGGTCGGGCCGCTGCGGCAGGTGATCCTGCACCGGCCGGGCCTGGAGCTGAAGCGGCTCACGCCGGGCAACAAGGACCGCTTGCTGTTCGACGACGTGCTGTGGGTGCAGCGAGCCCAGGAGGAGCACGACGGCTTCGCGGCGCTGCTGCGCGAGCGCGGCGTGACCGTGCACCTGTTCGCCGACCTGCTGCGCACGACCCTGGGGATCCCCGAGGCCAAGACGTACGTGCTCGACCGGATCTTCGACGAGCGCGTGTACGGCCCGCTGGCGATCGACGCGCTGCGCAACTGCTTCGACGCGATGGACACCGACGCGCTGACCACCCACCTCATCGGCGGGATCACCAAGCGCGAGGTGCTCGACCACATCCCCGAGCCGCGCTCGATCGCCTTCCACGTGCTCGATCCGGACGACTTCGTGCTCGAACCGCTGCCGAACCACCTCTACCCGCGCGACACGTCGTCGTGGATCCACAACGGGGTGTCGATCAACAGCATGCGCAAGAAGGCGCGGATGCGCGAGACCGTGCACTACGAGGCCGTCTACCGGTGGCACCCGCTCTTCGCCGGCGCCGGGTTCGAGGTGTGGTCGGAGGGTTCGGTGAACGGCCCGGCCACCACCGAGGGCGGCGACATCCTGGTCCTCGGGAACGGCGCGGTGCTGGTCGGGATGAGCGAGCGCACCCAGCCGCAGGGCGTGGAGCGGCTCGCGCGGCGGCTGTTCGCCGGTGGCGAGGTCGACCGGATCGTCGCGCTGCGGATGCCGCAGACCCGCGCGTTCATGCACCTCGACACCGTGCTCACGATGATCGATCCCGAGACGTTCACGACGTACGCGGGCCTGGGCATGCTGCCCGCGTACACGGTGCGGCCGGGCGACAACGAGAAGGAGCTGCACGTCACCGACCACCCACCGGAGCAGATGCACGCGGCGATCGCGGCCGCGCTGGGCCTGCGGGAGATCCGGGTGCTCACCGCCGAGCAGGACGTCCACTCCGCCGAGCGGGAGCAGTGGGACGACGGCTGCAACACGCTCGCCGTCGAGCCCGGCGTCGTGGTCGCCTACGAGCGCAACGTCACCACGAACACCCACCTGCGCCGCCACGGCATCGAGGTCCTCGCGATCCCCGGCAGCGAGCTGGGCCGGGGCCGCGGCGGGCCGCGGTGCATGAGCTGCCCGATCGAGCGGGGGCCCGCGTGACGGGTGCGGTCCGGGTGCTCGCCTCGAAGGTGCGCGACCTCACCGGGCCGGGCGTCACGGACCGGTTCGGCATCGGCGGCACCGATCTCGGCGTCTCGGTCGCGGCCCCGGACGGGCGGCTGGTCGCGGTCTTCGGCGACACGTTCCGCCGCGCCGGGGTCGGCGGTCGCGGCTGGCGGGCCCCGGTGGTGCTCTTCGGCGACCCGGACAGCGTGCCGACCGGGCTGCGCTGGACCGGCTCGGC
>Ga0065720_1019595_pt1 | contig 22833 bp, 11 predicted proteins | sample Thericmetagenome_FD_59107 | JGI IMG/M metagenome (GOLD analysis project Ga0065720, IMG submission 59107) | Thermophilic microbial communities from the Joint Bioenergy Institute, California, USA of rice/straw/compost enrichment - eDNA_2 v2... | ecosystem: Engineered > Solid waste > Grass >...
TTCTTCTCTATTTCTAATAGAAAAGACATTTGAATCAGATACTTACCCATCTCTTAACTGATTGGCATATATCCAATGCTTCAATTTATATCAATACAGCTTGTTTCATTCTAAATATCTTGCATGCCACTGGTTGTCGAGCAATCGACTTTTTTCTATCAGCCCTCGGCGGCTTACAGTAAAAATTTCGCGTTAACTATATGGTTAGTAGCGAATTGGATGTGTAGTCAAGTAATCAATATCTTATGGCTTGTAATGTTATTAAAATTACATGATATCGCATTTGAACAGTTTTTTTTATGCTATTCAAACTCTGTTATGAGGTGCACATCTCATTCAATTTTAAACCAAAATTATGAATCACATTTCCCCCTAGAACCATCAATAAGCGCTTGCGCTATTAACCTAGATAATTCTATATTTTTTTGAGTCTAACTCCTTTCAACAAAAAATGACTCTTTCGCGTTATTTTTGATAACGCAAAATTAACTATTAATGAACTAAAAAGATCGAAAGAGTAAACTATCCTAATAGAGGTTATAGTTGACTTATTTCAAACTCTAGGTTATTAAAAGTCCTAATATTATGAGTTTGTGCATGAGATTCAAAAAATTAGACAGGGACTCCGCCTGCTGAGCAAATCTATTTTTGTATTTATAAAAAAATTTATAATTGCAGTTCCTTTCTGACAATTTAAAGCATTTTCATGGCATCCTTGTCTGAGAAGAAGGACAGAAGTTCTTTCGTTCGAATTCAAAAGGACACAATATTGGGTCTCTTTGAAAGAAAGAAAGAAGGTCCTGTCAATTTAGAGGAATTGGTGAAGACATATCCAGAAATGTTCACTAAAGAAATTCTTGAACCTGAGACAACAACTGAGTCTTTTTCTCCAGATCCAGAGGATGTTTTTGTCAGTAGTTTCCACCAGCAAAAGCAGAATAGAATGCATGAGAAAATAGTTAAGAAAAAGATATTCATTCATCGTTCTCCATTTACTTCATCAGGCTATGCTGATAGTCCGACCCTTAGAGTATGGTATTATGTGGATGAGTGGAGCCGTATTCAAGGACCATTTACCTCACTCGAAATGGACAATTGGTTCGATAATGGGTTTTTCTTCAATGAATTGCTTATTCGCTTCAAGGAGCATAATGATTTTGTTCCTTTGATTGATCTGTTTGGTAAATCTGAAATTGTACAACCTATTTCAATTATGCAACTAATACAGGAAAAAGCTGACGAAAAGGCCTCTCAAAATCAACACTTAAGTTTGGAAATTTCCAACAAGCCCATTCAACCAGAGAAAGTAGAAAATAGCGTTGCTGAAATTGTTCAAGAAAAAGAAAGTGTGAAGCCTTTAGCTCACACTTTAACAGCAGATCTCATGAATATGGTATCTACGAACCCATCAACCTGCGACTCGAGTAAATCTCTAAGTGAAAGACTCACTACACCTGAAAAGGTTTCCTTACAAAACGGCTTTTTCCAGGAGAATATCGAGTCAACCAATCAAACAATTGAGAAAGAGGAGCAGCAGCCTTCATTGGAGATAAATAAGGAATTGATAGCCAAAAAGAAAGAACGAAACAAGAAAAAGAAGCTCAAAGAAAAAGAACCAAAACTTGAGAAGAATGATGACAAAGCATCTACTGAAGTGACAGAGAAGCTAGAACTCCAATCTTCAAAACCAAAAAAGAAAGAGAGGAAAAATAGAAAAAATGATTTTGAGAACCAAAAGCATGAAGAACACAAAGAAAAGCCTGTACTGGAAAATGGTAACCCAAAAGCCAAGCCTACTGTAAAGAAAGAAACCCCACCCAAAAGAAACGAGATCCCGAAGAAAAATCACTTACAGGCTGTCATCTATGTCCCTAAGGTAAAACCTGAGGAGCCAAAAACTCAGGTTAATGAGACAGAGGATGTTAAAAAGAAAAAAAGAAGAAGAAAGAAGAAAAATGCCGGCAAAAAAGATCTTGCTCCTGAGGATCCTTTAAAAGATCAACCAGAACCAGCTAGCTCAGAACTAAGCAGTCGCAATAAACCTGCAGCTAAGAAGGAGAAGAAAGAGAAGAGGAGTTCAAAACAACTGAGTCAAGGTTATGAAGGTCAAAGTATTGATCCAAAAGACTTGTTTCTCAAGGAAGAAAGTTTTCAATTTCCTAGAAACAAGGAGCAAATGGGTTTTATACATGATTATAACCTGCATGGTCACTTTGGTGGGGATATGAACACTCAAAGACAATCGCTTCCTGAAGAGAATATTATTTGGAGCGATTCAAACCACATTAAGAATAATTCTAGTTCTAATGCAGAAACTGGAATTTTCACTTTGTTTGGAGCAAAGACTTCGGAAAAAGCCCTATTTTTGGCTTATGAAGAATTCCAGAAATATAAAAAATTCTCGAGTGATTCGGAGGATGATCAATATGAAGAGCAGGATGATAATTTAGGGTCTGAGATTAATATTAATACAAATTTGAAATTCTTGGATGATTTCTCCTCACTTTAGAGGAATTATCTAGGTGTTATGTATATTGTATATTTACTTCCCTTTGATGACAATCTTATTCAACAGCAGAAAATAACTTAATTAATTATTATTTATCTTACTTAGATTTAGTCATGAATCGGAGTTCAAGAACTAAACTAGGAAGTAACTCTGATCATACCACACAAGACTAATCATTATAGGCCCAGTTTTCAAAATACAAGTGCCAAAATTTGACTTCAAGAAGAGTAATGAGGAATTTGAAACATTGTAACAAATAAATTTCGTCATCACTCAATTATCATAGGATGAAAGAAAGTCCAAAGTCAAACAAGAATTCCTTACTAAAAAAATTAACTTCTCCCAGAAGCAAGCAATTTATGACCTCTTCAGGAACATTAGCCACTTTACATTCTCCATCAGAGGTGAAAACAATCGAAATAGAACCATCTGTTAAGGACATTGGAAGTCCTAAGAGTCCTAAAAGCCCTAGAACACTATTCAAGACAACAACAAAATTAGAGAGCCATGAAATGATTACTCCAGTTAATGTCGAAAATGAGCATGATGGAGCATTAATTACCGCTACTGGAGAGCCACTTCAACCAACCAAAGTAGTTATAGAATAGCCATCAACTCATTTTTTCTAGCGCCTTGATCAATATGACTGTTGGGAAGATGATCTAACTCCTCAAGAATGGGTTGAACGTTGTAAAAATTCTGATGCTAGAGTTCACGCCAAGTCCCCAATATATGTCAATTATAAGTAACAATTTTCCATCTTAACTAAGGGTTAGATATGTTTGGGTTGATGTGAGAGTAGTTGACTATGACGCCAAGAAGAACAAATTCTTGATCCAAATTATAGACACTGGCGTTATGAAATATGTTAAGAGGCTAAGTTTGATGTTCAATATGGAAGATCCATTCAAATTCCGTCAGAGAGTCGAAGAAGCCAAGCAAAGACAATTTACAGCAGAGGACGAAATGAGATTTTATCATTACGTAGATAGTTTACCCGATACTGTCAGTTCTCTCACACCAGAGGTATAGGAAATTTGAATGAGAATTCACTCGAATAGGCAAAGAAGAGAATTTTGTCTAAGCTTAATAAGAGGAGGAAAAAGGATGATGAAGAATATAACCCTAATTCTGTTCAGAACCACATGAACGAAGTTGAAAGGCTCTATAAACTTCATATGAAAAAATTCAATGTTGTGTGTGATATGAAGGATCCATCGACTCTAGAGAAATATCAGAAATTAAGAATAAAGATGAGAGAAAGAGATGAATATGTCCCCTATTATAACCTCTTTGAAAAACTATCATACCCCTACTCCGAATACTTCCACAAGGTATGCTGATATCAACTCCTTTTACTAACCCAAAAGATTAAAGATCATCATGTAAGTGCAAAGAAAGGCTGGATTGAAACAATGAATATGATCGCTAAAAAGGGTTACCAGTTCCATGATTTCTCTGTCTTTGCAACCAATATTAACCTCAAGGAGTTGCCACTAGAACTGAAAGACTTCGAAGAAAAACAGCTTGAGAGCTTTAATTCTGCGAAGAAGTCTGTTGCAAGTCAACTGAGAGAGTACTTGATCGGTGAAATTCAAGACATTCTGAAAAATGATTATAACTTCTACTCGGTAATAGAACTATCTTCTTTGTTTAACTAATTTTAGGTTGGAAAAGAGCAATACTTTAATCAAGAATTCCAAAAGTTCTTGATGAAAATCGATTTCATTTTCAATACCCAAATCAGAGAGAATATTGTGAACTTAACTATCAACAAATGGTTAGAATTCTTGAGGAAATACATCTATCCCGGTAAGAGTTTGAAATCACTAAAATAACATAAATAGAAGTCAACAATTTCGAGCAGGACCCAGTTTGGAAAATCTCAGAAAAGCCATTGCTTATACTTCATATTGAGCTGAAAAAGAAAGAGAAGAAGGAGAAGAATAAGGAAGATAAAAAGCACAGAGACAAGCATAGAGAAAAGGACAAAGATAGCGAAAAAGATCTCATCTATTTCTCTCCCTCATTTGATGCTATATTGGAATCACTTACTAAACCGATGGCATGGCTTGTTGAGCTTTGTAACTCAATTAACAAGCTCGAGCCTGATCTGGTTCCATTCTTGTATATTCCGAAAACTGTCTCCTATCCCATTTCATTGGAAGAGGAATTCATGAAACAAGCGATTGCGAAGATCAGAGAATACCTTGAAATTGGATTTAAGGAACCTAATGAGATACTCAACAAATTCAGAAAATATCAATTCTTATTTGAAAAGGGAGTCAAAAGCACCATTAAGTCATTTGAGAAGGAACGTCCATCACCTCAAAGAATCAGAGATGAATTAAACAAGATTAGTGATGCCATGAGAGCTATTAATACCCTTTGTATCAATGAAAAGAACACTCTATTTTTCCAGGTCCAGACTAAAAACATCAAGGACTTGATGCAGGAGAGAGGCCATGAGCTCTCCCAAGCAATCCTGAAAAATACTCGTGATATGTGTATCGATATGGTCAATAATATCCAAACTGGCTATAACCAGATGACAGAAAGACTCTCCATATATCCCAAAGATGAAAAAGAATTGGTTGCCTTAAAAGAAGAAATTGCTAATCATGAGAAGCGTATTGCTGAATATGAAGCTCAAGTAAAGCAAGTAACTGAGTATCTCGATATTCTGGAAGACAACAACTTTGAGTATAAAGAAGCCGATTGGGGAAGCTTCTGGAATCTGAAGTGTATGCCCCCTGAAATCAAGATTATGGTTATTGAAGCCCAAAGAAATGCCAATGGTCAAGAAGCCAAATTCATGGAGAAGCTTGAGGAAGAAAAGAACAAATTTCTCAATGAGCTCCATTTATTTGAGGAAGATTTCATTATTGTATCCAAACTCGATAGCTATCGCAATGTTGGTAGAAATTTCCAAGATGTCTATGCTCTGAAAGAGAAGCTGGAGAATGCTCAAAAAACTGTTGAATCTTTTAATGAGAGAGAAAACTTATTCAAACTCCCCACAAGTGACTATGAGACTCTGAATGACCTTATTGAGAAATTCAAACCTTACAACAGGATGTGGAATCTTTGCTTTGACTTTGAAAGAGAATCCAACGAATGGTATAACGAGCCTTTCATTAATCTGAAATATAATGAAATCGAGAAGAGAATGGATGGCTTTTATAGAGAAGCTCAACAGTTAACTAAGGCCTTCCAGGATGTCTCAGAAGAAGCCAGTAAAGTAATGAAGGACCTGAAGGTTGACATGGACAAATTCAAGCTGCAAATGCCTTTGATCGAACTTTTGACCAAAGAAGCTATCAAAAAGAAGCCTGGCGTTTGGCAAGAGATTTCTCAAAGATGCGAACTTAGTGAGCAGATTAATGAAACTTCAACTTTGACTTTCTTCGTTGAGAAGAATTTGCTTCAATACAGAGAAGCCCTCGAAGAGATCAGCAGAAAAGCTGAGAAGCAATGGAACATCGAAAAGAAGTTGACTGAAATGAATGAAAAGGTCAAGTCTCTCGAACTTGAAATCTTACCCCACAAGTCAGGAACATATTTGATTAAAACCGTTGAAGAGACTCAACAATTGCTCGATGAATACCTTAATATTGTTCAAGTTCTTAAGGCATCTCCATATATTAAGGGCATCTTAAAGAAAGCAACCGAAATTGAGCATAAGTTCATCTTGATACAAGATACCTTGGAGAATTGGATGAAATGTCAGAGAGGATGGCTCTATCTCGAACCTATCTTTTCTAGTGAGGATATCATTAAGAAACTGCCTCAAGAGCAAAAGAAATTTGATGTGATAGATAAGTTTTTCAGAGCAACCATGGAAATCGTCCACAAGGAGCCAAAGATTTTCGACTCTGGAGAACTAGATCTTGAAAAGCTAAATTCTGAATTTGATACCCACAATAAGACTTTGGAGGTTATTCAAAAGGCTTTGACTGATTATCTTGAAACAAAGAGAAGAGTATTTGCGAGATTCTATTTCCTTTCTGATGAAGAACTTCTCGAAATTCTATCACAAACTAAGGATCCCACCAGAGTTCAACCTCACATGAGCAAATGTTTTGAAGCCATTAATGAGGTTGAATTCAGTCCTAACCAGGAAGTTATTGCTATGATCTCCTCTGAAAAAGAAAAAGTCAAGTTCATCAAGCCTGTAGATGTCAATGAGGGCGACAAAAAAGGAAATGTCGAGAAATGGTTACTTGAAGTTCAATCAGTCATGCAAAACACCCTTTTCAACATCACTAGAGAAGCCGTTAAGGATGTCAAGACTCCAAGAACTGAATGGGTTAGAAAATGGCCCGGACAGATCGTTTTAGCCGTAAATCAAGTTAGATGGACCGCAGGTGCAGAAGCAGCTATTCGTAGAACTGAGGACCTTGACATTGAAGGATATGAGAACTTGCTCAATAAACAATTAGATGATATCGTAGAATTAGTCAGAGGTGATCTAACTCCCCTTGAAAGACTCACCTTGGGAGCATTGGTTGTCATTGATGTGCACGCTAGAGATGTTATTCATGATCTTGTCATTAAGGGAGTTGAAAAGGTTGAAGACTTTGATTGGATTAGTCAATTGAGATATTACTGGGAAGAACATGCACTTAAAGTCAGAATGATCAATGCTGAGCTGAAATATAACTTCGAATATCTCGGAAATTCAACCAGACTCGTTATTACTCCACTTACTGATAGATGTTATAGAACATTATTGGGAGCATTCTATCTACAATATGGAGGTGCTCCTGAAGGTCCTGCTGGTACAGGAAAAACCGAATCTGTTAAAGATCTTGCAAAAGCCATTGCCATCATGTGTGTTGTCTTCAATTGTTCGGATACTTTGAATTATCTTGCCATGAGAAAGTTCTTCAAGGGACTCGCATCATCTGGTGGTTGGTGTTGCTTTGATGAGTTCAATCGTATTGATCTTGAAGTGTTATCAGTTATCGCCCAACAAGTTATGCAAATTCAAGAAGCTATCAGAGCTAAAAAGAAGACCTTCTTGTTTGATGGTGAGGAAATTTCTCTAGTTCACACTTGCGCTATCAATATTACTATGAACCCTGGATATGCTGGACGTTCTGAGCTACCTGATAACTTGAAAGCCTTGTTCAGACCTTGCGCCATGATGGTTCCCGACTATTCCATGATTTCAGAAATTATGCTTTATTCTTATGGTTTCAAAGATGCTAGAAATTTGGCTCGTAAAGTTGTTGCCTCTTTGAAGCTCTCTAGTGAACAATTATCTACTCAGCAACATTATGATTTTGGTATGAGAGCCTTGAAGGCCATTTTGACTGCAGCAGGTCAACTTAAGAGAACAATGACAGCTGAGGAAGATATCATTTGTATGAGAGCCCTCTACGATGTAAATCTTCCTAAGTTTACAATGAATGATATCCCCTTGTTCATGAGTATCACTAGTGACTTGTTCCCTGGAATTAAAATGCCAGACCCCGATTATAGCTTGTTGGAAGGAGCATTTACCCAAGTGCTGGAGGAAGAAAAGCTGATACCAGAGAAATCGTTCCTCAAGAAATGTATTCAACTCTATGAAACTATCATGGTCAGACATGGTCTTATGCTTGTCGGAGCTGCATTTTCTGGAAAGTCTAAAGTTATTGAGACCTTAGAAAAAGCGATGAACGTACTGAAAGGAAAGAGTACCTTTACAGGAGCTCATTGCTACAAACTGAATCCAAAGTCTATACGTATTGAACAATTATATGGTAAATTCGACCCAGACTCAAAGGCTTGGAGTGATGGTGTTCTTCCTATTCTTATGAGACAGTGTGTAAAGGATGCTGATAATCCTGAGAGAAAATGGCTGCTTTTTGATGGACCAGTCGATGCTGTTTGGATTGAAAACATGAATACTGTGCTCGATGACAATAAAAAGTTATGTTTAACTTCTGGAGAAATTATTAAGATGACAAATCAGATGACAATGATGTTCGAAGTCGAGGATTTGTTCTATGCCTCTCCCGCTACTGTCTCCAGATGCGGTATGGTCTATTTGGAAACTAAAAATCTCGGATGGGAAGCTTTACTTAAATCATTTATCAAGAGATTGCCACCTAGTCTCGAGAAAGTGAAAGAATTTTTGTTTAGTACGATGAGATGGTTCCTGGATGCTTGCTTGGCTTATGTTAGAAAATTCGGAAAGTTCCCAATGCATATTAGTGAGATGAATATGACACAGTCTGCTATCACATTGATGGAAATTTTCTTGAAGGAATATAATCAAGAAGGAGCAAAACCTCCAAAGGATATTGAAGATATTCTTGACAACATGATACTTTATTCATGTATTTGGGCTATTGGTGCTACTCTTGAAGAAGACTGCAGACCAGGTTTCCATAATTTCATCATAAAATTACTTGCTTGCAATGATGTTGTGGAATTGTTCGGCATTGAAACAGACAAAATGCCCTTCGAGCCAAGAGCCTACAAGCTTAAATTAAACGATCCTGAAAACTTGTTTGATATCACATATGATCCACATAAGGGAGTCTGGATAAATTGGATTCAAACTGTACCGAGATTCCAAATTCCAAAGAATGCACAGTTCCACGAATTGATTATTCCTACCGTGGAGTCTTTAAGAACTTCATACTTCATGAAACTGCTAGTGGATAACTCAAAGCATATTCTATTCACTGGTCCCACTGGTACAGGAAAGACAATTTCAATTTTGAACGAATTGAATAACAACTACTTCAATGATGACTATTCTAACTTGGCTACATGTTTCTCTGGTCAGACCCAATCTAACCAGCTCCAGAAGACTATAGAAGGCAAGATGTCTACCCGTAAGAGAAAAGGTGTCTTTGGACCTGAAGATAGAAAGAAATTCATGGTCATATTCATCGATGATCTTAATATGCCAGCTAAAGAGAAATATGGAGCACAACCTCCAATCGAATTACTGAGACAATGGATGGACTATGGAGGATGGTATGACTTGGAGACAAAGGAATTCAAGACTCTAGTTGATATGATCTTTGTCGCTGCTATGGGTCCTCCTTCTGCTGGTCGTAATACTATTACCAACAGATATATTAGACATTTCATGATTCAATATGTGGAGCCATTTGCCTCATCATCTCTCAAGACTATCTTCACTAATGTGTTGGAATGGTATTTCATGGGTCTCCAAAATCCACACAAGAACATTCTAGCTCTCAGAGATAACATTGTCAATTCAACAATTGAGCTATACAACAAGATCAAAGTCTCAAAAGAACTCCTTCCCACTCCTGCAAAATCACATTATGTCTACAATCTTAGAGATATCTCTAAAGTATTCCAAGGAATATCAAAGGCCACTAGCAAATCTTTCCAAGACGAAAGTGACTTTATCAAGCTTTGGGCTCATGAATGTTTAAGAGTTTTCCAAGATAGATTGATTTCAGCCGAAGATAGAGATTGTATGCTTGGTTTACTCAAAGACCTGATGAAAACTAATTTCCGTCGTGACTGGAGCAGCTTGGTCCAAGTCGAGCCCTTGCTCTGGGCTTCATTTGTGCCCACCATTTACCCTGATGGAGACAAATCCAAGAAGCCATTGAACAATATCTACTGTGAATTGACTGACCGTGAAGCCATGAAGAAAGCTACTGAGGCTGCTCTAGATGAATACAATAGCTTCTCTACCAATAAAATGAATCTTGTCCTGTTCACAACAGCCATTGAACATGTGATTAAGATCGTCAGAGTCATCTCAACACCATTTGGACATTCCCTTCTTGTCGGTGTCGGAGGTTCCGGAAGAAGATCCCTCGCTACTCTAGCCTGTTCCATTGCCGGATATGACATATTCCAAATTGAAATCACAAAATCCTATGACCAAAAGGCTTGGAATGAGGATCTTCAGAAAGTATTGAAGACATGCGGTCTGGACACCAAACCAACTGTATTCATCTTTACTGACACCCAAATCTGGAAAGAATCAATTTTAGAAGATATTTCCTCATTGTTAAATAATGGTGAAGTTCCCAACTTGTTCCCTCCTGAAGAGAAAGCTAAAATCATTGATGAAATCTCAAGTGTCATGCCCACTGGAACTGCTAACCAAAAATATAATTACTTCGTCTCCAGATGTAAAGAGAATCTTCATCTCATTCTTTGTCTATCACCTGTTGGAGAGGCCTTCAGAAGAAGATTGAGAACTTTCCCCTCTCTTGTGAACTGTACTACAATTGATTGGTTCCTTCCTTGGCCAGAGGAGGCATTGAGAAGTGTTGCAGTTTCTCTTTTGAAGGAAGTTCCCTTGGAGGATTCTACCAAGGATGGAATTATCAACATTTGTGTTGATATGCAACAAAGAGTTAGAGATCTTTCAGTCCGTTATTATCAGGAATTGAGAAAATACTATTATGTTACACCAACAAGTTATTTGGAGCTTCTAGCCACTTTCCAGAGACTTTTGAATGCAAGAAACCAGACTGTCACAAATCTCATCATGAGATACAAGGTAGGACTGCAACAACTTTTGGAAACCGAAGCTCAAGTTAGTAAAATGCAGGAAGAATTGCTTATTCTGACACCTCAACTAGAGAAAAAATCTGAAGAGGCCCAAAAAATGATTGTCAATATAAGAGAAGAAACTAAAATTGCTGATGCTCAGAGAGAAATATGTGAGAAAGAAGAAGCTGAATGTAACATTCAGAAGGAGGAAGCCGAGAAACTGAGAGCCGAATGTCAAGGAGAACTAGACAAGGTCCTTCCAATTCTCAGAGACGCTGAAGCTGCACTCGATCAAGTTGATAAGAGAGAGCTGAACACCTTAAGATCTTATAATACTGTCGTTACACCTATCGAAGTTACAATGAAAGCTATTTGTATCATGAAAGGCATAGGCCCACTCATCAAGAAGGAAGGTATGAACACAACAGAAGATTGGTGGGGAGCAGCAAAGAAGAAGCTTTTACATAACATTGATGGTATGATGAAGGACGTCAGAAGCTATGATGTCCAGAAGATTTCCCAGATTGATCCAAAAATTATTGCTAAGCTAAAGGAATTCTTCAACAACCCTGATTTCGAGGAAAAAGCTGTGGCCAGAGCTTCAGCCTCAGCAGCAAGCCTCTCGATGTGGATCAGAGCTGTAGTTCAGGTCTATGACGCTTATTTGGTCGTAGATCCTAAACAAAAGGAACTTGACATTGCAGAATCTAATTTAAGAAAAGCTGAAGAGATTTTGACAGAGAAAAAGGCCAAGCTACAGGTAGTTTTAGATAAAATTGCAGCTTTGCAAAGAGATTATGATAAGACAAAGGCTGAGAAAGATAGTCTTGAGGCCAAAGTGGAAAGATGTAAGATTCAAATAGATAGAGCTACAAAGCTTACTGAAGGATTGGCTAGTGAAAAGGAGATGTGGAGAAAGAGAGCTCATGATTTGCAAGAGGATAGCAAATGTGTCACTGGTGATGTTTTGCTATCATCAGGCTTTATTGCTTACATGGGAGCCTTCCCCCTTGCTTATAGAGAAGAATGCCAGAAAATATGGGAAGGATTATTAGATCAATACAAAATTGCCAGAACTCCAGTCTTCAAGCTACAAAACATTTTGTCAGATGCTATTACAATTGGTAACTGGACCAATAAATACAAGCTACCCAATGATTCAATTTCAATTGATAATGCCATCATTTTGAATAATTCAACAAGATATCCTTTGATGATTGATCCTCAAATGCAAGCCAATAGATGGATTAAAGAGTTAGAAAAAGGTCCTGAAAAAGGCCAGGACAAAGGAAAGAACAGACTTCTGATCATTCGTCCTACTCAAAATCCTAATGAGTATGCCTTGAATTTAGAAATGTGCATTTCACAAGGCTTCCCCGTCCTCCTTGAGAATATTGATGAAAATATCGATCCTCTATTTGATTCAATTCTCTCTCAAAAGAAGATAAAACAAGGAGGATCTTGGAAAATGAAATTCGGTGATAACTTTGTTGATTACTCTCCAGAATTCAAGCTCTATATCACAACAAAGCTTCCCAGACCCCACTACCCACCTGAAATCTGCGTTAAGGTGACTCTCTTAAACTTCACTGTCACCCCAGAAGGATTGGAGGATAACATGTTGAATATTGTTGTTAAGGCTGAAGAGCCAACCATGGAGGAAAAGAGACAGAATAATATTATTGAATACTTCAAAAATAGAGATAGACAAAAGCAGACAGAAGACAATATCTTGCAACTTATCTCTGAAGCCACAGGAAATATCCTCGACAATGTTGAACTTATAGAGACTTTGAAGAAATCCAAATTTGAATCACAAGAAATTGAGAATAAATTGATTGAGCAAAAGAGAGATCAAGAAAAGTTCAGAGTGGTCCGTGAATTCTATCAAAAGGTCGCTAAAAGAGTCAGTGCCTTATTCTTTGTTGTTGCAGACCTTGCAAATATTGAGCCAGTTTACCAATATTCTCTAGATTGGTACGTTGGATTATATCTTGAAGCCATTAGAACCTCTACTCCTGGAAAAGAAAACAGATGCGAGAATATAATTCAGAAATTCACTGAAATCCTCTATGATAATGTCTGCAGATCCCTCCTTGAGAAGGATAAGCTACTATTCAGTTTCTTAATGTGCATGAAGATAATGCAATCTGAAGGAAAAGTCAGTGCCAACCAACTTAGATTCTTAATGGTCGGAGGAACAAGTACAGAAGCTGATAAGCCAAACCCTGCTGAATCCTGGCTCAGCAAAAAGCAATGGGCAAGCATTGTTGAATTAACAAATACTTTCCCAGATATTTTCCAAAACTTCGATACTGAGTTCATGGAGAATGTTGAAGGATGGAAGGAAGTGTTTAATGCAATGGATCCTATGAATGTTCCTTGGCCGAATAAATGGTTTGACAAGTTGAATCCTTTCACAAGATTAATGGTCATGAGAATACTGAGACCTGATAAAGTCATTTCTGGAATTCAGAGCTTAATTATCCAAGAAATGGGAGAACACTTTATTGAAGGAAGTGGTGCCCTCGATTTACATGCTGTCTATAAAGATTCTGAAAGAAGCCGAAACGATCCTATCATATTCATTCTCTCACCTGGTGTTGATCCTATCTCAGAAATTATGAAACTAGCTGATAAGCTTGGTAATAGAGGAAATGTTATACCTTTATCTCTTGGACAAGGAATGGACAAGATAGCCCTTCAAGCTATCGATATGGGTGTTCAAGAAGGAAGATGGGTTGTTTTACAGAACTGTCACTTAGCCCCTAGTTTCATGCCCGCATTAGAAAGAAAGATCGAACAATTACCACCTGACTCACATAACAATTTCAGAATGTGGTTAACTACAATGCCTTCTGATAAATTCCCTGTTTCAGTCCTGCAAAATGGTATTAAGCTTACCAATGAACCTCCCAAGGGACTTAAGAATAATTTAATGAGATCATACAGAGGCATCGATCCTAAGAAGTTTGAAGACTGTCAGAAACCAGCTGCTTACAAGAAGTTGCTGTTTGGATTATGCTTCTTCCATGCTCATGTACAAGAGAGAAAGAAGTTTGGACCTCTAGGTTGGAATATTCCTTATGAATTTAGTGCTGCAGATCTTGCAATTTCTATGTCACAATTAAGAATATTCTTAGATCAAGATAATGAAATACCTTGGGATGCTTTGAACTACATGGTTGCTGAAGCAAACTACGGAGGAAGAGTCACAGATCCTATGGATAGAAGACTGATTAAAGTTATTTTACAAGATTTCTATACTGAGAAAATCCTTGAAGACAATTATAAGTTTAGTCCAAGCGGTATTTACTTTGCTCCTCCAGAAGGACCGCTTGATAGTTACAAAGATTACATAAAGGACTTGCCTTATAATGACACTTCAGAAGTATTCGGTCTTCACGACAACGCAGAAATCTCAAGCGCCATCAACGAAACTAATCAACTTCTCGGAACTGCACTCTCATTGCAACCTAGAACTGGTAATTTATCATCATTATCCTCTTAATTTTTTTAGCTAGTGGTACAGGACAGAGCAGTGAAAAATTGATCAAAGAAAAATGCGCCACTATTTTAGCTAGACTCCCCAAGCCTTTCAATATTGATGAAGCTGCAAAGAAACATCCTGTTATGTATCAGGAATCTATGAACACTGTCTTACAACAGGAACTCTTGAGATTCAACATCCTTCTTAATACTGTTATTAATTCTTTGGAGCAACTTAGCAAGGCTATTGAAGGTCTCGTTGTTATGTCTACTGAACTGGAAGAAGTGTTCAACAAGATGTACGACAACTTGGTTCCTGACCTATGGCATAAAGTAATACAGTTATGATCGTTTATAATACAATAATAGGTGGCATATCCTTCAAGAAAGCCCTTAGGTTCATGGATTAATGATCTCATTGATCGTCTTAACTTCATGCAAAAATGGATCGATGAAGGTGCTCCAGCTAGTTTCTGGATCTCTGGATTCTACTTCACTCAATCATTCTTGACAGGAACTCTACAAAACTATGCCAGAAAAGTAAGAATCTTAATCTTTGCCTGATAATTTTAGACTCAAATTGCCATTGATACCCTCGCATTTGATTTCTATGTTATCAAAAGAGAGAATGATCCTATTTGTGATATAACAAAACCACCTGAAGATGGATGTTATATTTATGGTCTCTTCTTGGATGGCTGTAGATGGGATGATAAGGACATGATCTTGGCAGAACCTTATCCCAAGATTCTTAATTATAAAATGCCTCATATTTGGCTCATTCCAAAGAAGCAAGATGACATTGATAAAACCAAACACGTAAGATTTAGTAGAGTATATTGTTAATATAAATTAGCTTTATGAATGTCCTGTGTACAAGACCTCTCGAAGAGCTGGTACTCTTTCAACTACAGGACACAGTACTAACTTTGTCTTGCATATTAACTTACCAATGTCTTCAATGCATGATGAGAAGCATTGGATCAAAAGAGGAGTTGCAATGTTGACCCAACTTGATGACTAAAATCGCTATCATGAAGTCTATGTAGTTATTTTCTACTTTCATCTACATTGGAAAGTTATTTTGCTTATTGGTGAAATATAAGCATCAGTTAAGTCATATTCATGTAGTATTTCATAATCAAGTAAAAATATGGGTTACACTAGAAAAAAATTGAGTCAGCTTTGTAATTTAATTAGTTTCATTTTATCTCTCACTTGGTATTGATTGGTCTTCCAAGTCTTCTTCGTCTCCATCGAAGAATAATCTTGAAGCTTAAATTATACAGATAAAGGGTGAGATGTATATACCTGGTATTTCTCCAATTTTCATTGAATTCTTGTGCATTACAGCAGGATAATAAAACACATCTTCTAGCTTATTGTTAGAAATCACATACATTCTGATTGATTTATTAATATCGTATTCATTTTTCTTAGGTGGATTCTAATTAAGTCACCCCAATTTTGTTTGTGCTTACTGTTGTGCTTTCAGAAATTGAATTATTTCTCGATAAGACAGTTGATCTTTCAATAGGTTTATTCGGAGATTTTTGGTTGGGACTGTCTTGACTTAAACTCTTTGTAGATCTTCGTTTTTGCCAGTTTTCATACGTGCTAGTTTCTTCTGCCCAACTTTGATTCCAGTTAATTGATACTTCATCAGCGCATTTGCGGGCCTTGATTATAAATGAACCCTCGATATCATCTTCCTCTTGAATAAAATTGTGAATTCGATTTACTATTTGTTGGAAGGAATGTGATTACAACTATTACATGCCCTCCAAACATCATATCCTGGAATTTTACATTATAGAACGTTGAAAGCGGTCTTCTGGTATTCAAGATAGACTTATCTGTAGTTAAGTTATACTATGAGGAACAAAATTTACCAGGACAAATCAGCTCAATTTCAATGTTATGCGATTCTTCAAAGAAAATAAAGACTTCTACAGTTCCAGAAGCTAGTGGACTTCTATTTCTTGGTATCATCCTGATAGTTATGCCCTCCATGAAAGCGCTAGTTGAGGTCGTAAAATATTGAGATAGATCAATAAAGCCATCTTTTTTACAGACTATTCTATAGGTAGTCATTAAATCAAGTTCGAAAATCGCTTCTCCCAAATCATCAGAGAGTACTCTTTGAACCATTAGATCATCCTTATACACTTCAACCAATGTGTTGCTAGCAGGCTCCATATCGAACAAGTTCAAAGTCCGGATTACAATGTTATTTTTGAGTTTTTGGCTGAGTTCAAGATTAATTCTTTGATGAGTCTTTTTCACGTTCACCCGAAAAGCCTTGGGAAAGTATCCTTGATGCTCGATATTACAGTAGTATAATCCCGTTTCCGCGTAAAATCTAAAGAAATCTTCTTCATCACTGATACTCTTTAGCTGGCAGACCCAACCCGTCGAACCCTCATTTGTTGACATATTTGGATCTAAATTCAATTTAGAAACTAATTCTTCATTGGAAATCCTTAGTTGCGTGTGGGAAGAATAGCCATCCAGGACATTTGTAGTTATTTCAACTAGAAAAACATTTTTAGGTGTTAATACTATCTGGATTCCATGATCCTCATTACTTTGAATCAAATCTTTAAATGAAAGTAACTAAGGATATGAGTTAGGATTAAGTAATGAGTTACCTTTTTTGTAGGCAGAAAATGTCTCTCTGGATTGACTTCTACTATCATTTGGCCAAATTCAATATTTATGTCTTTGAACGTAGCAACTCCCGCATTGTTGGTACTTCTCTTTATAGTAAGTTTATATTTTCTTTCTCTGTTACTCGATACATGGTCTGCTTAAATGGAGATAGTCTGGTATTGATTCCAATCTCCATAATACCACTAGATTTCAAAGAAAAGTTATCTATATTTTACTCTCTATATCTAATTCCATTTGGCTGAGGAAAATTATTCAGTTTTATTATCTTTGATTGCTCGACACCTCTAATCAAGTTTTCTGAAGTATCTAATTTAATAAGAGCCCTCATGAAGAATTCTACTTTTGGTAAAATCGGCTTCTATCCCTTGGTGATTCAAGGAAGGTCTCAGAACAATTTCTATGTCTTCACAATTAATTAACTTATTTCGAACTAGAATACCCCCTAATAAACTCTCATTGTAAAAGGTTGTAATTCCAGAATGAGTTATAACTTGTTCTGTAGCTAAATTATTTACTAGTTGGATTTCAAGAGAAATTCTCTTCATTTGTGAACCTTGAATTGAACAATTTGCAGATTGAAGATACTAATTCTATTGATCACTTGAGTCATAATTTCAGAATTGGGGATGCTGCTAGAACAGAAGATAGGCTGAGGGAACGAGATTCTGTCCTTACAGAGGGATATACTATACCAATTCTGAGAGAAAACTACTGATTTTTGGATTTGCAATCTCACCAAATTTATTAAGTAGATTGAAGCGAATGGGAAATGCCCTTGTAATTTCTCTGCTATTACAATTATGTCCTTTGCAAATTTTTTCTTGTCTTCAAGCTTTTCAAAGAGGAGTGAATTTCTAAATCTAAGGCAATGATTAGGAAAAAACGCTTTGTTGCTTTACTGAAAAAAGATTAATATATTTTGCTCTTCTGAGCCATGAGAAATTGTTTCTTGGACAATATTAGTGTAGTGCACAAGCTCTGTAACATAATTCATGAATATTTGAATTTCTTTTCCAGCTGATTTTTCTATCAAGAAAACTTGATCATTAGAATAAAGAGATTTGTCTACTTGGTTAAAGTTTTCAGTTTATATTACCTTGGTTTGTTTGCCTGTCTTTCAATGGAACTTTATGAGAAATATTAAATATTTTGGATGATTTTGGACTAGGATTACAAAATCTCATTTCCTTATTTTTCATTTTAATCATATCGAATTGTGAATGAGTGATTTTTTCCTTGAATTCATAACTCTCTTCTTTGATTTTTTCATTCATTATGAAGTACTTGAAAAATAAAATTTATTTCGAATAAGCTTATCCGAATTTTAATGTCAAGTTAAGTTCTTTAGTAAACTTATGAAATCATACGATATTGAAGAAGAAATATAAGTATTTTTACATGTCTAAATAGATTGAAGCTTTAATCAATGAAACTACCATTCAAGTTAAATGGTTGTTGGTCTTGCTTTTCTGATTCTTGAGGAACAGCAACAACTAAATTTTTATGCTTAGATAAGGACATAACAGAAGTCTTTTGGCCAGTGTTGCTCTGGCCTAATTTAGGTGATTGATATTTGCTGAGCTTTTCCATAAGTAATGGATTCTTAAAAATTGGAACGTTATTTGCTGAACCATTTTTAAGAGAAAAGGTTATGACAGTTCTTCCAATTTGGAGAGCAATCTTCTTCTTTTCAATTCTGTAATTCTTTCTCAACATAATCAGAGTTCCGAACTTGGAATTGTTGTCAATAATTACAAAATGGCCATCTTGATACTTGATGTAGGCATGCAATCTTGAAACTGAAATATCATTTTCTCTGAGATCACATTCATGCCCTCTTCCCTACATACATAAGTAACATTCAACATCAACCTACCAATTTGACTTGTTGGCTATCTGCAGGTATGCTCAGCAAAATTTGCATTTTTGCTGAATCACTGGATTCTTTTGTTTTATCATAAAAGACTCTTTCCAGTAGAATATAAGGGTTCTCTGGTCTGTATATAGGAATCAACTCTAATTTCTCCCCATTTACATCCACCAGGTCTGGAAGAGGGACTTTACAGACTTCACAGTTAAGCTTTTTCCAATAGAAGCAAGTAGCGCCTGGGTTGACCTTCTTCTTGACCTTGCTGCTGATCCAGTCTTGGAGACATTTAATGTGAACATATTCACTAGTTCCCTTGCAGTTGCAGGGGTTAACTAGGACTTCTGGACTATCTTGCTCATCCATAAGACATATTCTGCATTGACTTTTAACATTAGGATCTTTGTTACAGTCTTTCATGGAAAGTGAGAACGGAATAGGCTTCTTTCCAAGTTAACAAAATGATATCTTGTTGTTACTGTATATCCAGAAGGCTTGAATAATGACCATGTTTGAAGCTCATGGTCTTGATATTCAATAACCCTGTATTCGATTCTTCCCAATCTCACAACATCTCCAAGTTCCAGTTGATATCCCTGTTTCGTCAAGCTTGTCAGAAGAGAAAAATTACTTTTTGAGTTCCATCTTCATTTTTCAGACTCCTCACTATCAAAAACAAGTTATTGGTGCTATTCTGTTTTGCGCTTTTATTTTCGTCCACCTTTAAGTAGAATCTATCTTTCTAGATAAGAATAGAGAGAGAAAATTTGTACCGTTTTTTTCTCCATCTGAACAAACAGAAAACAAATATTGCCCAAGGGCCTGTTCAGGTACATTTTTCAGACTTTCAAGTTCCTTGAAACTTCTCACGACGATATCATTTCCTAAGCATAATCAACAGTTTGTATGTAAAAGTCTTACCTTCTTTATAAACTCTTGATGAGGTTTCAATTTTGTTTTTAGTGAAGTTAACGTTTTTGCTTTCATAATCAAAGAGGCCATGAGAGTCCTTAGACCAAGTCACAGTTTTTATCTCGACACTTTAGATTAAAGGGATTGAGATATCAATTTTACTAAGAGGAGTTCTGATTTTTCATTTATTAAGAAGTCCTTTTGAGTCAGTTTAATAATTATAATTATTTTCGTTTTGATAATTCTCTAATTACAATTCCAAAAGAAATGAGTCTAACTTTTAGGCTATCTTCCACTCACCAATAGCGATTGCCTTCATTTCTAATTACAAGCGAAATAGATCATATTTGTAGAAAAAATTCTGGGGCGTATAAATCCTCAGGTCCAATCCTTTATCTCGATGTTACTTTGAAGTTTGTCTAAGGTTCAGATACAAGAACTGATGAATTGAGTGGAAATTCTTGCAGAGTATCTTTCTGAAAAATCAGTTCAAATAAAATTATAAATTACACGAAATGTTAATCCAAAAGGCCTTAAAAGGACTATCTTATCTATTCATAGCAAAGATCTGCTCTAAAATATTGGATTTTGTTTTGAATGTTCTCATTATTGGTAAAATCTCACAAGAGATATTAGGTAAAATCCCATATTTTAATTAATGAGTAGGTTTAACGATGCATTACAACCTACTCTTTTCTTTTTCTCTATTCTATGTAAAGCTATGCCTTAAAATGGCATATCTTAAAAGAACAGTTAAGGCTGGAGCGGGAGAAAATATGAGTCAAGAAGAACTCGATGAAATCATATATAAATCTTCGAAAAATATGGTGAATAGGTGTTATAGAAATAATTATCGATAGATGACCTTTGGAGTCTATATTACCACAATTTGGACTTTGATCCTTTACTTCTTTTGGGATTATTATTATGGATACTTGGATCCTAACTTTAGCAAAGGAGCTGCTATGTTCTGTGTTGCTGCTTCCATAGTACGATAGTTATACATATTATGACATTTTAAAGGCTAGCATCCATGATGTACTTATGGTGAGAGCCTTTCTAAATTTTGAATATGGACTTGCTGCCAAAGTTGAGGTAACGAAATTGATTTCTTATTGGTAATGGAATTAGGGCGTCTCTTTATCAATGAAAAATATTATCCTATTTCTGACGATCTATTTTGAGGTCTTCCCTCCACTATTATGTTTTGGCGTTTCAACAATTGCTTATGCTTGTGTTCTTGTCCTCTCAACCCACGTCCTAAACCACAAATAGTAAGGACATTGCTTATAATTTTTACATTCTCTAGCTCAATTGGATCATTTTTCAGTGCGTTAACACTTGATCCCATTGAAACAAAGAACAAAAGGGAAGTCTTCTATGTACACAAAGGTAAGTGTATATCATGCCATGTTAATCTATCAGATATGAAGGCGGTAGGCTCACAGATGACATTGATTTCAGTTATTAAATTCCTGATGCAAGAACTTGAAAAGATCATTTTAATCAATATCGGAACAAATGTAAGCAAATGATTTTCTTTTTCTTCAGGAATAGCTGAGAACCAATGCAGAGTATACAGTAGTTTCTAACTTAGGAGCCTTGATACCAAGACATATCTATGCTCCAGTTGAGGAGGTCTGCTATAATTTATTTGCTAAAATGGATCATGAGAAAAAGAAAAACAAATTTCCCAATAACGAGATCAATATTATTCAAAACTCATTCAGAATGATCCACATACTAGGACTATTTCTAGTCATCTTTGGATATCTCTATTCACCATTGATCCTATCATTCCTCTATGGAGATAAATATAACACAACAGTAAGCATCTTAACAAACAATTTTCAACTTTAGACTTGTATCCAAGCAATGAGAGTCTTCTGGATATATGTCTATGTTATGGGAATTAATGGACTCTCTGAAGCCCTCTTCTTTTCTACTGCAGGCCCAAAGCATCTGAAGACGTATCAATTCTTTATTGGAATTGCAACCTTCCTTTATATTGCGCTCTGTTTCTTAATGTCTGACATGGATTCACTTGGAATAATTATTCCAAATATAATTGCTATGGTAGGAAGATAAGCCATTAATTAACTTTCAAGTTACTCAGAATAGCCTATTGTATCGTCTACCTCAAAAACGAGATTCAGGAGCTCGATAAATTTAAAAGTATTGCTCTATCAGCGTTTCCTAGCAAAATTCTTTTTATCTCAATGGGCTTCACTTTCGTTTGCATAAACAGTGCTCTCAAGGCATTTCCACAGACATTGATCAAATTCGGGATCGGAGGAGGTATTTTCAGCTTGAATTGTTGTAACTGAATAGTTTTTGGAGTGGCAAATCTTTTGCTTGTTTATAAGTTTCATAAGAGCGATATTCTCAAAATTTTCAAAAAGTCAACTGATTAGATGTTGTTTGATTATTTTCTGAAGAAATAGTTCAGTGACTCATCTATATATCTATATATGAGTACAAAATACAGTATTCCTAAACAAAAACTAGTTATCGCTTGACATTCACAATTCACTAAGATTTTTCAGTCCACGAATTCTAAATTAATGAGTACTGGAATAATAAAATTACCCATAATAAGGGTTGTTTTGAGGGAAAGATTGTCTTGGTAAACCTCTGTTTTCACTTTTATGTAAAACAACCAAAAAAAGAAATCTTACTATCTTCCATTTATCTCTCCATAATCACTCAATTTGCCTGCATAGTAATGATTTTCACCCTTTACATTGAAAACAGAATCGAACATTTTACTATTTTTTGCGCATCAGAAGGATTCTTTTGGTTGGAGAACCCAGGATTTCCATAGTTCATCCTTTCAGCTCCTAATCTCTGCAATGCTTCTATCTTCCCTGGATCAACAGATATAGCATATCCA
>Ga0065720_1019597_pt1 | contig 22807 bp, 18 predicted proteins | sample Thericmetagenome_FD_59107 | JGI IMG/M metagenome (GOLD analysis project Ga0065720, IMG submission 59107) | Thermophilic microbial communities from the Joint Bioenergy Institute, California, USA of rice/straw/compost enrichment - eDNA_2 v2... | ecosystem: Engineered > Solid waste > Grass >...
CCCTATGGTTATTCCCCCTATAGAACAGATTTGCAAGAGCGCGATAAAACATTTCAATTAGACCATTTGAGAGACTCAGGGAATATTGATCCTAGTTCAAGAAGATCTGCTCAAAAATACAAGATATCCTCTGAACCATTAAGAGAGTCTCAATTAAAAGAGTCCATAGGACAGCCTCCCCTGGCCTCTTCTAAATTAGATAAGCCTCCTGTTTCCAGGCCAACTAATATTCTGACTGAGAATAATAACAAGCTCAAGCTGAGAGAAAAATTAAAAAAGCTGAAGCTTACTAAACAGGAGCTTGCGAGTATTGTCAAGGATATCGAAATTGAAAAATATAAGGCAACAGAATTGAAGAATAGTCTGTTCAATGATATTAGAAAGGTATTCATCTGAAATATGCAGTCTTACCTATAGAGTTTTGAGGAAATTTTGAAAAAAGACGAACAAAAACTCAAGGAGGATATGAAGAAATGCCTTGACATGATCACTCAAATCCAAGAATGGGAGCTTCAATCTGAACTCAAATTGGAAAAGTAATATTGAATCTTATTGAATAACCTTTTCAGGTATAATTCAGTCCTAGAAGAAGATATTCAAATTCTTGAAGAAAAGCTCAAGCAATTTGAAGACCTAGAGAGTTTCAGAACTAAGATAACAGGTGTCGATGTCAAGCTTATTGAAAAGGAAAAGCTGGAGGAAATTGAAAATGAGCTCAGAGCTTCCAAGGCTGAATTGGGAAATATTGCCCAAGAGTTTGAAAAATACAAGGCCCTTTATGAAAATGAACTTCATTTGAATCAAGTCCTTAGCAAGAAAATCGAGGATGTAACTAACAGAAACAAGAGATTAGAGCTCATGATCAGTGACTATGAAAAGCTTGAAGAAGAGAAGAAAATGCTTGAGCACAGTGCCCGCCTTCAGAATGAGCTGTTCAACAAAGAAAAAGAAACCCTGGAAACTCAGCTTCATGAATTCCAAGAAACTGCTAAGAAAGAGCTCAAGAAGGAACTTGAAAGGAGGAAAGATAAATTTATCGACCAAGTTCTTGAGATCAATAACCAGATCAAAAAATATTGCATGAATTTAACTTCAGAGTCCCAGCTTCAGGGCATCACAGAAGAGGAAATGGAAAATGACGAAAAATTAATTAAGATTTTAAAGCAAAATATTGAGGAATTGTCAAGAGTCTATGAGAAGGAACTCGAGAGAGAAAAAAATAAATTCAGAGAAGAGAAGAAAAACATTGAAAAAAGCGCCAATGAGGACTATCAAAACTTCAAAAAATCTCTTCAAAAGAAATTTGAGGAAGAGAAGAAAGATCTCGAGAAGGATCTTGAGCGCAAGTTCCAGAGAGAAAAGGAGGATTACTTGAGCCAGATCGAAGATCTCAAGAAACAAATCTCAACTATGATTCCCAAGAACACTCATGAGGATCTTCTAGAGGAGCTTAGAGCTAAAGAAAGACATATCAAGACCTTAGAAGAAGAAATGGACAAATGGCCCAAGCTACTCGAAGCTGAGCTTGAGAAGAAAGCTCAAGAAGTCAGAAAAGAAAATCTCACTTCTCTGAGTGCACTTAAAGAGAAGCATGAGAAGGATCTTGCTGATAACGCTGGTGAACTCAGGCAGTACTATGAGCAACTCATGCAGGAAGACAAGAAGAAAATCGAGAAACTAGAAGAAGAGAACGTTTTCCTGAGTGAGGAGCTCGAATCTGCTAACAAGCAAATCTTTGACCTCATGAGATATAAGGTTGATTTTGAGGATGCCCTCGTCTCGGAGAGGAAAAAGCTAGAAGGGGAATATCTTGACAAGCACAAGGTTCTTTCCATTGAATTTGAAAACAAGATCCAAGAACTCCAAAACGCCCAGAAGAGGACTGTTCAAGACTATGAGAGGAAACTCAAGGAGCTGGAGGCAAAATATGAGAAGGAGAAGAGCCAATATAATAATACCCTTGAGGAGGTAAAGGAGAGCTATTATCATAAATTGGAGGAACTTGAGCAAATTCATCAGGCTTCTATGCAACAGGTAATTTATTTTAGGGAGTTATTGAAATTTTAGTACCAGGAAAAGATTGATAGCTTCAACAAGTTTAGAGAAGAACAGTACAATAAATTGAGAGTTATTGAGAATAACTTGAGAAATGTAATTCTATATGAAAAAGTTTATAACAAAACAGACTCAAGAAGAATTATATCAAAAGGAATTGCAGCTCCAAGAGAAAGACGCCAAAATCCATGAACTTATCGAGAAAGTAATATGAAATTCAACCTAACATAATGAAATAGCTCAAGGAAGTCGAATATGAAAATCTGAGAATCCAAGACGTGAACCAATCTAAATCCAGAATTAACGATAAGTCCTTAATGAAATTTGCTGATGAAGAAACCCGTGCCAAGTACAAGAGAGTTGTTAATGAGTATTCATCTCCATTTTCCTCATAACTTTCTAGTGCTTTGACCAGAATTAAGCATCTTTCAGAAGTTCTTCAAAACTACAAGAACACCTCTAATCTCAGCTGCAAGAAACTCACCACATATGACAAGGAGAACCAATCCCTTATCCAGCTCAGCAAGGAATTGGAACAGTTGAGCAAGGATCTTGAAACTGACCACTCCAGAGATCCCATGCAAGATATCAGCGCTTTCTATGACCAAAAGTCCTTAAATATCACTGAAAATCAAGACGCTTACAAGATGTCCTTCCAGAACCAAAATCCCTCAAAGTTCCTAAGCGCTCTGAATAATTCCTATGGTTCCAACGGAGCTAAGTTCGGAAGCCACAATAATTCCCTTGATATTTCCCAGGATCCTCACTTTGATCCTTTGAAATCTCATAAATCTGCACAATCTGAGTTTGTAGATGAGAGTATCTTCCCTCCCTTTGACCATCGTATCTGCCTAAGATGCAAGCAAAATGACCTTACCTCACCCAACTACTGCAAATATGCCAACATTCAAAACATGAATGATCTCAGCTTCCATTCCAATAAGTCTTCTGTTAGTTACAAGGTTAGTAAAAGCCATATCTATGGTGTGAATGTCAGATTCAAGTCTAGATTCGGTGATCAGAAAGAACCAAAGGAAATTGTCCAGGCTACCTTTGAGATGAGAGACGCTGCAATTAATACTATTATCTCAGCCAATGACTTCACCACTAAGGATAGAACCCCAGAACCTGGAGAGGATTTACTTGAGTTGAAGACTCCAAAAAGAGAGAATTAAAGATGCTGGTTTCTCTTCCTGTTCTGTTTAATTAGAGAACAGGCTGGAGGACCGTTCCCTAGATTTCTATAATTTTGACTATGTAAGCTGTGTATTTATGACTATTTATCTTGAGATATTAAATGTGCTATTCATTAATCAAGAAAGGTTTCCATATAGAAATGGTTGTTTTTGCGGTCCAAGACTGAACTGGAATAATTGGAAATATTCAAGTACAGAAAGTATATTAAGAATAAAGATGTCTAAAATTTGTTAAACCAACCGAAAAATCAGAAATTTCCTTAACTGTCGTTATTTTGTTCTCTCTCTAGAGCTCTGTACAAGCTCTGAAGGTCTATATCACTCTGTATCTTTGGACCTTCCTTACTCTACGCTTTGATGTTCTTTATCAAAAAAAGATTACCTGATTTATGTCATGCTGTGTGACCAAGTGCCTAATTGGCTTCATATTCTCTAATTCGGTTGTTCCAAGTTGAATATCTAAAGATGAGAGTTGGCGGTTATTTTTATTACTTGTCGTGTCCTTAATATCCTTGAATTGGAATTTGGCACTTATTTTTTCAGCTTCTTCGAGATCCTTCTGGTCTAACTGTGATGTTTTCTCTTTGCTGTTCTTCACGGCAAGCCTCATTAATAAAGCACACGTTATAATTTTTCAAACCTCACATCATCTTCGTTTACAAACTCTCTTCCTGCGTGATTGGAGTATTTTCTGGATTCCTCTATTAAATTCGTCGTATACTTCACAACGAACTCGTGTAACTTGTGCTTCACGTTCTGCTCGTACTTTATCGACTGCATGCTCAGCAGATACTTGATGATCTCTGCCGTAGTCGATTCTTTTTCCATTAGATGCTCAATAAATTAATTTAAATATTACAAAATCCTCCCCAAAAAAATTGCCTCTAAATTCTAAACTCACAATCCTTATTCTAGGTATAGCCTTCTCCTTTGTCTGACTACATTCTCTAAGGCAGAGGTTCAAATTAGGTCCAATATTTCTTTAAAATCACTTTCAAAATTGTAAATATCTTCTAATAAAATTTGTAAAAAGCCTGATGGTAAGAACTCAAATTCTGTACATGATATCTGCTAGGAATACGCTTACCAACAACGCTCCGTTCTTGACCCCATCTCCACCAAGAAATATGAGAACATGGAACCCCATCCTGTTCAACAAATTCAAGACAATGTAGTCTATGTAACTATGGCCTTATTGTATTAGAAATTCCTCCTTGAAGAAGAGCTCAGAATGCAAGGATATTCTAACGGTTTCGGCTCTCACCTTCCCATGAAACTTACCATTGAGAGAACCGTCGTTGCTCAACACAGAAGACTCCCAGGACTAAAATCCTCAAATCTCGGTAATTATTCTTTCAAAAAATTCCCTTGTTTTCTCCCTCACTGGATGACTGTGAATATTAATTTCTATTAGGATTGGAAATTGCTATGAATAGACTTAATAAGATCGACTTCGAAGACTTCCTTAATGGTATAATATATTTTGACATTATATTCACCTCCAATAGATGTTCCTCTCATGAAGAATAGAGAGATCCCTCACTTGGCCCTTATCAAGGATATTTAAGGAATTCATTACAGTTTGCTATAGAGTTATAATCTATAAGAAATCTGACTATCTAATTCGTAATGATGTATGAATGGATCTTTTCTTAAACTTTGTTCTAAACTAATCAGTCTCTAAGGAATGAACTCATTTTTTAAAAAGTTTTTAATCCTGTTGGGAAAGAATTATATATTTTGGGGAGCATGAAAATAGGAAATTAACAGCAGACAAATTTCTCAGAAAGCATTTAGACAAGTTACTTATCAGTACAAAGAATCTCGTTTAGTTGCCGCCTCTTTCACTAAACTTGGATTTAAGAGTGTCAAAAAGACCGCCAGCTTTTTCCTTCAACTACCAATTAAGACACACTTAAAATTACAAGTACCTTTCCTCCGATTTGTCCTAGGAACTCTTTGGCATTTTCAACAGCTGTAATATTAAAAAGAATAATTAAGCTTTTTACTTTCGTACATATTTCTTCCACTATTATCTTCTTCCTTTTCTCCGAAATATTGGGCACTGGAGATAGAAGATTGTCCAGCGAATCTCTTAATATCAGCAGGAGGCATATCACTGAGAACTCAGGTCATAAACACTATAAGATACCTCTTATCCTTGAAAGCGTCTGAAGAAATAGCCTTAGCATTTGAGAACTTTTTCAACTTCTCCTCCACGCTAGCATCAGTAGTAGTGCTACTGGAGTAACTAGTCTTGACTTCTTTAACTTGAGTTTGAGCCCCAGCATTATTTGAGCCCATTCCAAAGGAGGAATCGGTCATTCCGAAAGTGCTAGTGGGCTTGGATTTGATGTCTTCTTCGAGGGTAAGGGAGTCCAAGTCGAAATTATCGATTTTCTTGGCAGCAAGTCCCTTCTTAGGAGCGGTGAATCCAGGCTTGGATTTGTTGAATTCAACTGTGAAGCCCTTTGGTTTGGATTGGTTAGTATTATTGATGGTGATGTTGTTGGCAAAGAAATCAGTAGTTTCTTTTTGTGGTTCGGTGGTATTAGGGGTTTCCTTTTTAACGTCATCACTATCGACTTTTTCGGCTGTGGTTGTACTGACTACTTCTTCCTTCTTTTCTGTAATTGGCTGCAGGGAAGCCATAAGGTTGTCAACCTTCCTGTTAATTTTGCAAGAGTTTTTATACCTTCTTGGTCATTTCAGTTTTATATTTTTGAGAGATCTGGGATTTATAGTCATAGGGAGCTTTCAAGCCATTTTTCTTGAAATACTCATGACATTTGGCATTACCTCCAAGTTCGAGGAAGGAGATTTGTCTCCTTGACCAGGTGTCCAAGGTTAATGATCTAAAGTGTTTAAACCTTCTGAAAACTGGAATCTTACCTAACGAAAGAGTATTGAACTCCATATTCTCTGTGCTTTCCGGCACAATCCAAGCATAAAAAGATTCCTAGATAAACAGAAGCCCATTTAGGATTCTTCTTTTCACAATCAAAACATTTCTATTTTCATTATTCAACTTCGTCATTATTTACATTATTCTCAGGAAGACCCCTAAGCTTCTCCATAATGGCGTCTCTCTCCTCGTTGTCTAAAGCCTGGAAAAGTTAGTGAAGCGCTTTGAAAATACTTTCTGGCTGCATTTATAACCTTACTGACAGTATTTTATTATTTTATTGACCGAGATCCTGATGTGTAAAAATAGGAATAATTTTCAATTTAGATTCGTTCTAATTTTGATGCCTATTTCCTGACAGGAAACGAATAGGATATACTTCTTATCATCATCAAGTCCTATAACAATCACAATATATTTTCTTCATTTCATTACGCTTCCTGCTTACCTAGGCTCACTATAATTCCTTCAACAACAGACCAATAAAAACATGGACAATAGATTTATGCTCTTAATTATTATTCTATTATGCCACATTTCTATCATCAGAATCAGTTTTGTTCATCTAGGCAGTTTTAGATGAAGGCCCTTTTTCAAGTTGAAATTTTCTTTAACATTATCTTAGAGTTCTAGCGTTTTATAAACTGACGTTCTATTAAAATTTCTCTATACAGCAGGAATGCCTAAAATTGGTTGTTTCGAGTTTATTTTCTAAGAGGAGGAGTTGGAATTCTTAGTAATAAGAGGATTTTTCTGTTTGATAATATCAGAATATCGAGAGAATTGAAGAAAGGTGGTTGCAGATTTATTTCTTTCCTAAAACAATAAATTTAAATAAATTCAAAAAAGAAGTATGGAAAACAAAAATCCTCCGTCCACAGCTGAGACTAAACAAGAACAAAAGGAAACCGCTCATAGTCACAAAGTTACAACATGCGAAAGTGACCAAGACAGACTAGATTTGATCGTAAAGAAAAGAATACCTGATTTATATTGTTATAGAAAGAGTTGAACGGCTTCAAAGAATCTCAAATGCAAAATCCTGAGCGTATAGAGTGTATAGAATTGACTCTTGAAGACTTGGGTAAAATGAACGTCATTTCCAGATTCAAGAATCTCAAAACTTTGATTCTAATCAATCAAAATCTTGGTGAGATCGAAGTATCATCCTAATTTCCTCACATAACCGTCTAGGGGTTGGACGAGTGTTACTTCCTTGAATCTTTATGGTTAAACGAAAATCACATCAGCAAGATCGAAGGATTATCGAACTGTTGTGCTCTCAAACAATTATACCTCAGTAATAATAAAATAGCGAAGATTGAAGGACTCGATACACTCTCAGAGCTGGAAATCCTCTGGCTCAATGAGAATCAAATCACTGTCTTAGAGAATCTTGACGGACTCAAAAATCTGAAACAATTCTGGGTGGCAGGAAACCAGATTGAATGCATCAAAAGTAGCTTAGATAAGCTCACCAACCTTACTGATCTTAATCTCGCTGGCAACAAGATCTGCAGCTTTAAGGAAGTTCTGAATTTGAGTAGACTTCCCAATTTGAAAATCCTTTCATTCTTTGATCCTCACTTTGGTGATAACCCAATTTGCCTACTAGGAAACTATCAAGTATCAAATCTTTTTTCTTTTCTGAACTAGTTATAGACATATGTCCTCTATCATCTCTCTGGAATTACCCAACTTGATACCCTGTGGGTTTCCGAAAATGCTAGAACTTTGGCTGAGACAACTTTTATGAAAAAGAAGATGTACTACAACATGAAAATCAAGACCATCTTGAGATGTTTCTCTTCAGTCATTCGACTCATGAAGAGAGCTAAGAAGATCAAATTAGATATCATCTACAGTGATATTGCCAATGCCCAGAAAAAAATCACAATGTTCACTGAAGTCCAAGATGTAAAATCACTCTAGAAAATTCTTATTTTTAGAAAAAATTCCACCCTGACCTCAAGTACCTCAACTACTACCTCCAAGACAAATTCAACGAGCTCCAATACACCGACGAACTTCACAAAGGCCTTAAGAGAAAAGTCTATGATTTATCCAAGCAATATATCCACAAGCTTATGACCGAGCTGGATACCGGTGGTAATATCCGTCTAGAAGAAGGAGGAAAGAATGACAAGTGGTACTTGTCATGTATCGACCTCCTCAAGAGCAGATTCCATCCTGAGGAAATGAGTGCTTATAATATTAAGGATATCGACATCAAAAGAATCATTAGAATCCACAACAGATTCCTCAAGAACAAGTTCGAAGACAGGCTAGAATCTCTTGTTGACATGTCCAACAATAATTATAAGAAGGCTGTTGAATACTTATTTTATGGAATGGACCCCAAGGCCCCACAAGAAATCTTCCGAATCATTGAAGAAGGTTATAGAGGACCTGCAGTACAGAATACATCACTATTAATAATTTATTTAGGAATGCCAGAGTTGTGGCATCTGCCCCTATCCTCCCCTAGTCAATAGCATCCTTGCTGCAGATCTTCCAAGAATTACTTCAATTCTAGGCAACAACAAAATTAAAGAGAAGTACAAGCAGAGTCCCTTCCTCTCCTCAAAGATCACTGATGACCTCAAATTAATTCCAGCTGGCTATTTCCTTATCTGCAAGGTCCTTATCCTTAAAGGAAAATACGACTCAATGACTCCATACTTTGATCTAACCCAATCCCCCAGTGAAAACTACTACAGAAGTCCAATCAACGCAAGCCTTTATACTAGCGAAACCAGTATTTTCAGACTTAAGGAAGGCGATGCCAAACATAAATTGTGGTTTATCCTTGATAATGCCTTGGTCCAACCTGAATTCTTGGTTGAGTTTGAATATGTCCAGGACAACCCTAAGCTCAATAAGATCACAGATTTTGGTGATTTGTTGGGATATATTGATGGAGATGATTTCTTGACTGCCAACAATGTTGCCGAATACAGAGATAACCTTAATGATATCTACTCTAGCCATTATGAAGAAATCAAGAATCATGACTTTAAGATTGTCCCATGTAAGTATAATAATCAATTGTGTCTAATTTATAGCTGCACCCCTCGGAGAAAGCTTTGAAACCTTGGCCCATGATATCGATAGAGCTGACATCCCTCACATTAAGACCTTACTGATCAATTATCTGAAGTTCGTTAATGCTCGCTCAGACTATTCTAAGAAGCTCCAAGAGGAAGTCGAGCAAATGACTATCGAAAAAACCCAAGTTCTTACCGAAGAAGTAAGTATTTCTAGGATACTAATAAAATGTTAGATGATTTGCAAGGACCAATCACCTGAAAATATCACTACAATTTCCCTTCCTTGCAGAGGAATCGAGTCATTTGGCAACCTCGAAAAATTCAAGAAGCTCACTGTCTTGAATCTCTCCCACAATCAAATCACCAAATTGAACGGTATTGAAAAATGTACAGAACTGGATACCATTGACTTGAGCTATAACAAATTAACCTATATCGAAGGTCTCCATGCCATGAACAAACTCTCCAAGCTCTATCTCCACAACAATCAAATCTCCAAGATAAATGATATCTACACCCTCAAATTCAACACCAATCTGGGTGAACTCACCATCCGCGGTAACCCCATCACCTTTACCAAGAATTACAAATACCATCTACTTCAACTCCTCACTCAAGTCAAAAATCTTGATGGAAAACTTGTCACAGACAAGGATAAGCAAGATGGAACTGAACAATGCACCGTGCTGACTGACGAACTTATCTTAGAGTACTCCAAGATCCAACAACTCCAATTAAATAGTCCCTTGCACAAGACAATCGAAACCAACGATTGGAAAAGACACGTCGAATCGCTGAATCTCAGCCATCTCAGGATCAAAAAGATCCAATCTCTGGAAGGTTTGATCAACCTTCAACAGGCTAACTTCAGCCATAACCTCATTGAAAAGATCGAAAATCTTGAATTCTGCCCTAACCTAGAAGAACTTAACCTTGAGAAGAATAAAATCAGTAAAATCGAAGGACTGGGTGGCTTGAGCTTCTTGAAGAAGCTTGAATTAGGAAAGAATAAGATCAGTGTGATTGAAAATCTGGATCACCTTGAAAACTTGAACCAGCTCTCTATTGAAGACAACCAAATTACAAGTTTACAAGGCTTCCCAATACTTAAGAATCTCATGGAACTATATCTAGGAAACAATAACATCAGTGATATTAAAGAAATCAAACACCTGAGTGAACTTCCCAAGACAATTATTTTGGATATTTCAGGAAATCCTCTAACCAAGGAACCCAATTACAGAATATTTATCTTATTCCATATGAAGAAGCTCAAGGTCCTTGATGGTATTTCAATTGAGGCAGCTGAAATCCAATCAGCCAAAGAAACTTTCACAGGCAGATTGACCGAGGAGCTTCTTGAATCAAGACTAAATGGAATCTCTGCCTCTGAAATTAAACTCCTGGACTTGAGTAATTGCAAGCTTAAGGACTTTGATGATATGTTTACCCAGAGTAACTTCCCTCATTTGAGAGAGCTTAACCTCAGCAATAACTTATTCCAAACTCTCAGATGTATCGGCTACATGCCTCACCTCAGACTATTAAATCTCAGTGCAAATAGAATTGAGACTCTAGTTATCCCTAATGTCAATATCCTCGACTGCAAGAAAGGACTCAATGGCCTTAATGTAATTTTCTTCCCTATTTTTTACTAAATATTTAGAATTTGGAAGCCCTTGATATCAGCTACAACCAACTAAGAGACTTCAATGGCCTTCAATTCTCGCAGCTCAAGGAATTGAGACTCCTCAGGGCTAATAATAACGAAATTACCAAGATTGAGCACTTGGATAATCTGATTCAACTTAAGGAACTCAATGTAAACCATAATAAAATCAGACAATTCGATGTGTAAATTTCTATTTTGAATGATGCTAAGTACATAGGGGCTCGTTCTCAGCTATGAACTCCATTAAGTGTCTAAAGATTGATGATAATGGATTGAGAAACTTCGCCAACATTCAAAAATTATATAAACTGCATCACCTCTTTGCTAATTCAAACAGAATCAATGACTTCCCTGATATTGAGAAGCTCGTGGACCTCCCCTACCTTAAGGAATTAGAAATCAGCTCAAATCCAATTTGTAGAAAACCTGGGTATCGTCAAGCTGTTCTTAGAAAATTACCTTTATTGCTTTATTTAGATGGAAAAGTAATTATTTAAGAGCCTTATTTGATTCCTTAGGAAATTACACAAGAAGAAAGAGAAAAGAATGAGCAACTCCTGAACTATCCTGAAGTGAAAATGGCTCAGCCCTTAATATATGTGCAGTCACAGATGCCGTCGTCTAAAGTAAAATTTATGAGTTCAATTATTTATACCCATCTAGGTGCCTGTAAAGCTGACAGCAGTGAACTTTGAGACAGTGTTTAACAATATTAGGGGAATGGCTGACGGAACGAAAAAATAAATTTTGTGTGTAATATTCTTTCTTACTATGCTATACTCTTGTAATTCATTGATTCATTTGTGAAGGCTGTTTATTCTTGTCATTGAGGATATGCACATTTTTGAAAAAGAAAGTCAGAATATAAAATTTATTTAAGGCCCAAATATGGGAGGAAAAAAGAAGAGAATCATTGCCTATACAGGTAAAATTTCGTCTCTCCTTGTTCCATCTCCTAGGTTCCCTTATTAAGCATCCCTTCCGTTATATGCTTAACGCAAAATTCATCTGCAGTCCTTCCGACCAAGCTGGAGCAAGAATAGCAGAGTAATAATTATTCAACGAAATTCAAATCCTAGACAATTGTTTTACAGGGCATTAACCAGCCAGTCTAAATTCTTGCAACCCAGTACATAGGATTTGAATTTTGGTCAAATTTTAGATTTCGAATACCAATATTATTGGGACGTCAACAAGCCCAGTTCAGAATTATATTTCAAATTCGGTAAGATGGGAATATTCATGATTGACTGTTAGTTACTGGATGGGAGCATACTATAAAGCTCAAGAAAACTGATATTAACTCTCTCATGCAACATATAGAGACATATAACTATATCATTGAAGGTAGTTAAATAAGAAACTTGGTTAACATTGAAGGTATTAGAGCTGAAGATCCTGCTGCTGATGATGAACCAGAAGATGAATTTGATCATTTAAAGTGAGGCATTTAAATTATGTTGGTTCATAGAAAAATGTATGTTGTACATAAATGAATCATGAAAATAATAGATACAGTTCTTACTCTCCACCAACAAAGAGCCTTTCGGTTTCGTCTTTAAGTTCAGTGATCAACTTTTCTAGTCTTTCATTCTTAGGAGCTCTTTTGTCTGTGTGTTTCAAGATTGAAATAGCAACAACATTTCTTAGATTTTAGGGACACGACTCACAAATTTATACCTTGTAGTTCCTGCAGCCTTTCCGAGCTCAGCTTTAGATGGGACAAAGACATATGGAACATTCTAGGAGTTTACAAAAAGCCATTTCTTGAATACTTTATCTTCACAGAGAAGAGGAAGGTGGAGGATAATTTCCAAGGGCTCAGTATCAGCAGCCAAGATGATGAGCTCAGAAATACCTCTATTTAAAGTTTTGGTGGCTTCATTGGCACCCTTCTTGGTCTAAAACATAAAAAATAGATAATTATGTATATAACTCTTTTCAAAGCAGCAGCTTGTTGAACCAAACCGAGAAGCTTCTTGCTGAGGGCTTGGTCAGCTAAGGGCTTGGCTCTTGAAAGTTCACTCTCTTCCTACGAACATTACTAAGGGAAAATTTTCACTAACCATTTGCAAAGAATAAAATTAATACTCCTGTATCTTTTATGGAGCATTCATTAATGCTCTAATTTATAGGGCACCTGAGGCCCGATCTCAATATCATACTATTTAAGGGCCTATGCACCATCTTGGTACCCTGGAAGGGTACTCCATGGCTTCTTCCTAGAGGAAAAGAACCTGTAAGAAAAGTGTTCGAAGGTTAAAGAGCGTGGCTAGAAGGCTCTTGGAGATTGGGTTCTAACTATAAGGGGGATATTTAGATAAATGTCATACTGTTTATCTTCTGAGTTTATTTCCTAATTTTATTTGGGAATACGATTGTTAATTCAAACTCTGAGAAAGAGACTTCTTCATATATAGACGCACTTAACTGACAAATGAAAGGAAAAAATGACAAGAAACTTACTTTCGACCTGAAGACCCTTGAGTATAAACTATCTTTCAAAAATTGACTTACTAAGGTCAATCTATGAGGAAATCAGCAGATACACTGAAGAAAATCCTGACAAGTATAAGGACATTCTCGTTGAAAGGGTCAGGCAAATTGCCGAATTCCAAATCTGGGGTGAAAAGAACAACGACTCGTTTTTTGAGTAAAGCATCTGGGAATAATATTCAGATTTATAGTTATTTCTGTGAGAAGAATTGCTTAGACATGCTTTTAAGGCTTTTAAAGAAAACTAAATCAAGAGAAATAATCATACAAATCATTCAGAGCTTATCCCTGTTCCTGACAAACTTCGAAAAGCCAACTAATATAAGTAATCCCAAAATTCCTAGACCTAACTTGAACAGATTACATCCTGTCAAACAACGCCATAAACGAATTCATCGCTCACAACTTTGACTTCAATGATGATGAGATTACCGACTTCTATATTTCTTTCCTTAAAAGTCTTTCACTAAGAGTGGAATCTATTCCGCTGGAACTTTTCTATAACGAAGTATTATTTTGAGAATATTCATAACGCATATCAGAAATATAAAGACTTCCCACTCTTGTCTCAGGCTACCAGATTCTATAACCATCCTGAGTCTATGGTCAGAACCTCAGTCCAAAACATCACTCTAACTCTTTTGAAAAGTAATTGAGTCATAATGTTTTTTTTTGAAAATTTAGTCAACGACCCTAAGTTAAACACCTATTTATCTAACTTCCCCTTTGCTAACTATTACGTAAATATCAGCTGCTACCTCAAGGATCTTTGGTTGAAAATTGACGAAATCCTACCCGAATCACAGTAATTTTACAATTAAAGGATATAATTCTTTTAGTATAAAGAATTATGGTAGGCTCAAGGGCTTATTGGACGATCAACTTGATCTTCTAATGTACATTGATGACATTTTCCAATTAAAGAATGAATCCATTAACAGAGTATAGAACTGAAAATTGTATAATTTATTCCCTAGATCCTTGCTAACGCATTACTCTCATATGCCATTATCCCAGGATTGATTGGCTCTTTCACCTCAAATAAGAAGGTAATTTTAGAACATTTTTCCTGAGTTATAGGGTCTCTTGAGTTTGAACCTCTCCTTATATTTGATCAATGTCATCTTCACCTCTATTACTTATGGCCCAATCCTTGAGGTTCTATTTGTGTTGTTGTTCTCCTCCTATTTGGATCACGATCTTCTTGAATTGAGCAAGAATCCACCACCTTTACCTGGAAGTTATTCCACAAAATGGAATTTCAGAAATTCTTGGGATAACTATGAAGATCTTATAAATGAGAGATATCTCAGACTCCTCAAGGGAAAATCAAGTAGCGAGGTCAAGTTCCTTGATCTTGGCTCTCTAGACAATAAACAGGATATCAAGCCTAATGAGAATGATATTAAAAAGATCTTTACACAAAAGAGCATTGGCAAGGCCAGTATCGAGGCTGGACAAAGACCAATCAACTTTGAAGAGGAGCATACTAACCTAACTAAGTCCCTGGGAGTTATAACTGATGACAGTATTGCAAATATTAATCAAATGACTAAATACTCTCCTCTTGATCTGCTAGAAAGATTCCTTAGTGCCTATGTAATACAATAACAAGCAATATAAATAAAGTATTTAGGCTGATGATGGTACTCTAATAAATGGTTCAAAATTCGAAAAGAACCCTACCAAGGAAATTATCTTGTCCTTCCTAACAGTAATAGAATTCTACAATCTGCTATATTTTTAGTCAAAGGATGATAATATGATCTTGATGATGTGCTGCATTTTGAATGCTTCCTTGAACAGTCCTAAGATATCAAATGTAAAAAGAAAAAGTGATTCGCTTATATTTTAGAAAAGCCTTGTTATTTGTAAAATGATGTTCCAAAGAAACGTCCCAGATTTCAATAGCAAGTACCTTGGAGCTAATGAAACTTCCATATACATTGTCAACTGCCTATTTAAGGTACAATTTAGGAATTATGAATGACAGGATAGTTATTCGTTGTGGATCCTCCTTTCAGAATTGCCACAGTCATGCTCATTACAAAATTGATCATTGATCTATCTGTCAAAAAGGATGAACTCATTATGATCTCCAAAGAAAACTTGGCTATCTTCAATCAAGTATAATCTGGACTTCCTCTATAATTGTACAGGGATATAAACAATCCATCTCCAAGGTTATTAAATTCCTTCAGAATTCTGTCATGGGAGACTTCTTTGTTGAGCTCTTCGAGAATCAATGGAAGGAAGTCTAGTATAACCTAAATTTCTTTATCTCATTTTCAAGTGTTAAGGAATTCAGAAAGCTTGACAAAAAAGACCACATCTATATGCTTCTTCCACTAATCGAAGACGCAACCTCAGGAGTCAATCCCTACTTAAGACTTCCAGCAGGAGAATTTGAATTAGCAAAAAGAGAAATTTCCATTTTCTTGCTATTCAGAAAAATAAGGTACTTAGCCAGAAATTATTATTCAAGTATTAGATATTCCCTCATAAAAATTTCTAAGTATGCACAGAGTACCATTGAAAACTACAGCAGCCAGCTAGGAACGAACAATCCAAGTAACTCATGGGAAGAAGGGAAATACTATGAGATTGACCAGAGAAAATTACTTCCTTGTTATATCAAGTCCAACCAGTCACAAAGCAAGGACCCGATGAGTCAGAACCCACAAAATGGACAATTTTGGTTTGAATAGATATTTCTTTATTTATTGGATAGTTATATTGCTGAAGATGAAGAAAACTTTATTCTTATAAGCCCTGATTATAATAAGATACACTGGGCTCAAATTCTAGTCAATGTCAAGCTAAAGAATACAGAGGCTGTTATTGATAGAGCCGATCCTAGAGTTTTGATTGTGGCTATTAAAGTCAAGGTAATTGAGAATCTTTTGGAATGCTATATTTGTAGGACAAATTTGTTGATAAACTAATTGCATTTGATGATCATACGCTTTGTTTGGCAGCTAAGAGGACTCTGGATGAGAACCGTAGATTCTCAAAGCATCAGGAAATGTCCTTGCTCCTTAATATGTTTGAAATAGCAAAAAATGATATGTTCGAATTTTCATAATTCAGTTCATTTTTACTTTTTGTATCTTCACGAAGATATTTCACCTTAAAAAAAATAGTTCCAATATTCATCAATCAATACTCATGTCTAAGCGTGATGTATATTGAGAATTTTATAGGAGTTCAATTAATTAGGGTTTATTATAGAGAGCCTATATAAACACTAGGCAGTGGATTACAAATTAGCAAACACTTTATGGACTTTAATGTTCAACTTCGATCTCAGATTCAGGGTTGAACTAAAAATTTCAATAAAACTAATATGTTCCTTACTTTTTGAGCTTCGGCCAAGAAAGATTTAACTTCTTCGTGAGATAAGATTCTGAAATTCTCATCAGGACCAGTTCCGACAATGGCGATTTCGAGATTCTTCTCATTGATTCTAATATATTTAAATGGTGATGAGGACTTAATACTCATTTTCGTCTTGAGCAGTAGTAGAAATGGCCTTAATACCGTGTAAAATCAATCTTTGTTTGTCCACTAGGGGCTCATGCCAAAGAAAAAATAACTTTACTGGCTTTGAATTTTTTGAAGTGGTTTTCGAGATAGGTTCTAGCAGATTGGTTTCTGTTTCCCAAGGCATAGGCCTACCTGATGAACATGATGAATTGTAAGCTTACATAGTATTCGAATAAGTCTCCGCTAGGTTGGGTCTCAAATAGATGAGGTCCGTCTTGCTATTCTCATTACGATGAAAAACTAAAGGCTTTTACATCTATTCCGACAACCATCAAGGCAACGCCGTATGGTCTCTTGGACATTCTTTGAGTTTTGTGTTGAGATTCTTAAATTTTAGATTCGCGGTTAACAGAATAATACTCTCTGCAACTTTGTTGAGAAGTCTTCCGAGAGGATGAGGAGAGTCATAGACGTATCTATGATTCAAGCACTCATTTCTGAGGAATTTACAAATGACTCCTATGCATGGTTGAATTTATTTTATATCAGTTTACTTCCATCGGCAACGATTCCTGACATGACCATTCCAATCTTGTCATCGATCTTGAAGATCTTTTCTTGGTAATCAGCCAATTCAGAGCTGGACTTCTTAATGGCGCAGAGGACCTTTTGAATTAATTGAAAAAAATTGAATCTTACAGCATGAGTGTTGCTTCTAAGACCAACACAAATAGCACCATATTTAACAGCTTCCATAGCATAGTCGATCTGGAAGATCTTTCCCTTAGGGTTGTAAGTACCACAATCAGTATCGTATAGATTGTTTATCATGAAATCAAGATATTTTGGATTAAGATAAGACTTATATAAATAATTTCGAATACTCTGAAAATCCCCTAATAAATAGGCATCAAGCCTCTAATAACAAGCTTCTCAATCCTTGAACAATCAGATAAAAAAATACACAATTCTCACTCTAAAAAGTTCTCTGTTTTTATAAATACTGTTTATATGCAGTCCGATTATCGATTTATTATTTAAGAAAAAAAGAAATATAACTTAATCGGTATGTGGAACTTGGCCTCTTCAAATAAGATATGCAATGACAAATTAATCGCATTGGTAAGCCATTTTCATCATAAACTCATCGCTTTCCAGCAACATCAAAAACACCTTAACAATCTCGCTAACATAAAGCCATCAATCGACAATTCCTGTCCTGAAATCCCTTCTTTCCTAAGAAGCCGTGCTAAACAAGAAAAAATGAAAGAGAGTATAGTTTCCTTGAGTATCCCTTTATTCTGTAGTGAGATTAGCCACCATTCAATATGAAAATAGAGTCTTGCTTGATAAAATGATGGAAATTGAAAGAAAACAAAGTCAACTTAATCCAGCTCAAATCGCAAAGAGATCATTCCACCCTACAAAAAGTCTTCACACATCTAAGAGAATTAATGAACTCAGAAAGATTAATCAGGAGAATAGAGTAAATTTCTTAAATTATGATGCATATCTTTTTCTAGGCCTTATTGAAGAGATTGCAGTCAGCTCATTCTGTATATAGCATCAATAAATGGCTGGAAGATGATAGGAAGCATAACGAAATTAAAAGAAACATTAGCCAGAATGCCAGTAAGCCTTTTATTCAATCATTTTTTCTACTTGCAACTTGCACTTTGTTGGCAGAATATTAACTCTATTTAGGAAGATCCCAACACACGGATTATGGCACTTTAACTCAATTCCCCAAGTTTTCGAGATCCAGCTATAGTGGATTCTATAATGAATATTAAAATTAGAGCTCCCCACTTCCACTGTAATCCTTCTTAATGAATGTACGACTTTCATTAAGCTGTATATTTTTAAATCTGTATGCCGATGAGCTGGCTTTTGAGAAATTTTTCTTTTCAGTTAGAGATCATTTAAAGTTTATTATGAGAGGAGATTCAGCGAAGAAGTCAGGAAACACTCACAAACAAAGCCATTCCGACCCTTCTAACCTACAGATCAATCCCAACAAGGTCTATGAACAATATAAAGCAGAATACGAAAATGAACGACATCTCTTAGTTAAGAAGGATAAATTTTTTGGGAAGAATGTTACAAGATGGTTTCAAATTCAGGGAAATCAGCTGACCTACTACAAAAAACAAGATAGTAAAAGGGTTTCCAAGGTAGTATCTCTATTGGGCATTCAATTTGAAGAAGCTTCTTCAAAATTGAAGGAGTATCCATACTGTATTAAAATTCAAAAGCAAGATAAGAGAATATTTTGGTTGCACCAAAAGGATGAGAAAGAAAAGCAGTTCCTAATAAACTATCTCAAGAACATTCAGCTTTCTCCAGCAACTGATATAAATAATGTCCTTTCCAAAGATTCCTCCAAAGTTTCAAATTCTAAAGGTTCAGGGTCTTACGATAGAATACTCGACTCGGGTAGTCTAAACCTATCAAAGAAAGTAGAGTCAGAAAAGGTCGAAAGCACCAAGGATGACCACGTCGTGCACAAGACTCCCATCCTTCTTCAAAAAGTAACCCCGCGGCAAAAGAAAGACTCTGCAGACACCTCAATTTCAAAAAGTAAACTGAGTTCTGGAGAATTCTCTGAAGGTGAACTCGGGCCAGATGATCACATCATGAAAAGAAATCCTGATATAAAAGATAAATATGTGCTTACTGACAAAGTTGAAAATTTCTTCAAGAAACATCCTAATTTCAGATATTCAGAATGCAACACACTAGTGTCTACTAACTACCCTCCGCACAAGGATTCGAGAACAGTTACTACATTGCACCACAATACAGAGAAAATTGACCTGAGAATAATTTCTAACGAAAATCACTATACTCTTGGTGGAACAGACAAGGATGAGGAAATTCCTTCTGAAATTGAAATCTCGAATAATTTCCTGAATGTACGTAATCAAGTGGGTTTTAGAGATGACGGTCTCTTAAATGTGAGTTTTTCAAGAAGTTTCAATGCCACCCCGACCCACGATAGATCCTTACTTCAGTCTCCTGATTTTAGAGGAAGGTCTTTTGTGATTGGTCCTCATATTCAATCAGAATTACAGAGTCCTATTTCAAAGAAATACCAGGATGATTTATATCTAGAATCTTATGTATTAGGTGATTATAAAGCATCTGAAAATAGAGAAAAGAGGAAGTCCATCAAAATGGTCTTCCCTGATAAGGAGGTTCTCAAGGATACCACCGATATTGGGCAAAATAGCCCAAGGAGTGAGAAAGAGGAGAATTTCTATGAAGAACTCAGGAAAATAAAATCTATTGATGAATGCATCACCCAAGGACATCACTACATGTGGACCTACCAAATAGAAAAGGCTAAGAAATGTTTCTTGCTATACAAGTATGAGGATAAATTGCTCGAGCTTTTGAGAGTAGAGTGCAATATTATGGACATCGCAATCTCAGGCAACGAAAAGAGAATAAAGGAGGTACTCAATGAGCTCACAGCCCTCTATAATAAGGTTTCAGACGTCGAAATTTCGCCCAAAGATGACCTTAACAAATATGTCTCTAATGAACTTAACAAAGCTGAAATCCTTATTTATAGATGCGGAATGCACCTCTTCCTTGGCAATAAATTCCAGACTCTAAAAAACCTAGCTGAAGGGTGGAGATGCTACAAGAGGCTTGAGTCTATATTCGAGAAGAAGAAAGACCAAATAAATAAGAGAAATGCCCATAGATTCAAGTTTGGGCATGGGTGTTTCAATCTCGCTTTTTCTCTGATTCCATCAGGAATTCTTCGTATTATTAAGTTTATTGGTATAAATCCTGATAAGGAGGCTGGCCTTAAAGCTTTGGAAGAGTGCAGGCAAGATGACGATATTCGTTCTAATTACTGTATTCTTATCCTTGCTCTCTATACTATAGAATTTGAGATTGTATCAGATAAGGCATGTGAATATCTCCTCGAGGCAATTCAGAAGTGGAACAAGTGTCCATTCTTCTATTGGATTGGGTCAATTATCTGCTGGAAATATTGCCAGGTAACACCATGTCTTCTTTTATTAAAACCTGTAGGCACATGATGCATACTTCATGATCAAGAACGCCATGTGGATTTTAAAACAAAGTTCCAAAACTGCAGTATTTCTTCTATATGAACTGGGCTGGTACTATTTTCTGAATATGAACTGGAAACCGGCTCTCGAAATATTCAAGAAAATCGCCACCTTTGCTTTCCCAAAGAAATTCTTCAACAATCAAATTATTGAAGCCCAAAAAGAACTCAATTCTTATAAAGTAGACTTCACTCTAGACCCTTCCAAATGCCATGAAGATCTCACAGCCCCTGAAGAAGATAAATTGTGCATTTTGCCTCATGTTCCACAACTTGCGATCAAAATTGCAGCATGTTATTTTAGACTTGGTGAAAATGACCTCGGCTACAAATGGCTCCTTTCCGCCCCTATCATCCACAAGAAATATTCAAATTTCAAAAGTAAACCCGAAGAAGATTTTGCCAAACTTTCGCAAAAATATGTAACAAGAAAATCTAAGCATATGCTAGTATATGAAATCTTCTACTTTATGAGATATATGCCCAAGCTCCCTGACCAAACCTTGAGACTCATTCTTGAGGATGTTGGCAATTACAAGCAAAGCCTTGGATTGACTCCTACAGAACTGAAAAGCTACTTACAAAAGGGACCTAAGAATGAAGGTTTGCTTGTGGACTACTTTAGTGCAGTGTTAATAGAAACAGTTAATAACTCGCTCCTTGGCGATACTGATATAACTGTGAATATTTACGAGGAAGTCAAGCCTTATCTTGGCATAGTTCCTGAGGATTATATTTATATGATTCCTCATATAGAATATTGGGTTGGCAGGTCTCTTGTGGCTGAGGAAAAGGAAAAGGATGCCAGAATTGTTTTAAAGAATGCCCTAAAGAGAAAGAAAGCTGAATTTAATATAGCCAACAAGATTAAAAAGGTGATGGCTGATGTGGAATAAAAACAAAATAAAAGAAAAGAAAAAAGAAAATTTATTTTGCTTTATTTATGACTTCTGTTTCAATTTTTTGGTAATGTTTATTTTACCATTTTATTTCATTTTTGTTGATTCTATTTATGGTGCAATAACAAATATCTATCTAAAACAAGACAAATTAGTTAATTGAGAAAACTTGCAATTTATTGGACTGGTTGTCTGCAACAATCATCTTTGCAGCATTTCTAAGTACTGTTATTGCAATACCATCCCTCAATCCTGTTGACTTCTTAACAAAGCTTCCATCAGAAATTTTCACAAAGCCCACAAACTTGCTTCTAGTACTCACAATAATAAGATCCTGCTCCTCAATAGCATACAAAGTATAAGGGGTTTCTCCCACAGCCTCAAATTTAATATCCTTTTCTTCTTTAATTTGTCTTCCATCAACACTCCACATCCTGATAACTCCTGGTTTAATAGCAGTAACAAAGGCATTGTGCTTCTTAAGGTATTGAATAGAGTTCATGGAGAGTCCATCCGTCTTAATCTCATGGAAGAAAGACTTAGTAGTATAGTCAAAAAGCTTTATCATGTCTTTTCCAACCAAAGCAATGAGCTTCTCATCCTTTATATGGGCAATTTCATAGCTATCGGAAGCCCAGCCATTAGTTGAAATAGTGAAGTCGATCTGTTTTGTGTCAAGGTTCCAGAATTTGATTTCAGGTTCATAACCAGCACTAACAAGTCTGTCAATATCATCAAGATAGCAGAGTCCATAAATAAAAGACTTGGATCCAGTCAAAGTGAAGGAATTCTGAGTGCTGATCTGCTTGTCAGAAACATCGAACACAACAATTGTTTTATCCAGAGAAGAAGTGATAAGCTTCTTTCTATTGGGAACATAAATAGCACAAGAAATCAAGCTCTTATGGGCTTTGACACTGGAGACTTGAGTGAGGGTATTACTGTCCCAAAGGGTCAC
>Ga0065720_1019598_pt1 | contig 22805 bp, 18 predicted proteins | sample Thericmetagenome_FD_59107 | JGI IMG/M metagenome (GOLD analysis project Ga0065720, IMG submission 59107) | Thermophilic microbial communities from the Joint Bioenergy Institute, California, USA of rice/straw/compost enrichment - eDNA_2 v2... | ecosystem: Engineered > Solid waste > Grass >...
GAGCGGCTGATAATGAAAACAGGAAGGGATACTGAACGCGTGACACAATGAGAGCAAACGAACAGGACAAAAGGACCAAGACACAAGATATGTCTCAGGGGGCACTCACTACTTCTTCATCAACTCCCTCCACCTCCCCTCCCCACACTTTTGACACCCCTTCCCCGTCATCAATGCAGCATACAACTCTGCGGCCGCCGCCTTCGCCCACTCCAAATTATCCGGATGATCATGACTGCTAAACACCAACTCATTGTCATCATCCAGCGCACCATGCCCATGATAATACACAATTAGCAGCGTATCATCCGACGCTAGCGAGCAAAACCATCGCAGCTTCTCCTGCACCGCCTGTGTGGGATTACTCATGGGGATGAGAAACTCGTGCACCGTGTAGCCGAAGGATTTGAGCGTGTCGCGCAGGCGCTTCGTTTCCTCCTCGAGCGAGACGTAATCCGACGGAGGGCGCGCGGTGTAGTCTTCTGTGCGGAGGTCATGGAATTCCCAGGTTAGGATGAGAGCATAGACTTGAGTGTATTGGGGACGGGGGCGTTTTCTTGCCAGTCAGCATCTCTCTAGCTTTTGAACCTTCAGGGCAGCTTGGAGACTTACGAATCACGATTCCTCCGACTAGCAGGACTCTTAATCCTTCTAGCCCTCCTATCCTTCTCATAAATACCCACCTCTCTCTCCTCCATCAATCGTCTCAAACTCCCCGTCGAATTCACCCTCCCCACATCTTTCCTGGTATTTCCTCCCAACCTCATCCTCAAGTCTTCCTCCCTAGGTGGCTCCACATCTACATCAAACACCCTTCGCCCCTCAAAACCAGCTACACTACCTGGCCTAGACCTATTTCTTGCGGAGTGCCATTCCAATGCCGGCAGCATCGGGTCAGGTACCAAAACCGGATGTGGTCTGACCCCCTCCGCAAAGGACCTCAGATCCCCTACCGGCGCGGGCGCCGAGTCCCAGCGCCGAACAACCAACCGTCGACGTAACCTCCTCCCAGCACTATCATCATCCCTGTCGGGATCAGGACTTGAATACTCCCCTCCAGTGACAGTCGTCGTGCTACCGTGGTAATCCTCGTCGGCGTCTGCATCGGCGTAGTATTGGTCGGAGTAGCTGTCTACTTCCCTGCTGGCTAGACGGGGGGATAAGACTGGTCGGGAGAGGGATAACGAGCGGGCGCGGATGCGAGAGCCTTGGTGTTCGGGGAGAAGGCGAGGCCCGACTTGTGGAGATAAATAAATTGCTGACGTTGGGGGGAGGGGATCGAGCGTGTCTAGGGTTGGAGGGAGAGGAGGAAGAGGGATGTGTCTCTCGGGAAGATACAACATCTGTTTGAAGGTTTCTCTCTGTTGCGGACTCATAACCTCCTCCCTTTCACGGTCCCGATGCCTCCGACCTGGAGATGGCGACTCTGGCCTCGATCTTGACGACTCCAAGCTCGATATCGACGGTCTTTTTGCCCTCTCTTTTTCCCATCCTCTTTCCCTCTTCTCATCCCTCAAACTCTCCCATCTTTGTCTCCTCCCCCCATGCACAACCTGCCTTCTCCCCTGATTTGTCCTTTCCCGTGTCAGAGTCGGGCTTCCTGGCCCAGATGAAGCAGGCCTACGCATCGATATCGCTAACGTCTTACGGTCGTAGCTGTGGTGGCGATCGATTTCGCTAGTATAACCCAACGCCGTACCCGGGCGAGAAAGGGGACGACGTGAACTCAATCTCGGGGTACTTGCCGCACCGGAGGAGAAGTATGCGTCCTCCTCCTCATCGTATGATCGGTCGCCGCTGCGCGGACGAAACTCGCGATCAGAGTGGTACGCTGGTATGCTGCTACTACTACTTGTGAGGTGCGGTATGGCGTAGGGCATTGTATGTGCATCCCAGACGGGGTCATGCGAATGTTGCAGGAGGGGAGGAGGCAGAGGTTCAAAGTCGTAGTCGTAGTGAGGGGGGTATCGTCGGGTCATGGTGCTGTGGTAGTCTCCGGGCACGTATATGCAGATATAGGTCAAGAAGAGATGTCGTTGGGACCGGGAGGCGACACGAGCCTACTCCGTCCTCTAGTCTCACAGTGAGCTGCGGCTCGTGGCTGGTGGTCTGGACAGCTCGAATTGTGCAGACGAGACGCAGCAAAGCGAAATGAAACGGTGCGGAGGGGATGGGGATTCGGGGAGGTGGTGTTGTACCACCACACTTCTTTGTTTGTCCGGCCGGAAGTATGTGTGTACGACACCACTTTTCTTGCCTAGAAGTAGTGTACGATGAGTGAAGCCGACTGCTGAGGCCAGATCAGACAAGAAGGGCCATGGTGCGGCGTGGCCAACGATGGGGTCAGGTTCAGGTGCGGGGGTGCTGCAACGCTGGCCGTCTTCGTCTTGTCTGACTGTGCCTGTGACGCTGATAAAATGAGACCCTTCCAGCACGCTCATCAAGCCAAATTGCCATCAGGCATCCTTTTGCCCCTGTGTACCGTGTGGTTGACTCGATTTTAGTCGTTGACAAGTAAACCGCCAGCTCAGCTCAGCCGACGCCACATTGAATTGCGTCCAAAGAAACCTTCCCTTCCCTTTTCAAGCAGAGCCCCGAAAAATTGGCTGCTTGCTTCAAATTTAACCACACCACACACCACACATGCAGCTCCAGTGAATGCACGCACGCCCTGGCCTAGTGACGAGACCGCTCACAACCCTTGCAATGGCCACTCACGCCGCAGTAGCGCACAGCCCCTACTGCTGTGTCAAAACAGCTACCAGGTAAGGACTTGTTGGAGTTTTGATCGTCTTGTATGCCGTTCCATGCTGCTACTGTAGCCTAGCTGTATTTGTGGAAAACTGATTCCAAAGCTTCCCTCGCTGCAGCATGCAGCATTGTGCAGCCGCCTATGGACTGGCGTGTGGGCATGGTTTGCAATAATGCAACAGACATTTCTGTCCAGTCATGATCCCGTGTTGTCCGTTTGCTGCCCTACCCAAACCCAACGAAGGTTTTAGGGCTGGATAAAAAGTTCAGGTCATACTTAAAAGGCTTAGTGGACGAGGAGAGGCACAGGAGAGAAAGGGTTTCCATCGTGATTCGGAACTGCGAGTTTGGGAGGTGAGATACTAATCCTTATGTTTCTGGAACGGATGTGACCGAACGGATAAGTGGCGGCGGCCAAAAACGGATCCCTTTGCGCCCACTTTTAAACGATACCGTTTACAAACGGATTCAGACGGAATAGATCAACGGAAAGTACTCGAAGCAAACATCATGTCGTAAGAGGCACGGCAATGCAATGCCGTTACGATTGAACTGTGTATCTTTGCTGCGATAAGGTCTATTTTAAGGCCGTCTTGATAGCCTTTCTGAGATACTCATCAGAACTTTGGTAAGGACTGCTCAGTGCTCGGGCCGCAAGAAGTTACAACCGTCCGGACGCTTGGAATGTAACGGGTGGCTTGGTGTAGTGCAGGCAGAGATCGACAATGGGTAAGACGGGTTAGATGATGGCCATTGACGATGTGGGGTGCACAACGAAGTCAATTATTACGTGCAATAATCTTTCTTGGTCCTCAGTGTCCTTGTTTTAAGGAGAGGAAAACCAAGAGAAGTCTATCGTGTCCGACTAGCTTCCTTTATAGATTCTTCTCGGCCATCCGGTTCATTCTTTTGGTCATGCGGCTGCCAGATATCTCCTGGATTCAGCCGCGGGTTCGTGCCGCTCACAGTCATTCTATCTCTGGTGTCCCTTATGTTTGGCAGTCAGGGATACCCATTTTCCTTGGACTGCCGTGTCCGTGTGACATGGAATTACTCAGTATATAGTTGAAGTCTGGAAAACCTCGTACTGGAGGCTGACAATATAGTCTTGCGCGAAATGAGACGGAAGTGCCCTGAAGAACAGGAGAGATGGAGCTCAAGATGGGAGCCAGGTATGTGAAGGGACCGGCCCGAGGCCTATATCACTAACATAAAGTGTAAAGGCAATTATCCTATTTTTACACTTGACATTCAATCACTGATTGCAGCTTAGCCGCAGCTTATCCTGCAGATAACTCGGGAGTTCATGCTTGGTTTAACCTTGACCAACGATAATGGTGGAGTGACAACTGAGAATTTCCTTGTGGCTTTGGATTCGCTGTGTGGAGTCGTGCGGAAGATATCTCTTGAAGCCCTGTTGGTTGTAAAAACGAAAATGGTGAATGTGGACGGGAGTACTTACTTGGGAGTTGCCCTGCAGGACATGCGGCCCTGAGGGAATCTGTCAAGCACAACGGGTGCCACAGAATAACAACGCTCTACCTTCTAAACTACACACGCGTGAGGGCGGATGAGCATGGCTCTCATATAAGGTCAAGTGTGCACCTGACCTCAGTGGAGCCCGGGCTGACCGAGGTAGGCCAACGGTTACCACACCGTGGTCACTTGCGGCTAACAAACCCAAAAGCTCAGACTGATCTCCGCGCAATACTGACTCTAGCTGGATCTGGGATTAGGCTAGGTTCTCGAATTGCCTTCCGTTATGGCCAAGTTTACATCCAACTCCTTTGGCACCCTGAGAACCCGAAACGAGTAAGTTTTGCTGCTACAATCACGGTAAAACAAGAAAGGGTAAACCTGACCCTGGAGACCGGTCGTTGGGGGCGAGGAATATAAATGTGTTAACCGTCTTTCACCATATATCTGAGTGCTAACATCTGAATTTGACAGCGATAGTCACCAGGGAAGAATTGATCAACATCGTGTATATAAGGATGCAGCTAGCCACCTGCTCGAGAATGTCCATGATGACTCCTTAGTCAGCAATACAGACAGCTTCTTGCCCAAACTGATGATGACAGTGTTGAACATTCTGTAAAAGGACTTCTGTCTCTCAGACTCCATAGCTTGGCCACTATCTTCGAACCCGTCTCAGGGAGCCACGGAATTGGCACACCTGGCATTGTATTTATTGGGTTCTCAGTCTAGCTCACCGAGAACTTGCTCCCCATTTATATTTTGTTCAAACCAGTTTTGTTCAGGGAGATGACACAATATCCTTCAAACAATCAAGGTTTGCGATAAGATTTTCCCTTCAAACAGAGAATTAAGAAATTATATTATCTCTGAACATATCATAACTTGAAAAGGAGGAGGACAGTCTAGATTTATGAAGGGAAGATAAAAGAAAAATTATCTCTCTATGAGAAATGAGGCTTGTATGAATTAGCAAATCAAGCAATATCAGAAGGAATGACACTAGTCCAAGATTAGTCCTGACTATCCCATTGACCTAACTCGGCTCTCAGGTAACAGAGCTCTGACAACGTTAGTATAGCCATATTCTGTAGCGTAACTCAGCAGCGTTTTTCATTTCATTATTTTGCTCGGTTTGGATCGACTTGGCCATCAGATAACAAAGATTTAACAACATCCGTATAACCATACTCTGCAGCCTGACTCAGCAGCGTTCGACCGTCTTTTTCTTGTCGATCTGGATCAACTCGAGCATCGAATAACAGAGTTGTAACAACTTCTGTTTATCCATATTCTGCCGCCCAACTTAGTGGCGTTTGTCCTTCCTTGTCTTATCTGGGTCAATATCCCAGGCACGCATAAGGAGTTCCTTGGCTAGATCATTGAGCCCACAAGTACAAACTATGTGAAATGCAATCTGAGATGGCCACAAATCTTCTGAATAAAACCAAAACCGCTTTCTGATCTGGGAAAAATGTCAAAGTTGTACCACCACACTAACCCATTCCGATTTTGTCAACAAGTAAAGCAGCTGAGGAGTACAGAAGAACACGCAGGTGTATAATGTCCCCAATAGTCAACAGAATAGGAGAAGAGAGGTTCTTAAGTCGTTCACACACCTCCTCATACATCCTGAAAGGGCCACCTGAAAAGTCCTTGAACGAAAGGTATGATCCGCAGGCGTTTACCATATTGGTATTCGGACACCATCGGGTCAAAATACATTGGAAATATTCCTGATTGTATAGCGGAAAAGTCGAATAACTATGCTTTCTTTGTCGATGATAACGAGCTTGCAACGTGCCGAAAGTATGTCTTCGGCATCAAAAATCGCAGTTTCATCAAGCTCATCCTCACTGGCTTTGACAGCCCATACATACTGAACATCTGTCGTTTTGAGAGAACGTTTGCCGCAGATAATCCGGGATAGCGCAAGGTCGGCAAGCTCCTTGCATCCAGCCGGTTGCCCATTGTAAAGGGTGACTTGGTCTAGTGCAGACAGGGATTGACAATGGGTCAAACGGGTTAGATGATGGCCACTGACGATGTGGGGTGCACAGCAAAGTCAATTACTACGTGTAATAATCTTTCTTGGTCCTCAGTGTCCTTGTGTTGGGGAGAGGAAAGCCCAAGAGAAATCCTTCATCGTGTCCAAGTAGCCCCACTTATAGAATCTCTTTTGTGAGTACCTCGCGGTCTCCTGCGATCTTCAGGGGTTCTCCTCAGCGTGGCAAGGTTATTTAAGTCATTCTTGCCAACCCCTCAAATTTTCTGGGCTCTACCAATCAAATATTTTTTTGCCCTTCTCAGCTCTTGTGTCACTGATGTTCTATATATCGACTGTCAAGGATATTTCTTCTTGGACTGTCGTGTCAATGTGACACCCATTGATTCGCTCCATTGCGTATACTCCTATCCAAACCTTTAACCATCTGGCCGCTTTTTCATCCTGGCGATCAAGCGCTGCAGCTCATCCTCACGGCAGATAAGAGGACAGCGGTGTCTGTATCGTGCGGGGGATCAAGCTTGGAAAGCAATGCTAAAGAATCATCTTCGATGGCTTTTACAAAATTTGGGTCCGAGAGAATAGAACAGGCATGTAGAAGCGCAGTCCTGAGGGCCTCTACTTCGAGGATGAAACTTCCTGCCTTAGTCTTAATATCCTTCCAGTTGTTATAAAGCGTGAAGGTATACTTCAAGAGCTGGCCGGCCAATGCCGATGACGCAAATAAGATCAACCATAATGATACCCTTGATGCTTTTGTAAGAGTACAATGGGACGTAACAGAGAAGTATTCGAGAGGGATTTTAGAGATGGCAAGGAATTTTTACAAGGAGAAAAAGATGCAGAAGAGGGCCAACGCTATGATGAGACTCAGTGGAAAGAGACCTCAGTCAGGAGCCAGACTACAGTCGCAGAAACCAATGTAGCCAGATAAATTGAAAGGCTCCCGTAGGCTTATCAACCATAAGTGCCTTTCAGTATTTGCTTTTTTAGCTGCAGACCCTAAAGGCCTTTGGGGACAATACAGCCAGGAGGCCGTTCAGAAGAGTGTCTGATGTATGCCCAACCAACCTGACATGATGACGGTCCAGAGTCAGGCTGAGTCATAAGCTTAGTATGCTTCACACCGGCAACAGAGTTCTTGTACTCTGATTCTCCATAGACGCATCCCTATAAGTTAGAATGACCCGAACGGTTCCGAAACGGAGGGTGCCTTGATGCTCAGTGTTAAGTGGCGCGACTCATATTCAATCCACCCATTGGAGATCGTATGTGTGAGGTACAACATAGTAACGCATTATATCTTCATTATCCTTTCAATATTGAAGGACAAAATTCTCTGGTGTAGCTTTTTACAACAGTTTCGCGTGTCTGCTGATTTGATTCACTGTAGTCTCCAAGTGAAATTGGTTCCGTAGATAGCTTCATTGAATTTGGCATCCCTCCTTCCCAAATACTCTTGGATCTGAAGCGATGGCACAGTTGGGGTGCGTTGCGCCTGGTAAAAACTGGCTGTGGCCCGGCAGATCGTTGGTTCGGATAGGCTCCCTCCACTTCGCATTTCCCTGGTCTTTAATCAGCTTAACCCCGACTTCTCCCGCTTGGGGTCAGCGGGTACAAGCTACGCACGGGGTTTCCCCGAATAAAAAGGTATTCTCCCGCATAATGTACTTTAGCAACCTATTTCCCGCCGTCGCCTTGGGTACGACCGAGTACTTAGATAAGAGTAGATAGTGGTCGAAAATCATGCATACACACAGCCGTTAGTAGGTAGTCAGGGACTCTAGACCCACCTACCTCTTTGGTAGGTCTCCAACTTCATCTATTCACACAATTCCCCTTCCCGACTTTCTTCACAACATCAAGTCCTGGAGCCGACAGGTAACATTGTGATACAGGACTGTACATCCTGGGTCTCGAACAGCAGCCATATCTCCGGCATAACTAGCTATGCAGCCTTTCGGAGGGCCTGGCGAAGTAACCTTGTTGTGACTTGGGTAGGGACCAGCAAGTCAGTTTAAGCAGTCTGCAGCTCCAGTACTCTGTTGATGCAAGTTGCAGAGGCAGCAGCCAGTTCTGGGGCGAAAGTTACCGTTATCTCCGTTTCAAGCTCCGTAAAACGGTATTTGTTCGTTTACCTCGGCATAAGACTTAACGGTCAACGTTCTCCAACCAAGAAAAGGTATATGCCGTTTAGTCGCTACCAGGGCTCCGTTAAATCACACACTGTTACAGCGGGGCTGCAAGTGTCAAGTTAGATAAAATTCAATTAAAAGCTTGCCAGAAACTCATATAGCTTGTCAAGGTAGTAAAATCACGCTTGTCTCGTACATTCCGCACCAGCAATTTATGCTGGCCATATCCATTAGGTTGATCAGCTTTACGTTATCAGGTATTTAGTCAGACCCCCCCAGGGTAAAGGGTATATACAGTGGACGAAGAATCAACGAGGATAGGCCCTGTAATGTCTATCGTCTATGCCTTTGTCATACCCATAAAGCGGCATGCCAATGTGACCCTCTGATTTGTAATGCCAGAACTGATAACCTATGATGCCCTTTAATCGTGCTGTAAGTCCTAAATATCATGTCATGTAAAGCCATACCCATACTCGTAACCATTTCAACAGATACCTAGTCCTTCTAGAGTAGTCTCAAACGTCGATGTAATGCTATAGTAAACTCCAATTACTCTGTCTTAATCCCCCAAACCTAAACCCAAACTCTCTAACAATGACAACCATAATGCAGGGGTATCATCCAAATATAAACGCAAATGCAATGCAAGCAAGCAAATGAAAACAAGACGTTTCATCTTCGATCAAATACCCAACAAAATGAAATCTTCATCATCCAAGTTCGGATCTCCATAGTCCGTGGACTGTGATGATGAAAGTTGAGGGTGAACGGTGGGTGACGCACGCCGCCGGCTCGAAACAGGAGGGACAGCCGTGATCTGTTTTGGGGGAGAGCAGGGGATGATTTGGGCTTCCAACTTGCCGCTCGTGTTGTTTTTGCTGTTGGCGATAGTGTTATGATCGCAGCTCGACCCGGCAGTATTAGTGGCGTTGGTGTTGTTGCTATTCGAAGCAGTGGCCTGAGCCCACCTCTCCCTCATCTCCTGCACACGCCTTCTCTCCATCTCTTGCTCTTTAGCCTTCTTGTTCCTGCTGATGGTCATCAGCAGTCGGATGCCGTTGCCGCTGGGTGTAAAGAAGCGGCGTTTCTCTCGGCGTGGAGGAGGGGTTGTAGAATCTGCCTTCTTCTCTTTGTCCTTCGCGCCCTCCTTGTTGTCGTTCTTGTCGAGGACACCGTTTTCCTTATCGGACTCAGGATCCTCGATATCCTCCAACGGGCATCTGACCGGCTTCTTGATAGCTGCTGCCCGATCGCCCTTCGGAGAAGTAGTGCGGTGCGAAGGCGGAAGAAAGCTGTGGAGCAGCCTGAGGTTAGAAGATCCATGTGGGGTGCCAGCGCTGGGTTGATTTATATTTCTAATGATAAAGGGAGGAGGTTTGATTTCCAAAGATCGGCATGGCTTGGGGCGGACAGGCGACGGGATGTCCTTAATCTCCGAATCGGAGTCCGCCGCCACGGCCTGGACGCTAGGCCTGTTGGCAGGAACAACCTCGATAGCGCTTTTCGGGATGCTGGTCTGAGCAGCTGCAGGTGCTTCGATATCCTGTAGGTCCGACGAGGTGAGGGTAACATCCTGCGTGCAAAAGGAGGCAGTCTTGGGCTCTGTAACACCATTAGCATGCTTCCCCAATTTCCCTGAGCCCTCGATATCCCGAAAGTCAGACGACATCAGCTTCAGCTCCTCCGCGGCGACGAGCTCCTTAACGCTCTTAGCCTTGATTGGAGCCGGCCGCTCTAGATCGCTGGCCTCTTGAGTCGATATAAAGAGGTCTTGAGTAGAGAAGAAAGAGAGCTCGTTGAGTAGTTTGGTGACTTTAGCATCCTTCCTGCTCGCCCCCTCTAGCTCTCGCTCTTCCTGGGTGGACATGATGTCTTGAAAGGATATGTTGGCAATCACGTCTGCAGCAGTCTCTTCGATGAGTTTGGGCTTGGAATTAAGGGGCGCGGGAGCCGCTGGGGCAGGCTTTGGCAGTGGAGCCAGAAAAGAAACAACCCGATTGCTCTGAATTCTTGTGGCAGCAAACCGATTAATTTGTTGGGGCGAAATGACTGGCTGTTGAGCCATGGGCTTGACAGGTGCAGGCTTTGGTGGCTGTCTAACTGAAGCAGCGTTCTGGACAGGACCAGGCGTCTGAGCGGAGGAGGGCTTTGGCGCTGCATTCTTGAGTGTTACTGGCTTTTGTAGCTGCTGGTGGGGAACAAACTGCTGAGGCGCCGTCTTGGAAACCGTGTGTATCTGAAGTTGCTGAACAAGAGAGGGCTTCGTACGGAAACCAGATTGCTTGACCAGAGCGGGTATCTGAGCCGGCTTAGGCTGCTCTGGTACATAATCACCACCTGCAAGCTCCCGAGCTTCCTGAGAAGCTGAGAGGAGGAACTCATCCGCGTGCGTCATCAAGAACAATTGAGTGCTGGTGGGGGTCTGAGGCTCGAGAGACTTGCGAAGAGGCGACGGAACATAAGAGGGAGATTGAATTGGTTTTTGGATACCAGAGCGCGTGTACCTAGGCTGAAGAGGATGCTGCATAGATGAACGCGCATTGAGAGGTTGCTGTGCAGGATGAGAATTATCCCGTGAGGGAGAACAGCGCATGGTCGACTTGATGTTACTGACAGAGTCACATTCTAATCCAGATAATTGCTGCACTCGCTGCTCAGGGTTGGCAGTCTTACGGACAGACTGATTTGTGACGGATTGAGCAGCAAGCTCTGGATTGAGAGAAGTGTAGATGTTCTGTGCCGTAGTAGTGGTAGCTTTGTGTGAGGTTGCAGGTACGATTGTGTTGCTCTGTGTAGTCCCCTCAACCACATTCTGTAACGTAGAAATCCCAGCGGCGACCGTTTTAAGCTCCTGGGAGGTAATAGAACTATAATTGTCAGGAGTGTCTCAAAAAGAGGTCAGAGGTGTCTTACCTCTGGACACGATACTCCATGGCTTCAGGAAGGTGCAGAAGTACCCGGGACTTTGATTGACTGGGGTCCGTCAGCGTTAATTTCGAGAAATTGACAGGGCAGCGAAGCCTTACCTCTGGAGACCTCCAGGGGCTGGGCCGGAGTGCTGACCTCGGTTGGACGGCGGTAGCATGCGAAGCGCTCGAAAGTTATTGTCCTCAGTGGCATTAAAAGCGTCATTACCCTGGTGATTATTACCTAAAGCCTCGAGGCGTCGGCGCTTACGTGCTCTGTACTCCTCCATTTCATCCTCTTGATTCTCCGCACCATCCAGCTCCATCTCTGTGTGGGACTCATTATTATGGTTAACGATTGAACCTGAAGCGTCGCGCTTCTGGCCCACGACAGGACCCCTGATGAACTTTGTTATCACATTCTGGCTCGGGCGAGGATCAACCAGTGGCAAGCCCTGGCGCTTCCTCTCCAGCAACTTTGCTTGTTCTTGCTGTTTTTTCTTCTCCCGCAGGAATTGGGCTCTGTTCAGCCTCTTTTCTTGCTCTAACTCCTTTCTAATTCTTTCTTGTTCAAGTCGCTCAAGCCGCCGCTGCTCCTCCTTGGACATCCGAGGCTGGCGATTCTTCTGGCGATATAGTTTCTGTGCCTGTTTAGATGTCATGGGAGGATGGCTATCTTTGCCATCATGGGGACGTGACATGAGCTGTTGAATGCTTATTGGCATGGGGATGACGGTGAAGGTCTTTTGGTCCGGAGGGACCGCCGCGGGTTGTTTTTTGGGCGGCATTGTGTCAGAAGCTTGCGGATAACGCACGCGCTATTAAGGATAATTGCAAGTCTAGCCAAGCGACAGAGATATTAGCGTGGAGAAAGAAAATAGTAGGAAGTCTCAAATGACACTTACTCGAAGCGCTGAAGCGGTGAGCCACATGGGATTTAGTAGTGTGGAATATCCAACGACGAGCGTGAGAGAGCGCAAACGCGAGAAAATGAAGAAGAATAGTGAGACCACGTGCAGGACAGCTGGCACGAGAAAGCATGCGCGAATGAGCGCAATGGAGGCCAGCAGAGCGAAGGCGCAGGGAGCGAGGGTAAAAATTGGTTAAATTTATATACGCAGCGCGGAAGCGCAAGACAAGCGCGTGATCAACAGACGCAATTAAAGTAGATAGATCTGTAAAGATGCGCCAGCGCGGTGAGAATGGAAAACTGCGCAGGCGCGAGAAAATGGACGACGAGGTTGAGGATAAAGATCAGTGGTATTGCGCTGGGAAGAGTGGTCGGAATTGCGGGGACCGGGTAGCAGGAAACAAGACACGATTGGGGTGGACCCACTCGTGTTGTAGCAGTCGCTAACTGTGGATGACATCATTGATGTGCGTCAGGCAGTGGTCGGGAAGACGGGGCAATCAAAAGGTGACAAACAAATCAAGATCAGAAAACTGTTTAGATAATCTTGACCTCATTCTTGCAATTATATGATAGCTGGTGATAAACTTTCTACTTTGTAATTGTTGACATTTGAGCACTTAATCGCTTGGTACCCGAGTCAAGCAATGGACGAGAAGTTGTGGCTGTGGCTGGTTGTCCTCGCTTGCACAAGCCTCTGTTCACCTATTATCGATAAGATGGGACCAAGATAAGCGCAGGCGTCAACCTCCCCCCACATTCACCTCAACATCCAAGTCAACTGTCAACTGACACTAGTTAATTGAGCCTCAAAAAGATCTGACTTCACGGTCCTTCCGTATCAGGCAAACTGCTGTTTTAAACGTGTAGTCTCTGTATCGATCATGATGCCCACGCCAGAGGCCAAGAGATATATATGGTGCTGCTGCGTTGTTCGTCTCAGCTAGCCTGCCAGCCTGTTGTTACCTACTAACGGAGCCTCACTGGTCAACAAGATGACTGCGCCATGATGGTCGTGTTAATACGCACATTCTGGAATATTTACCAGCATCACTGACCATCTAGTCTTTTCACATTGCAGTGACCCATCAGGTATGCCAGAGCTGCTGGTGAGAATCTCCTGTCTGTGACTCGGATTTTTCAGGTTCTATACATTGCTAGGCTACACAAAGGTTTATTATGAAGTGTGGACCTATATGCCAGAGTGGCTTGGAGTTTTAGGTTAGGGATCGCTTGCTAGGTTTCTGTTCTGGTGAAGGGCGAGTGAATGGGAAGTTCGAATTGATCTTTTAGTCTGATGTGGCAATTTGTCATGGGTTTTTGATTTTGCAAGAGTGACACTAACAGTCGTCATCTCCCTTTTGCTCTCCAGCTCTCTCCAAGTTGTTTGATGTATGCCGCATCCACTACAACTACTGCCTGTCGTTGCAGCAGCATCAGCATCAAAACACAGCCCTCCAACCTATCTCGCAGTTGTATATGCAGAGATCACAATGGAAAACGTCCCACTGATTGCATTGGTCGTCAACAGCTGATGGAAACAACAGATAGCAGTTTTATGGTGAAGATCCTGGTGTATTGTAGATAATTGATGGACTGACCATATCCTCCTTCGTCATGTCTTTGAGCCTCACTCTCAAGTTCGATAGTACCCACAACAGGACACTGATTCCTCTGCCTCGACGGATACACAGTTGAGGTCAGTTTTGACCTGAACATCTTCTTCAAAAGGAAGAAAACATTGCTTCCTGTAAAGAATAGAGACGAAACTGCACATCATCAACCTGGAGGGCCCAACACTCCGCGGTGGCGGAGTCATCAACCTCGCCCTCGACCTGGCCCGAGCCTTAGCAGAGTTCGCCCACCTGGGCCTCCGATCGCCGCGCGCTGGTCGTTTCGATGCCCAGCCGCCCCCAAGCCGCTTGTGCCCACCCAAACGTCCCACTAAGGCTTGTTTCGAGGAGGCGGCCCATCTACTGAGGTCCCTCCTTCTCCCAGCCCCGGCTAATTTTGACTCCCGGAAGGAGCTCGAACAGTTCTCATGGGATGTGTTTGATACCCTTACCGGGATTGCAGGCTGTTTTTCGACCCGCCCCGGCAGACACACGAAGAGCGCCCCTCTGGTTGTCGGAGGTGCTGGCCACGGCTGGGGGAATCGACCCTGTTGCATGTAAAAGAAAATGGTGATGTGGATGGGAGTATTTACTTGGGCGTTGCCCTACAGGACACGCGGCCCTGAGGGAATCTGTCCAGCACAATGGGTGCCACAGAATAACCATACTCTACCTTCTAAACGACACACGCGTGAGGAGGGTGGATGAGCATGGCTCTTATATAAGGTCAAGTGTGTACCTGACCTCAGTGGAGCCGGGGCTGACCAGGTAGGTCAGCGGTGACCACACCATGGTCACTTGCAGCTAACAGACCCCATAGTCTATTGCAAGCTTTACAAGGAGGCCAGGGTGAACTTCTATAGGGAGAGGGTTGCCTCGGCCTCGACCCCGGTGGAGTGAGGCAAGTTACTGAGATGGTGCATCGGCGATTCAGACGACTGTCTTGGTCGTGGACGGGAGGGTGATTTCAGACACGGAGTGAATAGCAGCTGACCTCGCTACTTAGGCCTTCCGCCCGCAAGGGCCCAAGAGAGCCCTCGTCCGGTTTGGCCCGGCACTCGTCTTCCTTCGACTGGGCAGCGAAGCTCGCTGACCCGCCCAGCGATGCCGAGATCAAGAATGCCATCCTCGGAGCTGCTTCAAAAACACCCGGCCTCGACGGTGTGCCCCTGGCGTTTTTCAGACATACTTGGGAGCTCATGCGCCCAGCTGCCCGGGCCATCGCCGGGGACGTTGCGGGGGCTGTTCCATCCAGGTCCGCGCTGAACCTCGTCCAGGCGCTTGTGTACGACGCGGAGACCATGTCGAGGCAAGGCTACCATGGCTCTTGGTCACCCTGGATGTGGACTCCACATACCCCTCGGTCCAACCGCCGATCCTCCGTTAAGTCCTGACGGATCAGACTGGCCACGCTGGCTGTGTGAGGCAGCAGCCGACTTCTGCCAGGATCGCCGCTTCTCCTTCCGATGGGTGCAATCTACTTTTCGGTCGGACACGGGCCTTCCGCAAGGGTCCCCATGGTCCCCAATCTTGTTCGTCCTATACTCCCTACCAATCATAAACCCCTCACAACAGGGTCCTCGTTTATGTACATGGACGACCATGCGTAATTGTCATGGAGCAAGCACCCGATTCAATCGGCCCATCATACCTCCCTTAGGGTCAGCCAACTATGCGCCAAGGCCCGGGGGCTCGTCCTTAAGACCGACTCAAACAAGACGGAGTCCTTTATATTCCTCCCCGCGGGGCCTGGGCGAGGCGAAGCGAAGTATGATAGAACCCGCGAGGATCTCGACTCAGGTCGAGGGAGTGTCCCTCTCCCTCAGCAAGTCCAGTAAGTGGCTAGGAATCTTGCTAGACCCCAAGTTCAGCCCTGCAACCCAAGCTGCTCCAAGGCATTGGCGATGGCCTCGGTAGTAGATCTGGTCAAACGCCTATCCAATACGAGCCTTCGGGGCTTCCCCCCATCGGCAGGCCCCAACATTTTCGACGCAGTCGTCACCCCCTCTCTTCTGTACGGCATGGTGCAACTGTAACGGGGGACTTGGTCTGATGCAGGCAGGGATCGACAATGGGCCAAATGGGTTAGATGATAGCCCATAACCCTCCTAGTGTTACCAGTTGTGATACTAGGCGCTCCCAGAGAAACACTCATTTAGCTTTTCTGATGATAGAGTTTAGAGGCTCCTTAGATAGGTTTTATCCGATTTCCTTGCATAGGTAAGTTTCAATGTCATTCTGGTTGAACTTATGAACCTGAATAGAGTCTGTGTGTTTCACCCTGCGTTTCGGGTAGTTGCAATATGCAAAGCAAATGCGTGATTCAAACAGATAGTCTCCTGTTACGGCCAGGATGTTAGCAAATCAAGAGGAGGTTTGCTATGATCAAGACATCAGCCAATTAGAAGGGTGGAAAACTACCAGTGTCAAGCAGGCATAATAATCGAGCGCAACAGTTGGTGAACTTTTTGAGAGTTTGTTGCCTTGGAAGTTACCAAGCAGTTGTCGCGAGATGGAGAACAAGTTGATGTTGCTGACAACACGAGGAAACGCTTCAATCCCAGGCGGATCTCGGATTGAGGAAGTGCTTGGTGATAGTTGGGACGACAGAGTAGGCATGCCAACACTCTTGAGTATAAATATGTAGTTAGAATCGCTCAATCCCAGAGTCAGGATGAGAACTCCTCCAGTCAGCAATAGAAACAGTTGCCAACCAACAACTGGTGACCGCAGTGAACTTCATATTCTCCGTTATGAGGACCCCAGTTCCTTTAGTTTTACAACCTGGTCACTACCTCTGAATCCATCTCAGGAGGTTGTAAAATTGTCACATCTCCCTCTTTAATAACGCTTATGTTCAGTGGTCCAAATTAGGAGATGTTTGCAGGGTTGGTTTATCTCGTGGTATCTCTTCAGGTTCATGTATGCATACTTTTCGATGCCTTCACCGTTTATTTAATTCAAGGGCATCGAGAAATATTCAGGCATCATTTCTTTTCTTGAGGCTAGTCATACAGAGGACCAAAAGTAATTTTCCAGATCAATGTAATGCCACCAGAAATAAGAGAGTTTGAATTCTTTCCCCTTAATAGTAAACAGCAGGGTATCTGAAGCAGCTATGGGGTCCTGTGTAAGGAGCTGGTACAGCAACGAGCGATACATGCCAATGTGTGACTTCTGCAGTGGGCTCTCACGGTGGTGAAAGAAGAACACACAAACGAAGAAAGTTGATTTTTGCATGTGATAGAGGATTCTATGAGTGACGGTGGACTTTTGTAGCCAGATTTTCCCTTGATCCAGAGGCACCTGTAGTCATTTTTGACCCATTCCTGGTATTGTTGGCGATCAAAGATCTATGCCCATGTCCCAGGATATACCGCTGACTCACGTGGGACAAGAGCCTTGCTCACAACGTTCCTTGTATGCCTTTTAATGAATGAGACAATGAGACAACCTGGAAGATTCGCTGCTGACTCACCCTGACTGCTCGTACAACCTGGATGAACTACTGTTGAATGCGCCTTAGATCCTTCTCATTGGGGGGAAGGGGGCCAAGAGGTCCAGCAAGTTTATATTGGCCAAGTTAAGAATTTCAAGGGCCTTTGCCGGTAATTTCACTCAGTTTACAGCCTAGAATCCCTGGTGAAGGATGCCAAAGAAAACCACTCCAGCTGTGGAGTTATAGTTATGTTCCACGCCAGGACGGTCAATATTTGAGCCCCGGAATAATAAATCGCATATCTGACAACAAGCCCTCCCAGGCTGTGAGCAACAAAAACTACTCTCATTTCTGTGTGGTCCAACAATGTTCGAGTTGCAGTGAAACGACGCAATTCTGATATTGCCGAGACGTTGTGGAAGGAACTCTTTCGGCAAAAGGATCTGTCGGTTTGGATGCGTCTATGTTGCTCGGTAGTTTCCCATTAAGTCGTGAACAAAGCGAATGTCCATTGCAGGGTCTGCACATGTGCACCAGACTTTGACGTCTCCATATGAAATCAAGTCATCTTGTTGGGAGCTAGACGACGTTTGGGCATGGATACGCTCCTTTGTAACAGGATCTAAATTCCATAACTATTGTGGATTTTCCTGTGCAGTTTCGAGCATTTCGATAGTATCATCCTGATTTCTAATACAGCCGTCCGCGTAAGTGGGTGCTGAAAGTATTTTGAGGGATGAGAGCTTGGAAAACCGGTTATCGAAGCTTTGGTATTGAGCAGAAGGGGAGGATCGAAGAATGTTGCACTATTTCGAAACTACCAGCTCCAAAAAGGTCAAAGTGTGCAAAGAGTGTTCAAAAGCGAGCGATTGGGCTAGTTATGGCAGTTGGACGCGCCATTGGATCAGAGCGTTAATAGTAAGCGCTTCGTGGGACCCGGGATGTACTACCCGAGACAGTGGAAGATATTCACCTGCCTATACATGGTGAGGTAGGTAGTCAAACGATAAGACTCAGCGAATGGCATGCCAAGAGTGCACATCAGCTTGCTTACTATGATTTACCACACATAATGCACAGTTTTAGTTCCCTAGGAATACCCAAGTAATGGGAAAACCCATACAACAGGCTGTAATCTATCCTGTCGGGATAGAACCTCACTGGAATAATCTTCATTAACATCATATGTGCCTGAGCACACCTTGCCTTGTTAAGTTCCCTCGACTGTGGCAATATGACAAGGATTTGATGGATTGGCTTCTTCATTATTCGGGCATGAGTCTTGGGAACAACTACTGGGAACTTTGTTGCGCTGTATTGGATTAGATTGGATTATATTTTCGACCGGCTTCACCCCTGGGGGCGGTGGATCGTGCTCACGACGATGGCGAGCAATAGCTACAATACTATATACATTCCATACTGGGGGGAAACCCCGAGAGGAGAAACACCTGTGCGGGAAAGGCAACGGCTGGGGAGGGGCAAGACCTAATCCCGCAGAGCAAGTGGGATTTGGATCTCTAACTCCGATACCGACTCCTCCGAGTCAATGTCGGGCTCCCTGTCCTCGCGGCGTTGGACCCGCACGCGAAAGGGGTAACGAGGGGGCCTAAGGTCGGAATGGGTTGTCCTATGGCCGCGTCGAACGCTTGATCCAGGAGCTCGGTCTGGCAGGTTCTAGATTGGAACAGTCGAAAGGAGAACCGGAAGGCCCTACGATAGGTCCTTCTGCTAGCGGGTCGTTAAACGTTGTGAGTGAAAAAGAAGTGGCTTTTAGACACCAGTTGGCCGCAGGGGCACTCCTTGAACGCCCCCGGAGGGTGTTTAAACCGCACGTGGTACTCCACGAAGTCACCGTGGCCTGAGGCCTCTGCAAGCCATCGCCCAAGGCATTACCGGGAAAAGCTCTCTAAAAAGGGCTTGGCAGTGTGCCCATTTCAACAGGCTGACGGAGCTTATTGCCGCACCACAAGCACCCCATACTTGGGAGGGATACCCGAAGTCATGATCACTTCCCAGTGTCGACGTACATTGTCGTGTGAGGGTAAGGTCCCTACAGAGACCACTATCAAACAGGGCTTGGCGCGGGCTTGGCAGCCCGTTGCACCCCAAAATCTGAGAGCGTCAAGGTCAACATCAACGCATGCTATACGATTAAACTTCCATCTTATCCGTATTTAAGCGTTTTTCTATTCTATTTTGTCTTAATTTTGAATTTCAAATACACAGGTGAGAGCGCTGTCGGTGCCTGAACTGGGGAAAAATTGTGGCACCTGCGCTGGAGTGTAACAAGAAATGCGTCTACCAGGTCACACTTAGGTGGTCAGCGCACTGGCAAACAGTGATCTAGGCGAGCCATCGAGTCTGGGGCAGTTCCAACTCCAACAGTTGTTCGCATGCCATTGTCAACTAATACATTACAGAATGGCCTCTGTTCCCACGAATGGCGCTTGCATTCGAGAGAAACGGTTCACTATATTGTCGTACATGTCAGGAGCACATATGTCCCTTGATGGTAAAGCTGGCTAAGTGAGCCAAACCGTCTGCTTAGGTAACCTAACATACTGAATGTGTGTTCCTTTAGGGCTCTTGAAACAGTTAACTCACTTTTATTACATACTTGGGCATCTCTTCTCGCATCCAGACCAAGTTCGCCGCAGCCGCTACACGTACTATCCTATCATCATCATGCATGCCGTTGCGATCGAGTGATTCCTGCAGGTGCCGTTTTCCCAGAGACATGTTTCGGATGGAGCAGGGCCTCATGCAAGGTCCAAACATGTTAGTTCTGGTTTCCACTCCTGCTTAGGACGCTACGCTCAAAAAGCCGAGAATTGGCGGGAAAGGGCCACAAGAGTTGCAACTGTCTGCACCCATGGTTCCAGGACTCAAACTCTGATCCGTGTCCAAGTTGGACGGAGCCACACACGTTCCTTGCATGCTAAGTTTCTTGAGCAGGACCCCCACTAAAACTTACAATCTGGAAGTATTAATCCGGAGCAGGCACCCCGGAGGTAGCACCACCTCCCGCCCTTGCTTCATGCAAAACGCCATAAAATCATGAGCAATGACACCACAAGTCATGTTTCATCTTGGCCGGGAGACGGGTTCCAGGCGGTAATATCATTTGCATGCTACAACAGAACACTGAACTCCTCAGCGCAAACACTAGGGAACCTCTACAGCCCTACACTCTGGTCAATGCATGCCTAAGACTTGATCCCTCGACCAAACAAAACATGCCCCTTCCTGCAACCCAAAAACCAATTCTCATCATCGGTGCCGGAATCTCCGGTCTACTCTTAGCCCAACACCTCCGCAAGCTCGGCGGCCCCGACAAAATTCCGTTCCGCATCTTCGAGCGCGACGCCGACCTCACGACGCGGGGCCTCGGCTGGGGCCTGACGCTGCATTGGTCCTTGCCCGCTCTCCGCGCTCTACTCCCCGAGGAGCTGCTCGCACGCCTGCCCGAGGCGTATGTCGATCAGAAGGCTGTCGAGGAGGGGAGGGCGTCACGGTTCCCCTTTTTTGATCTCAGCACGGGAGAGTTGAAGGCTTCGACACCGGATTTGCCTGAGTCTGCGAGAATCAGGGTGACGAGGGATCGGTTTAGACGGTTGTTGGCTACGGGATTGGAGATTGAGGTTGGTTTCTCCGAGCATCTCCACCTTCATGAGATGTTGCTAACACTGCATTCAGTGGGGTAAAGCCCTTATATCCTTCCAAACCCTTGAAGATGGCTCTGTACAAGTCCAATTTAACGATGGCACAACCGTCGAAGGCCGTCTCCTCGTGGCCTGCGATGGAGGCAGCTCGCGCGTCCGCAACGCTCTCTTCCCCGGTGTGCCTAAGTACCAAGTCCCTGTGCGGATGATGGGCGTGCGGATCGACTGCGACCCGGAAGAGATTGATCCTATACGCAAGCTGGACGCATTTTTCTTGCAGGGTGCAGCGTCGCAGAATGATTCTTTTGTCTACTGCAGCAGTACGTTACCTATATCATGTTTTACCTTTCGGTTCAGTCCCAACTCCTTGGTAACATCTCCATGAATATCTGCTAACGTAACGTTCCACAATATCACAAACAGTCCTCGACGCACCCGGCAATATCAACAACACCACTGGGAAATACACTTGCCAAATTTGCGTCTCCTGGCCCATCAGGCCAGGATTCTTTGGCTCGTCCGAGCCAATCGACTTTCCGACGACCTCCCGTGAAGGCGTGGCGCTGATCAAGAAGTTTGCGAACACTTGGGCCGAGCCGTTTCGGAGTTTGGCACAACGAATCCCGGATGAGACAGAGGTCAAGTGCCTGCAGCTGGCGGATTGGCCGCCGCCGAGGGGGCTGCGGACACAGGGGAGTGTGGCGTTGGTGGGGGATGCGATGCATCCTATGGTTATGTGTAAGTCTTCTTATCTGTTTTTTCCGGTTTGGTAGCTTTTGTAGAGTGCTGTGTCACCAGCTGTGTGGGTAGCTCGTGGATGGATGGATGAATGGATGGTGATATGTGTTCCTGCATAAGGTTATCACACCATCACATTCCGTTACACATCCACACCTTAGAGGATCAGGTCCCACATATACGTACGAGGCTCAGCAGAAACAGCACGCATTCCTTCATTATCTTTTCTGTCAAAGACCTCCACTAACCCCCACGCTACTTGGCCAGACCGCGGCGAGGGCGCCAACCACGCCATAATCGACGTCCACGACTTTGTCGAGCTGGTTCTGCCAATACTTCTCCCTGGTCCTAGTTCCAGCACCGGTATTCGGAACCCAGCTCTGACGCTAAGAGAAGCCCTAAACCAGTACGAAGACCGTGTCATTGCGCGGACAAGACCGGCAGTGCTGGCGTCGCGTCAGGCTTGCCTGGATGCGCATGAGTGGGGTAGAATTGACGAGAAAAGTCCGCTGTTAACCAAGAGGGATATGTGGGTTAAGTTTGATGAGGAGAGTATGATGTTGAGGGTGAGCTGAAGTCAAGGGAGAATGGGAGTGAGTAGTGAGTGAAGGTTCACATAAGCTGTGAGCTGGATAGTGGCTATGAGGTAAGATAATGTGCTGGTTCGAGAGAGGTGGTGGTACACACCGGTGAGATACCGGCGAGGTCGTCGGTCAGCTGGTGAGTTGTGAGTCAGGAGTACCTCCTCCGGTAATTTTTCCCAATACTCTCTAAGCTAAGGATTCGGGGAACGGAGGATTGTGGCTGGTGTTGGAAATCCCTGTCACTTGACATTAGGAGCCGAAAATCTGGCTAATAACTGTTAGTTGTTAGTTTTCGGTTTGTCGGTGTTGACCCTTGTCACCGTCAGCTCAGCGCCAAGGGCACCGATAGGAAGCGCGAATGCTGATCCGGCAGCTTCCGAGTTATTACTGTGCCAGCTCCGCTTGTCCGCATTGGCAGTACTTGGTATGCCACAGTTCGGAATATATTCCACCCCTTGTTCATTGAGTGGATGTTGAGTTTATCTTCTGCGATGTGCAGCACTACTGAGCCAATCACTAAGCCCTTGTGTTAGTCGCTCCCACGCAACTTAGTCCCCCGCGTAGGCTTGAACCTCCCACG